>Ga0265338_10002197_pt1 | contig 29890 bp, 33 predicted proteins | sample 42126metaG_FD_193579 | JGI IMG/M metagenome (GOLD analysis project Ga0265338, IMG submission 193579) | Rhizosphere microbial communities from Carex aquatilis grown in University of Washington, Seatle, WA, United States - 4-21-26 metaG | ecosystem: Host-associated > Plants > Roots > Rhizosphere...
GTCCTGGCCGGCGGCCAGATCACCGGCAGCCGGCGGGTCACCGTGCCCCGGCCCCGCGACCGGGAGCATCCCGACCTGGTAACCCTGCGCACCCACCTGCTGACTGAACTTGGCGTAGCCACGGAAGGACAGACATGACCACCCGGAACCTCCGCCGCCGTGTGCTGCCGCTGGGCGCGGTCCTCGCGATCGCGGCCCTCACCGCCGCGGCCTGCTCATCCTCATCCGGCGCAGGCAACGCCAATTCGTCCACCGCGAGCGCGTCGAATGCTGCTGTCAACCTGTCCGGGGTGACCCTGCATGTCGGGGACCAGGCCGGGTCCGGCGCGCAGGCGCTGCTCACCGCGGCCGGCCTGATCAGCAAGCTGCCGTTCAAGGTGGAATGGTCCGACTTCACCTCCGGGCCGCCCATGCTGCAGGCCATGGGGGCCGGGGCGGTCGACATCGGCAGCGTGGGTAACGCACCGCCCGTGTTCGCGGCCGCGGGCGGCGACAAGATCGCCATCGTCGGCGCTCTGCAGGCCAACCCGCTGGGCAGCGCCCTGCTGGTGCCGAAGAACTCCCCGATCCACTCGGTCGCCCAGCTCAAGGGCAAGAAGATCGCGGTGGCCCAGGGCAGCTCGGCCGACTACCACCTGCTCACTGTGCTCAAGAAGGCCGGGCTGACCGTGCATGACGTGACGCTGGACTACCTGCAGCCCGCGGACGGCCTCGCCGCCCTCTCCTCGGCGCACGTGGACGCGTGGGACATCTGGTCACCGTTCATCGAGCAGGCACTGGCCCAGGACCACGCCCGGATCCTGGTCAACGGCATCGGGTACGGCAGCCCGTACTCGTTCGCGGTCGCGTCCCGCGCCGCCCTCGCGGATCCCGGCCGGGCCGCGGCGATCCGCGACTACCTGAAACTGCTCAACCAGGCGCACGCCTGGGTGGACGCCCACCTGTCCGCCTGGGCCAGCGTCTGGGCCAAGGCGACCGGGCTGCCGGCCAGCGTCATGCGCAGCGCCGCGAAGGACGACGCCACCAAGGCCGTCCCGATCACGCCGGCCGTGATCAGTTCCGAGCAGCAGGTCTCCAACGCGTTCACGGCGGCCGGGCTGATCCCCGGTCACGTGGACTTCGCCAACTTCGTCGACACCCGGTTCAACGACACGGTCGGGAGTTCGTCATGAGCCTGAAATTCCACTGGTTCCTGCCCACCTCAGGTGACGGCCGCGCGATCATGGGCCGCGGGCACAGCCTGCCCCTGGTCGGGCCGCTGACCGGCTCAGGAAACGGGGCGCTGCCGCACATCAGCGGCGCCGCCGCACAGGCGCGGCCACCGGACATCGAGTACCTGGCCCAGGTCGCCCGCTCCGCGGAGCAACTCGGGTTCGAGGGGGTGCTCACGCCGACCGGCACCTGGTGCGAGGACGCGTGGCTGACCACCGCGGCCCTGACCAGGGACACCCAACGGCTGAAGTTCCTGGTCGCGTTCCGGCCCGGGCTGCTCTCCCCCACGCTGGCCGCTCAGATGGCCGCCACCTACCAGCGGCTGTCCAGGGGCCGCCTGCTGCTCAACGTGGTGACCGGGGGGCAGGCGGACGAGCAGCGCCGGTTCGGCGATCACCTGTCACACGACGAGCGGTACGCACGGACCGGCGAGTTCCTCGCCATCGTGCGCGGCGCGTGGCGGGGCCAGCCGTTCGACTTCGCCGGTGAGCACTACCAGGTCACCGGCGCGACGGTGATGCGCCCGCCGGACCCGGTGCCCGGCGTCTACTTCGGCGGCTCATCGCCGGCCGCCGGCCCGGTCGCGGCCCGGTACGCGGACACCTACCTGACCTGGGGTGAGCCCCCCGGGCAGGTGGCCGGCAAACTCGCCTGGATCCGCGGCCTCGCCGAGGCGCAGGGGCGGACGCTGCGGTTCGGCATCCGGCTGCATGTGATCACCCGCGACACGGAGGCGGACGCGTGGATCGAGGCCAGCCGGCTGCTCGACCACCTCGACCCGGGCGAGATCGAGAAGGCCCAGCAGGTCCTCGGGGCCAGCGAGTCGGTGGGCCAGGACCGGATGCGCTCCCTGCATGCCTCCTACCGTTCCGGCGGCTCCGCCCAGGATCTGGAGATCTACCCGAACCTGTGGGCCGGGGTCGGCCTGGTCCGTGGCGGCGCCGGCACGGCTCTGGTCGGCAGCCACGAACGGGTGGCGGATCTCATCGAGGAATACGCTTCGCTCGGCATCACCGAGTTCATCCTGTCCGGGTACCCGCACCTGGAGGAGGCGTACTGGTTCGGTGAGGGCGTGCTCCCCGAACTGCGCAGGCGCGGCGCCTGGGCCTCCGCACAAGACCCCAGGAGTAGCCGTGAGCTGTCTCGTTCTGGTCGGTAATCCCAAGCCCGAGTCCCGGACCCTCGCGGTAGCCGCGGCGGCCGCCCAGGCGGTAATCGGCGCCGCCGGGCTGACCAGCAGCTATCAGCTCATCGACCTGTCCGGGCTGGCCCGGCGGCTGCTGCTGCCCGAGCCATCACCCGCGATCGAGGAAGCCATCGAGCGGGTCAGCGAGGCGGACCTTATCGTGGTGGCCAGCCCCACCTACAAGGGCAGCTACACCGGGCTGCTCAAGGTCTTCGCTGACCGGCTGCCGCACCGCGCGCTGGCCGGCACGATCGCGCTGCCGCTGCTGGTCATGGGCGCGCCGCAGCACGCACTCGCGGTCGAGGTCCACCTGCGGCCGCTGCTGGTCGAATTGGGCGCCACGGTGCCCACGCCGGGGCTGGCTATCCTGGAATCACAACTGGACACGCTGGATGACGTGCTCGCTCCCTGGGCCGCGCAGGTGGCACCTGCCCTGGCGAATCGTTCAGTATTCAAAGCCGGTTCCGTAAGGGTAGGCGATCCCGCCGGAGGCCGCCGGAATGGACACGGGCAGGCGGCCTGACGGGCTGAGCCGCCCGGCCAGCACGGCCGCGGTGGCGATGATCGAGACGCCGCTGTCGGAGTAGGTGGCGATCGCCGCCGCCGATCCCGGGAACAGGCCCAGGTCATAGGGCTCGCCCATGGCCACCACGACGACCGGCTTCCCAGTCGCCACCAGGCCCGCGACAAGCCTTTGCTGCGCGGGGTCGCCGATCGCGTCCAGGGTCGCCACCACGATCACGTCGGCCCGCCCCGGCGCTGCGACCAGGCGCCCGCCGCGGGCGCCGAGTTCCGCCTGGAGCGGCGCGGCCAGGCCCGGCGCGGCGGGTCCCGCCAGGTAGACCGACTGGCCCGGCCGGATCGGCAGCACCCGCGCGGTCCCGGATGCCGCGCCCCGGTTTCTGACCATAGTTACCGCACGATCGGCCAGCTGCTGCGCCACCGCACCCTGCTGCGCCGTGTGCACCTGCGGATCGGCCCGGCCAGCGGCCAGATGCGGGAGCAGTCCGCGGGCGAATTTGAGGCTGATGATCCGGGTCAGCGAGGCGTCCAGCTGCGCGGCGGCGATCCGCCCGGTGCGGACGGCGGTCAGCAGAGCGTGGTAAGCGGCCGGCAGGTTATCCGGCATCAGCACCTGGTCACACCCGGCCTCGATGGCCTCGACGGCGGCCTGCGCGCCGCTGCGCCCATCCAGCACCGCCGCCATCTGCAGGGAGTCGCTGGTGACCACGCCGTGGTAGCCGAGCTTGTCCCGCAGGATGCCGGTGACGATCGTGCGCGACAGCGACGCGGGGACCCGGGATCGGTCCAGGGCCGGGACCACGATGTGCGCGATCATGATCTCGTCCACGCCGGCCCCGATCGCGGCCTCGAACGGCGGCGCGTCGATCCGCCACCATTGCGCCAGGGTGTGGTGAATGATCGGCAGCCCGGTGTGGCTGTCCACGTCGGTGTCACCGTGGCCGGGGAAATGCTTGGCGGTGGCGGCCTCACCGGCCGCGTGGAAACCGGCCACCGCGGCCTTGGTCATGGCCGAGACGAGACCAGGGTCGGACCCGAACGAGCGGATGCCGATCACCGGGTTGGCCGGGTCCACGTTGACGTCGGCGACCGGCGCGTAGTCGAGGTTGATGCCGAGCGCCCGCAACTCGGTGCCGGCGACCCGTTCCTGGGCGAAGATCTCGGCCGGATCCCGGGTCGCCCCGCTGGCCATCTCGCCCGGGAAAAGGGTGCCGACGCCGCCCAGCCGGGAGACGATGCCGCCCTCCTGGTCGGTGCCGATCAGCAACGGGACACCGGCCCGCTGGCCGGTGGCGGCCTGCTGGAGTTGCCGGGACAGCCTGGCCACCTGGCTGGCGGTCTGGATGTTGTTGGCGAAGTAGATGACGCCGCCGACGTGGTAATGGCGCACCAGCGCCGCGCCGCCGTCGGCCGCGGCGGTGCCCGGCACCATCGACACCAGGAGCTGGCCGACCTTCTCCGGCAGGCTCATCGCGTCCACCACGGCCGCGACCCGGGCGTCCGCGGCGCGCTTGGCCGCGGCGGCGCGCGCGGCGGCGGTCAGCACTCTCGGCGGCGCAGCGCCGTGCCCAGGGCCCGGGCCGAGCTGCGGGTGGCCGCAACTGGCCAGGGCCATGACCAGGGCCGCCACCAGGGCAGCGACCCCGGCGGACCGGCTACGGCGAAATCCCATCGCGCTGCGACGCTACCCGCCAGCGGGGCGTCGCGCAGCTTTCGCGGTCACTTGGCGTGGTGTTTCGGTGTCAGCCTGCCGGTACCACCGCGCGGCCTCCTCGTGCTCGCCGCGCTCCTGGAGCAGCGCGCCGAGCCTGGCCATGGCCCCGGTGTGCCCGGCGTCAGCGGCCTGCCGGTAGTACCGCTCGGCTTCGTCCCGGCCGCCTCTCTCGTCAAGCAGCACGCCGAGGTTGTACATGGCCCCGGGATGCCCGGCGTCGGCGGCCTGCCGGTACCACCGTTCGGCCTCCTCCTGGTGGCCTGCCTGGTCGAGCAGGGCGCCCAGGTTGTTCATGGCCCGGATGTGGCCGGCCCCCGCGGACTGCCGGTACCAGCGCTCGGCCTCCTCCCCCGGCCCGGCCTGCTCGGCCAGGACGCCAAGGTTGTACATGGCGCCGCTGTCACCGGTGGCCGCCGCTTGCCGGTACCACGGCTCGGCCTCGGCCGCCCGGCCTGCCTCGTGCAGCACGATGGCGAGGTTGTTGATGGCGCCGGCGTGCCCGGTCGCCGCGGACTGCCGGTAGCACCGCTCCGCCTCGGCCGTCCGGCCTGCCTCGTGCAGCAGGGCGCCCAGGTTGTTCACGGACCGGGCGTCGCCGGCGGCGGCGGCCTGCCGGTACCACTGCTCCGCTTCCGCCGCCCGGCCCCCCTCCTGCAGCAGGGCACCCAGGTTGGTCATGGCCCGGCCGTGCTTGGCGTCGGCGGCGCGCCGGTACCACTGCTCGGCCTCTTCCCGGCGGCCCTCCTGTTCGAGCAGCATGCCGAGGTGGTACATGCTGCCGGTATCACCGGCCCGGCCGGCCATCCGGTACCAGCTCTCGGCGTCCGGCCGGCCGCCCGCCTGCTCGGCCAGGACGCCGAGGTGGCCCATGGCACTGGCGTTCCCGGCGTCGGCGGCCCGCTGGAACCAGCGTTCGGCGTCCTGTCGGCGGCCCGCCTGCTCGAGCAGGACGCCGAGGTCACACAGGGCGCTGGCGTGGCCGGCGTCGGCGGCGCGCCGGAATGCTGTCTCGCTGATGTCCGGCTGCCCGGCGGCATAGGCAGCCATGGCGAGGGAGCACAGATCGACCGGGCGGGCGTAGGTCAGCAGGACGGGCCACGCGGCGGCGGGGACGCTGCTCCCCGCGGCCTGGGCGTGATCGAGGAGGTAGTCGAACGGCTGATAGGTCCCGGCGCCAAGGGTGCCGAGGCAGCCGCTGGCCCCGTGTACGGGCTCGCTGGCCCAGGTCAGGGCGTCATCGAAGCTCCGGTCGCCGGACACCTGGGCCAGGCCCGGGTCAACGTAGCAGGCGCGCAGGTCGTGCAGGAGTTCACGGGGCAGCGGGGTGAGGATGCCAGCCCGGCGGGCATCCACCGCGGCGGTGATGATCGCCCGGCTGGTGGAATCGGGGGCCGACTGCCAGCGGCGCAGGATGGCCGGGGCCGCGGCGAGATATTCGGCGAACCCAGCTCCGGTCGGCTGGTCGAGCGCGTCGGCGAGGCGTGGGTCCGCGGCGCTGCGCTGCAGCGCGCGCTGGCGTTCGGCGTCGCTGAAGGCGCGGCTGAGCGGGATGACCCGGGCGCGGGCGATGATTTCCTGCGCCGCGCGCCTGACGGTGCCGTCCAGCGCGGCGTCCGCCAGCAGGCGGCGGGCCTCGGAGCGCATGGTGGCCAGCAACAGCACGTCGCGGCAGCCGTCCGGGCACAACGCGTCGAGGACGCCGGCATCCAGGCCGCCGGCCGCGAGATAGTCGTTGATGTTATCCAGCCACACAATGCTGTCCGCGAGCTGGACCCCGGCGGCGGCCAGCTCGCGCAAGGCGGCCGGGCCGTCGGGAACGACCAGCTGCCGGGCCGGGGCGCTGCGGTGCATGGCCTGGTAGGCCAGGCGTGTCTTGCCTGCGGCGGACGCCCCCTCGATGATCACCAGCCCGCCGCTGGCGAACCCTTCGGCCAGTAAGGCATTCTCGTCGGCGTCGCGCGGCACGTAGGGCGGGACCGGGCCTGGCGCTGCCCACTGACCAGCGGAGTGACCAGCGGAGTGACCAGCGGGTAAGGCTGCTGGGTGCACGCCCAGCGCACCTGGGTCGATGCAGTCACCCACCGCCGGCAGGCGGCCCATGCCGTCGTGCAGACGTGACTGCGCGAGCAGTACTGCCTGCTGCCGCGCTGCCTGCTGCCGGGTGCCTAACGTCAGCCGCCGCGTCCAGTTCTTCACCGGCCGTCCCCTGAGATCACTTCTCTGCCGGCGTGCCCCCCCATGGGTCGCCTGACAGCAAGTGTGCCCCACTCGCGGCCGGTTTGTGGCTAGCCGCCTTCTTCGGTGCCAGGTTCGGCGGCCGGTTCGGCGGCGGCGGGCTAGGCAGCAGCCGGCTCGGCGGCGGCCGCCAGCCGGAATCCGGGCAGCGGAGATGGCAGCAGCAGGAAGCCCAGCACACCGCCGATCGCACCCGCGCCGAGTGCCAGGTGTTCACCGCCGGGGTGCGGGGCGGCGAGTTTGATCTGGCCTGATCTGAGCTGAGTCGGACTGTCGCACCGGGGTGCCGCGCTGCGTGCGGTTCCTTGGACGAGCCGTGTGGGCTGATGGTCTTGATCTTGCTGGCTGCGATACGATCCTGCCGTTCATCAAGAGGATCCGAGGGACCTGGCCCGATGACGGTCCGGCAACCTGCCCTGCGGCAAGGTGCCAATGCCAGGAACGATGAGGAGGATCAATGACCCCGCATCTTGACGTTCCGGCACTGCACGGCGCACTCGTGCGCTTGGAAAGGCTGTCCGGCCAGCACGCTGACGAGCTGGCGGCGGCGGCCGACCATGACCGGTCGGCCTTCGATTTCTCCTGGATCCCGCACGGGAATGCGGAAGCCAGGGAGTACGTGCGAACTCAGCTAGGCCGGGCCCGCCGCGGTGAACTTGTTCCCTTCGCGCAGGTGCGCACCGCCGACGGCCGGGCGGTCGGCAGTACCTCCTACTTCAACTTCCGGTCGCTTCCCGGCGCCGCGGCTCCGTTCGCCGTCGAGATCGGCTTCACCTGGCTCGCCGCGACCGCGCAACGGAGCGGCATCAACATCGAGGCGAAGCTGCTCCTGCTCAGCCATGCCTTCGAGCAGTTGGGCGTCGCGCGGGTGGATTTCAAGGCCGACGCCAGAAATGAGCGGTCACGCCGGGCGCTTGAGGGCTTAGGAGCGCGCTTTGAGGGTGTGCTGCGCAGCTTTGGGCCGTCGTGGGCACCTGGCGAGCGGGGGTTGCTGCGCGACTCGGCCATGTATTCGGTCATCGCCCCGGAATGGCCGTCCTGTCAGGATCATCTCCTGAAGCGGCTGGGCACGGCAGTGCGGCCTGACTCAGCTCCGCGAACCTCGGCATAGTTCGCGAATACCGCCGGGGGATCATCTAGCCTGCCCGGCATGCGGATTCCACCCAGTACGCGGGTCTACCTGACCACGGCCATCAGCCTGGCCGGGGTGGCCCTGGCCACCTGGTTCGGCATGCAGGCCGGTGCCGCCGTCCTTGACCGGCCATGGTGGACGCTGGGAGCCGTGGCCGCGAGCGTGACCGCCGCCGGAGTGCCGGCCTACGAGCAGATCCGCAAGGAGCAGATGCGGGCCAGGGCGGAACAGGTGGCGGTCGATGCGGCGGTCGCGATGCGGGTGACCCTGAATGACGCTCTCGACCCGATCGTGCGGCAGCTTGGCCGGGTGGCCACGGCGGCGAGCAAGCATGAACAGGAGGCGCTGCAGGAGGCGACAATCCCCATGGTGGTGGACTCGGCGGCGCATATCGTTGGCTCCGGACGGGTGCGGGCCTGCCTGTTCCGGTTCGCGCCCGGGACGCCGGGGGTGCTGGTTCCCACGCAGTACAGCGGCCGGGTGGACGATCCGCTGGAACCGATCGCCGAGGGAACCGTGCAGGGCGACCTGGTGTTCGGCATGATCCGGCGCAACCAGCATCTCTTCGGCCCCGACCTTGACGCCGACCCGCCGCCAGGGTGGCAGGTCACGGCGCCCCAGACGTACAAATCGTTCGCCGCGGTTCCGGTCGCGGCCGGCCAGAACGCGTTCGGCATGCTGATGGTGGACGCGTTAGAGAACGGCGGAATCCGGCGGACAGACGTGCCGCTGGTTCGGCTGCTGGCCGGGCTGCTCGCGGACGCGCTGGCGTAGGCTCGCACATGGCGGCCGTTTCGGCACCGTGCGAAGTGACCATTGGCCGTTGACCACTGCCGGGCACCGGCTGACACTGAGTTCGTGAGGAAGGGAACGAGCGTGGCGGTCCACATCACCATCGAGGACCACGATGACCGTCCCGAGCGGATGGTGCGGGACCCGGACCGCTACTTCGCCGATGCCCGCCAGCGGGCCGAGCAGGAGCTCATTCACCAGGCCCGCTGGCTGTACCCGTCGCTGCGCCACCGCAGGCACCGCTAGGCCCACGTGCCGCGGGGATGACCGCTGGCCTGACGGGTGGAGCAGGTCGAACATGGCGCGGGTATGGGCCCCGATGAGGGTCGGCGGATCGCGGCGCTGCCGCTTGTCCAGGCCGTAACCGTTTGTCCAGACCGTAACCGTCGGCCAGGGCACGGAGCCGGGGACCGTCGGTGGCCGGGTCACCGTCGGCGCCCAGCGGGGCGATCAAGGATCGTCAGGTCTGACCAAGCTCATTTGCCGCCTTATCAAGGAATTCTCGTCGAGCCTGCTGCCAGGCATCGTGTACTTGCTTTGCATCAGCAGCCATCTCAGCGTACGCTTCTCCGCGAATTTTCTGCCGGGCATCGTATTCGGCGGCTTGTTTCGCAGACATCAACGGGGCCACCTGCGGGAAAAGGCTGGCCGGTACGGCCGCTTCGGTGCTGCGCCCAATGAATTCCATGAGCCTGTCGTGCGCATTTACAGCATCGAAGTAGACAGCCGAGGGAACGACAAGATTCAGTCGCGCCATGGCCGCATCGAGACTCTGGAGATCCTGCTTATATTCGGTCGGGTGCTGGCCTTGCTTCAGGCGAGCTGCCCACTGCGGAGCCGTACCCCATTGCTCCACCGCTGAGGTGGCCGAGATGAAGGCAACGTACGCAGCGATCCTCTGATCCCGGCGCCAGGTTCTCTCTTCATGCCGACGCGTAAATAGCGCCGTCAGGAAGACCGCCGCAAGCGCGACGACAGCTCCGATAGCAGCCCCGATAATGGTTTCCATTAGCTACCGCCCTGGGAGCTTAGTACGCGACAATCAGTTATAGCATCGCAGAACACGCCGGGACCAGGCCACCACTGAGCGTAAGCATCCGGCAGCGCCGCGACGCCGGGGGTTCGACGGCACTGCGACGCCGTAAGGTTCGGCGGCCACTGCCGTACCGCAGATCCGGGCGCGTGGACCGCTGTACCAGATGCCCGCCCGGGTGGTCCGTCCGGGTGGCCTGCCTTTCCCACAATTGGTCTTCATCCAGCGACGCGGGTCGGACGGACATATCATGCGCCCAGGGAATAGCGGCAACGTTGAGATGGTCACGGGCAGGGGAAACGGCATGGCGGGAACGGATTGGATGAACGCAGATCCGGCACGCTCGGGCAGGCCGCCGGTTGACCTGCAAACCGACCGGCCGCACCCGGCGCGGGTCTATGATTACCTGCTCGGCGGAAAAGATAACTTCGCCGCCGACCGGGCCGCCGCTGAGGCGGGCATGAAAGCCAACCCCAACTCATTGATCCCGCCGAGGGAGAACCGCGCTTTCCTTCGCCGCGTGGTGAACTACCTGGCCCGCGAGGCGGGCATCAGCCAGTTCCTGGACATCGGCACCGGCATCCCGACGTCCCCCAATGTGCACGAGATCGCGCAGGACGCCGAGCCGCAGGCGCGGGTCGTCTACGTCGACAACGACCCCATCGTGCTCGCGCACGCGCGGGCACGGCTCACCACCGGCGCCGCGGGCAAGACCGCCTACATCGACGCTGACCTGCGCGACGTCGGCGAGATCCTCGACTCCCCTGGCCTGCGCAGGACGCTCGACCTGGACCGGCCGGTCGCACTGCTGTTGATCGCGGTCATGCATTTCATCCCTGACACTGATGATCCCCATGGCCTGGCCCGGCAACTGCTGGCCGGCCTGCCATCCGGCAGCTATCTGGCGGTGTCCCACCTGACCGGTGACTTCGACCCAGCGGCGTGGGAAGGCGTCGCCGCGGTGTACCGGCGCAGCGGGGTGACCATGCAAGTCCGCTCCCGGCCAGCGGTCGAGCGGTTCTTCACCGGCCTCGATCTCATCGACCCCGGTGTCGTGTCATTGCCCGCCTGGCGTCCCGACCCCAGCGATACCAGCCAGCCGAGCGATGCCGCGGTCTCGGTGTACGGAGGCGTCGCCCGCAAACCCTGAGGCGCCCGGATCACGCCTCCCGGAACTGCCGGCGTTAACGCGTCCCGTTAACCGCCGCGTCCCAGAACGCCTGGACGGGCGGGTAGATCAGCTCGTGATCGCGTGACATCGATGCCTTGACGAACCGGGACCGCTCGTCGGCCAGCACCTCGATCTGGCCGGCCTCGACGGCGTCGAAAGCCTGCTGGGCGACCGATTCCGGGCTGATCTTGGGCGCGTCGATCCCCGCGGCCATGCCGGTGTCGATGAAGCTGGCGTGCACGGCCACCACCAGGGTCCGCTGATGGGCGAGCTCGATGCGGACGCCGTTGGTCAACGACCAGGCCGCCGCCTTCGAGGCGCCATAGGAGGCATCGAGCGGATTGGTGTAGAAGCTGGTCACCGAGAGCATGTTGACCAGGGCGCCGCCGCCGTTGGCCGCGAGCACCGGCGCGAAGACCCGGCACATGCGCAGCGTGCCGAAGTAGTTGGTCTCCATCTCCAGCCGGGCCGCGTCCAGGCTCGGCGCGTTGATAAACGTGCTGGCCGCCATCACCCCCGCGTTGTTCACGAGCAGGCTGACGTCCGCGCACTGCTGTGCGACCTGGGCGACCTGCCGCGGATCGGTGATGTCCAGCGCGAGGGGCAGCACGCCGGGCTCGGTGACGGCGGCGGGGTCACGCGCGGTTCCGTAGACCTTGGCCGCTCCCCGGCTGACCAGCTCCCGGGCAAACACCCGGCCGAGTCCACGGCCGGCTCCGGTGACCAGGGCCACCGATCCGTCGATCTTCATCGCTCTCCCCCTGCGGCCTCAGTTCATGTGGCCAGCCTTGTCCCGACATATTCCAGGAATGTATCGACGTCCGCCTCGTCGTAACCAGGCCGCAAGCGCGTCCGAGTGAATCGGACGTTTCTCACCTCATCCGGCGTGAGGCACGTCTTGGCCACCCCAAAGAACGTGTCGTGAATGGCGTCGAGAACAACGTCGACTTCCTCCTCGTCGTAGCCGGGTCGCAGCCGGGCCGTAGCCGGGGCCGGGCTGGGGTCCAGCGCTCGCTCCGGGTGCCCACAAGCGATCATGCGGGGACGGCCTTCACCACCTGGTACATGGCGTGGTCCTGCCACTGGCCGGCGATGTTGAGGTACGCCGGCGCCAGGCCAAAGCGGACGAACCCGTTGCGTTCCAGCACGCGCTGCGACCGGACGTTGCGCAGCAGGGTCTCGGCCTGGATCCGGTGCAGCCCCAGTTCCTCGAAGGCCACGCCGATCATGTCGCGCACGGCCGCGGTGGCCAGGCCGCGCCCGTTGTCGGCGGCGCCCACCCAGTAGCCCACGCTGCACGACTGGAACGGGCCGCGCACGATGCCGCTGAGCGTGATGCAGCCGGCCACCCGGCCGGGGTCGCCGAGGATGACATGCGGAACGGCTGATCCCTGCTCGTGCCGGGTGAGCGCATCACGGACGACAGCGCGCTGGCCGTCAACGGTGAAGTACTCGTCGCTCCGGACCGGCTGCCACGGAGCGAGGAACTCGCGGTTGGCGCGGAGCAGTTCGGCCAGCACCGGGACGTCGTCGATCGTGACAAGTCGGGTGGCGCGCACCCGTCCATGGTGGCATCGGGCGTCCAGCACACTCCAGGCCAGCAACCGAGTTGACATATTCCTATATCAGAATATGATTCTGCCCATGGCCCGGGCAGCGACAACAGCGGACGCGTTCAACGCGGTGGCCGAGCCCCGCCGGCGGCAGATCCTGGACGTCCTGGCCAGCGGGGAACGGCCGGTGAACGATCTGGTCAGCCTGCTCGGCCTCGCGCAGCCACAGGTGTCCAAGCACCTGCGAGTACTGCGTGAGGTGGGGCTGGTGGACGTGCGTGATGAGGGACGGCAGCGGATGTACCGGCTCAACGGCCAGCCGCTCAAGCCCATCCACGACTGGGTGAAGAAGTACGAGCAGTCCTGGTCGCGGCGCTTCGACCGGCTGGATGCCGTGCTGGAGGAACTCAAGGAAATGGAGGACGGAGATGGCAGTGACGAGTAGCGGCACAGCAGTGGTGACGCTTCCGGCGGACACCCAGATCCTGATCATGCGGGAGTTCAACGCACCCAGGCACCTGGTCTTCAGGGCGTGGACCACGCCCGATCTCATCAAGCGCTGGTGGAGCGGGGACCGGGGCGAGGTCACGGCCGCCGACGTCGATCTGCGCGTCGGCGGGACCTGGCGCTATGTGATGACCGCCAACGGCGGATTCGAGGTCGCCTTCCACGGCGAGTACCGGGAGATCGTCCCGGATCAGCGCATCGTGTCGACCGAAGTCTACGAGGGCATGCCCGACGCGGAAGCGGTGACCACCCTCACGCTCACCGAGCACGGCGGGCGCACGACCCTCACGCTGCTCGTGCAGCACGCCAGCAAGGAGGACCGTGACATGCACATCAACTCCGGCATGGAAGACGGCATGCAGGAAGCGATGGACCACCTGGAGCAGATCGCGGTCTCGCTCCGCTGACCAGGCGCAGCATCACGGGCCACCGGCCTGGTAGCGCGCGACCGCGCTGTCGTCCCACTCCAGGCCGTTGCCCGGGACGTCAGGCAGGCGCCGCACCGGCCCCATTCTGCCAGGGCGAACTGGCAGAATCTCTCTGAGCTACCCGAAGGGCAGGTACATGCAGCCAGTCGCCGTCATCACGGGCGCCAGCAGCGGGATCGGCGCGGCCACAGCGGTCCGGCTCGCCGCGGCGGATTACCACGTCGTGCTGGCCGCCCGGCGCGCCGATCGCATCGACGACCTCGCCGCGCGGATCCGCGCGGCCGGCGGCCACGCTGACCCCAGGACCCTGGACGTCACCGACCGCGCCGCGGTCGGCGCGTTCGCCGCGGACCTGGAACGCTGCGACGTGCTGATCAACAACGCCGGCGGCGCGTTCGGCGGCGAGACCGTGGCCGACTCGGACCCCGCCGACTGGCGAGCGATGTACGAGGTCAATGTGCTCGGCACGCTGAACGTCACCCAAGCGCTGCTGCCCAAGCTCATCGCCAGCGGTGACGGCACCATCGTGGTGCTCTCCTCCACCGCGGGCCTGATCGCCTACGAGGGCGGCGGCGGCTATGTCGCCGCCAAGCACGGCGAGCACGCGATCGCCGCGACGCTGCGCCTGGAGTTGTGCGGCGAGCCCGTCCGGGTCATCGAGATCGCGCCCGGCATGGTCCGCACCGACGAATTCGCGGTCAAGCGTTTCCGCGGAAACGCCGAGCAGGCCGCCTCCGTCTACCGCGGGGTGTCGCAGCCGCTCACGGCGGACGACGTGGCCGACACGATCACCTGGGCGGTCACCCGGCCGGCGCACGTCAACGTGGACCTGCTGGTGCTCCGCCCCCGGGCGCAGGCCGCACAGCACAAGGTGTACCGGGAATCCTGAGGCATCGCCGGGGCAGCGATTACCGGGACAGCGGCCAGGCGACGGCGGTGAGGTCGGCCAGGATCTGATCCGCTGCGGCCAGGTCATCGGGCTCGTGCGTGGTGGCCACCGCCACGCAGTACATTCCGGCCGCCTTGACCGCTGCCACCCCGGCCGGAGCGTCCTCGAAGGCCACGCACGCGGCGGCCCCGACGCCGAGGACCCGGCAGGCCTGGGCGTAGCCCTCCGGGTCAGGCTTGCCCACCGCGACGTCCTCGGCCGCCACCACCACCGCGAACGCCGGGCGCAGGCCGAGCTGGGTCAGAGTCCGTTCGGCATAGCGGCGCCCCGCCGAGGTGACCAGGCCCAGCGGCAGCCCGAGCGCGCCGAGCTCCCGGACGAGCGTGACGGCCCCGGGCATCGCCGCCAGCGGCGGCAGCCCGGGATCATGGAACCGGGCGGAAGCCTCGGCCATCAGCACGGCCGGATCGTGCCCGGGCACGCCCTCGGCCAGCAGCGCCAGGACATCCTTGCCCCGCCGTCCCACGAACGAGCGGATCAGCGTGTCGTCCGGCGCCATCCCGCGCGCCCCGAAGACCCGGCGCCAGGCGGCATCGCTGCGTGACTCGCTGTCCACCAGCGTGCCGTCGAGGTCGAACACGACCGCGCGAAAGGGTGTCGCGGGCCGCACCTGCCGGCCACCGCGCGCCGCCGCTGCCATGAGTCCGGGCCTCAGGCCGTCTGGGTCACCTTGCTCAGCCCGCGAGGGCTGTCCGGGTCGATGCCCCGCCGCCGCGCCAGCGCTTCGGTGAGCAACTGCCCGGGCACGATCAGGCCCAGCGGGGCCAGCCATTCAGGCAGCCGCGGCCCGGCCAGCGCGCGGCTGCTCACCTCGGCCAGGCCCGGGCCGCCGCCGATCGCGTACGCCCGCGCCCCGGCGGCCGTGACCCGCCGGGCCAGGTCGATGGTGCCGGCCAGCACCGGGCCGGAGTCCGCCGCCACGATGATCGCCGGGGTCTGCGCGTCCACCACAGCCATCGGCCCGTGCAGCAGGTCAGCGTAGGACAGTCCCATCGCATGCAGGTAGCACGCTTCCTTCAGCTTCAGCGCGAGTTCCAGCGCGGCCGAATAGGCGAGCCCGCGCCCGGAGACGACCACGCCCGCCGCGCCGGCCAGTTCGGCCACGATCGGCTGCACGTCCGGGGGCTCGGCCAGCATCCGGTCCAGCTCGTCAGGAACCCCGCGCAACTCGCCCGCATCCAGATCCGCGCCCAGGCCGATGGCCAGCACGGCGAGCGCGGCGAGCTGGGTGGTGAAGGTCTTGGTCGCCGGGACGGCCAGTTCCGGGCCGGCCTCGGTGACAAACGCGACCTCAGCCGCGGCGGCCAGCGGCGACCCGGCGCCGTTGGTGATGGCCAGCGTCCGGGCACCGCATTCCCCCGCCCAGGCCAGCGTCTCGACGATCTCCTCGGTCCGCCCGGACTGGGACAGCGCCACCGCCAGTACCCCGGTCAGGTCAAGCCGGCGCCGGTACGTGGTGGCGATCGACGGCGACGCCAGCGTGGCCAGCCGTCCGGCGTGCGCCTGGATCAGGTAACTGCCGTAGACGGCGGCGTTGTCCGAGGTGCCGCGGGCGATGAGGAGCACCTGGCGCAGCCCGGCGGCGAGCCGCCCGGCCTCGCCGCTGCGCGGCAGCAGCGCGTCCAGCGTGGCCCGCAGCGCCGCGGGCTGCTGGGAGATCTCGGCCCGCATCGCGGTCATGTCCGGGGAAGGGTTCACGGGTACACCCTCTCACCATCGATCCAGGTCCCCCGCGTGCGCAGGTCATCGCCGAGCCAGGCCAGGTCGGCCGCGGCGCCAGGAGCCAGCCGGCCCAGGTCAGGCCGGCCGATGAGGTCCGCGGGAATCCGGGTCGCCGCAGTCACCGCCGCGGCCAGGCCCACCCCGATGGAGACCATGTTCGCCACGGCCCGGTCCATTCGCAGCGCCGAGCCCGCCAGTCCGCCGTCCGGCCGCCGCGGCGGCACGCCATCTCCGGGCGGCAGTTCGATGGGCTCGCCGCCGAGCAGGTACCGGCCCGCGGGCATGCCAGCGCAGGCCGAGGCGTCCGTGACGAGGCAGATCCGGCCGGGCGCGGTCGCGAAGGCAATCAGGCAGGCCTCGCGGCAGACGTGATGCAAGTCCGCGATCAGCCCGCTGGTCAGCCGGTGGTCGGTGAGCGCCTGCCCGGTCACGCCGGGCTCATAGGAACCGAGCGGCCGCTGGCCGTTGAACACATGAGTGACCATCCGTGCGCCAGCAGCGGCCGCCTCGGCGACCTGCTGGCCCGTGGCATCACTGTGCCCCACGCTGACCAGGACGCCCGCCGCGGTCAGCCGCTCGACGGCCGCCAGACCGCCTTCGGCCTCCGGCGCGAGGGTAACCATCCGCAGCACGCCTGCCCCGGCCGCGAGCAGTTCCCCGACCGCCGCGGGTTCCGGCGGGACGATCCAGCCGACGTTGTGCGCGCCCCTGCGGGCCGGCGAGATGAACGGCCCCTCCACGTGCACGCCCAGCACCCGCGCCGCGCCGCGAGGAATCGCCGGCCCAAACGAGGCAGCCCAACGGAGCTCCGCGGCCAGCTCAGCGACCGGAGCCGTGATGAAGGTCGGCAGGAAGGCCGTGGTCCCCGTCTCCGGCAGGCGGCCCCGGACAAGGGCCCAGCCGTCCGGGTCGGCCGCGCTCATCTCGACCCCGTAGTAGCCGTTGACCTGGAGATCTACGAAACCGGGCAGCAGCACTCCCTCGGCCAGTTCGAGGTCGGCGGGCGCCGGCGGCGGGCCGGCGCCGACCACGCTGATCCGGCCGTCGGTGACCCCGACGTAACCAGGCTCCAGCACGCCACCGTCATCGACGGCCGGAACCACCCGCGGCGCGCTGATCAGCAGGCCGGCCACCTCAGATGTTGATGTAGGCCATGAAGTCAGCCGGGTAGCGCTCTCCGGCCGCCGCGCCGCGCGGCGCGGCATCGTCGATCTCGGCCAGGTCGGCGGCGGTCAGCTCGATCTCGGCGGCCGCCACGTTCTGCTCCAGGTAGGAACGCCGCTTGGTCCCTGGGATGGCGACGATGTCCGGGCCCTGGGCGAGCACCCACGCCAGCGCCAGCTGGGCCGGCGTGACCCCCTTGGCGGCGGCCAGTTCGCCGACCTTGGCCGCCAGGGCCAGGTTGCGGTCCAGGTTGCCGCCCTGGAAGCGCGGGGCCCGGCGGCGGAAGTCACCCTCCTCGAAGTCACCTGGACCGGTGAGCGAACCGGTGAGCAGCCCACGGCCGAGCGGGCTGTAGCTGACCAGGCCGATGCCGAGTTCCCGCAGGACGCCCAGCAGCTCATCCTCGGGATCCCGGGTGAAGATCGAGTATTCGTACTGCCCGGCGGCCACCGGGTGCGCCGCGTGCGCCCGGCGCACGGTGGCCGGCGCGGCCTCGGAAATGCCCAGGAAACGCACCTTCCCGGCGGCGACGAGCTCAGCCATCGCGCCCCAGGTCTCCTCGACGGGCACGTCAGGGTCCACCCGGTGCTGGTAGTAGAGGTCGATGTGCTGCACGCCCAGCCGGTCCAGCGACGCGTCGCAGGCGGCTCGGACATACTCCGGGCGGCCATTGACGGTCCGGCTGCCGTCCGGCCGCCGCTCGTTGCCGAACTTGGTGGCCAGCACCACCTCGTCCCTGCGGTCCTTGATGGCGCCGCCGACCAGCCGCTCGTTGGTGAACGGCCCGTAGGCGTCGGCCGTGTCGAGGAACGTCACGCCCAGGTCGAGGGCGCGGTGGATGGTGGCCACCGACTCCTCGTCATCACCCGTGCCGTAGGACTGGCTCATGCCCATGCAGCCAAGGCCCAGTTCCGGCACCGTCAGTCCCTGGCCCAGCGTGCGCTTTTTCATGCGCCCATTATTTCAGGCGGTTGCCTTCCTTTCGCGCACCGCCTGCAGGCTCGCCTTCAGCACGTCAGCCAGGCTGCCGGAGCCGCCGTCCTCGGCGGCCGGCTCCTTCGGCCTGATCACGTCGCGGCCCTGGATCTTGGCCGCCACCAGTTCCTCCAGCGCCTCGCGGTACCCATCCCGGTACTGCGACGGGTCGAAGTCCACGGTCATCGAGTCGATCAGGGAGCCGGCCATCTTCAGTTCCTGGGACCGGACATCAATGTCGTCGTCGAGGAACGGGAAGTCCGGCTCCCGGATCTCATCGGGCCACAGCAACGTCTCCAGGACCAGCACCCCGCCCCTGGCCCGCAGGGTCGCCAGCGACTCCCGCTGGCGGAGCGCGACCCGGGTCACCGCGACCTTGCCCGACCGTTCCAGCGCGTCCCGCAGTAATACGTACGCCCTGGCCCCGGTGGGCTCAGGTTCCAGGTAGTAACTCCGCGCGCAGAGAATCGGGTCGAGCTGGTCGGCCGGGGCGAAGTTGAGCACCTCAATACTGTGCGTGGTCGGCAGCGGCAGGTCGGCCAGGTCTTCGTCGGTGACCAGGACCACCTCGCCGCCGGGCAGTTCATACCCTTTGGCGACCTCGGCGAAGGGGACTTCCTCGCCGTCCACGGAGCAGATCCGGCGGAACCTGATCCGCCCGCCGTCAACGCTGTGCACCTGGCGGAACGCCACATCGCGCTGCTCCGTCGCAGCGTAGAGCTTGACCGGGATCATCACCAGGCCGAACGAGATCGCACCCTTCCACATGCTGTGCATGAGATGTCCTTACCCCGGATGGGCGGATAGTGCTCCTATGTGATGCACCCGTTGTGGAGCGCGGCTGTCATGATTGACTCACCGCGTTCGCCCGGCGGGGGCGGGGGAGGAACATCACATGCCGGATTTCGATGTCGTTGTGCTCGGGGGCGGGGCCTCCGGTGAGCTCGTCGCGACGGAGGTCGCCAAGGCCGGCCGGTCGGCCGCCCTGGTGGAGGCCGGACTCGTCGGCGGCCAGTCCCCCTACCTCGCCTGCATTCCGTCCAAATCGCTGCTGCAATCCGCCCGCCGGGGCGAGACCTGGGAGCACGCGGTCGCCCGCCGGGACGAGGTGACCGGGCACCTGGACGACACGCTGGCGGCGGCCCGGCTGGCCGAGGCCGGGGTGACGCTGATGCGCGGCACCGGCCGGATCACCAAACCGGGCACGGTCGAGGTCGAGCTGATCGCGGCGGCCCGCGGCGCCGGCCCGGCCCGCGGCGCAGCCACAGCGCGCGGGTCCGGCCCTGGCCGCCGCGGCGGCCAGGCCAATGACGCCACCCAGGCCGACGGGGACGGCCCGGCCAGCATCAGCTACGGCGACCTGGTCATCGCCACCGGAAGCGAGCCGGTGGCCCCGCCGGTCGAGGGACTCACCGACGTGCCCGTGTGGACCAGCGCGGAGGCACTGACCTGCCCCGACCTGCCACGCCGGCTGGTCGTCCTGGGCGCCGGCCCGGTCGGCTGCGAACTCGCGCAGATCTACGCGGCGTTCGGGTCGCAGGTCACCCTGGTGGAGGCGGAGGACCAGGTTCTCCCGGACGAGGCGGCGTTCACCGGGGAGATCCTGGCCGAGGCGCTGCGCCGGACCGGGGCCGACGTGTGCCTCGGTTCGGCGGTGGTGAAAGCCGAGACGATGGATACCGGGCTCGCGCTGATCCTGGCCAACGGCACCAGGATCGAGGCCGACCGGGTGCTGCTCGCTACCGGGCGCAGGCCCCGGCTGACCGGGCTTGGCCTGGACTCCCTGGGCATCCCCGGCTCCCCGGCGGAGGTACTCCCGGTGGATGAGACCTGCCGGGTGACGCCCGGCCCGGCCGGTGACGGCGGCGCCAGCGGCAGCGGGCGGGTCTGGGCCGCCGGGGACGTGACCGGTATCGCCCCCTACACGCACACGGCCCGCTACCAGGCGCGCATCGTCGCGGCCAACATCCTGGGCGGGCACCGGCTCGCCGATTACCGCGCCATCCCGCGCGCGGTCTACACCTCACCCTCGGTCTACTCGGTGGGCATCTCCCCCGGGCATGCGGCCGCCGCCGGAGCCGAGTTGCGCACCGTCGGGTTCGACCTCGCGGAGACCGCGCGCGCCGCCGTCGATGATGCCGACGGGGGCCGGGTCGAGCTGTACGCTGACGCGCGGGGAGGCGGCATCCTGGTTGGTGCCGCCGCCATCGGCCCGCACGCGGAAGACTGGATGGGCGAGCTCACGCTGGCCATCCGGGCTGGGATACCGCTGGCCGTGCTCGCGGACGTGGTGCACGCGTTCCCGACCTACGGCGAGGCGGTGGAGTCACCGCTGCGGGAACTACTGCCGCGGCCTGCGGCCGCCCCGGCAGTGGCGGACGACGCTGGGCAGGCCCGCTCAGCAGAGCGGGCGGACTTATCGGGGTTACCGGGAAGGGAACGCGGATGAGCGAGAGTGACCTGGAGGTGCCGACCGCCGACGCCCAGGAACAGGCCCAGAGCGCGGGCGGCGAGCCGATCGACGACGACCAGCCCGCCGAAGTGCCGATCGACGTGAACGAGGCGGACGCGGCGGAACAGCAGCGCACGGTGGAACTCGACGAGGATGACTACCGCTGAGCGTCCCGGCGGCATGACCCCGGGCCAAGGTGGTTACGGACTGTAACGCCGGGCGGGTGCTGCCCGGTCGTAGGATGGGCTTGACATGGCGGACCCGTACGACGTAACACAACGGAGGGTCTGGTGACCGCAACCCCGCAGGCCCGGCCGGCCAGCTCGCGGCTGCCGAGGCAAGCCAGGCGTCGGCAGCTGCTCGGGGCCGCCCAGGAAGTGTTCGTCGCGCAGGGATACCACGCCGCGGCGATGGACGAGATCGCCGAGCGGGCCGGCGTCAGCAAGCCGGTGCTCTACCAGCACTTCCCCGGCAAGCTGGAGCTCTACCTCGCGCTCCTCGACGAGAGCGCCGAGGCGCTGACCGACACCGTCCGCGCCGCGCTCGCCTCGACGACGGACAACAAGCAGCGGGTCAGCGCCACCTTCACCGCGTTCTTCGACTTCGTAGGCAGCACCGGGCAGGCGTTCCGCCTCGTTTTCGAGTCCGATCTGCGTAACGAGCCCGCGGTCCGGGACCGCCTCGACCGGACCACGCGGGACTGTGCCGAAATGGTCAGCGAGATCATCCGCGAGGACGCCGGCGTCGGGGATGACGACGCTCACCTGCTCAGCATCGGCCTGGTCGGCATGGCGCAGGTCACCGCCACGTACTGGCTCAGTACCGATCGCGCGATCCCCAAGCACGCCGCGGAAGAACTCATGGCCCGGCTGGCCTGGCGCGGCATCAGCGGCTGGCCGCGGACCGGCTGACATCCCTCCGGCGGGCCAGGCGTTTCGCTCGCGGCGTACCGCCGCGGGCCCCCGATCGCTTCGCCGCACCCGGATCGGCTATTAGCCTGCAAGAGCGTCCCAGGCATGACCAGAGGAGACGTGGCAGCTGACCGGTGGGAAGGATCGTCGTGGAAGTCAAGATCGGGATTCAGTCGATACCGCGGGAACTTGTCGTGGAGACCAGGTCGTCGGCGCAGGAGATTGAGAGTTCCCTCGCCGCGGCGGTCGCCGACGGCGGCATGTTCATCCTCCCGGACGACAAGGGCGGCAAGGTGATGGTGCCCGGCCACAAGATCGGTTACCTCGAATTCACCGGCTCTGAGCAGCGCCAGATCGGCTTCCGCAACACCTGACCCGGACCAGGGCTAGCCGCTGACCAGGGCTAGCCGCTGGCCGGGGCCTTCTCCCAGCCGGTCAGGCCGAGTGCCGCCATCCGCTGCGCGTGCTCGTCGGTGATCTGCGCGAACATCCGGCCGACGTCGCCAAGCTCGCCGTCGGGCCGCCCGGCGGCAGCACGCTGGTCGCCGCTGGCGAGCAGCCGGGCCAGCGGCCCGCGCTCCGCGGCGACCCGGTAGGCCTGGGCGAGCGCCTCGCCGACCAGCCGCCTGGCCCAGAGCGCGAGCCGCCCCGCGACCGGCGGATCTGCCGCAATGGCGGCCCGGACTCTGGCGATCACGAATTCGGCGTGACCGGTATCGGCCAGCACGTCGAGAACAAGCGCCTGGGTCTGCGGATCCACCAACTCAGCCACCGCCCGGTAGAAATCGGCGGCAATGCCGTCACCCACATACGCCTTGACCAGCCCCTCCAGCCAGTCTGACGGGGCGGTGCGCGCGTGGAAATCGTCCAGCGCGGCCACGAACGGCAGCATCGCTTCATCAGGCTGCGCGTCCATCCGCAAGATCCGGCCGCACAGCAACTGGAAGTGGCCGAATTCCGCGACCGCCATCTCGCCCAGCGACGCCTTGTCAGCGAGCGTGGGCGCCAGCGCCGCGTCTTCGGAAAGCCTGAAGAAGGCAACGAGTTCCGCATAGGCGAGCAAGCCAAGGAGATCCAGCACGGCATCGGAGGCGGCTGACTGATCGCCCGGCTGCTGGCTCGGCATGGCCTCCCGGTACGGCGCGCTCTCGGTCACCAGCGCAGCCTAACAACCGCAGCGCCGCGGGGCCGGTTCTGCCGCCGCGCCAACGACATTGGTACACTGCGCGGAGAAACTGCGTCGGGAATGCGGCACATCCCCTGCCGCGTTTAAACTGGCAGTAAGGCGAGGCGTTTGCCCAGTCTGCAGCGCAGCGATGGGTTTCCCCCGCAAGCGCTCGACAGTGTCCCAATGCGCCGTCTTATTGCGTCGGCGTGCACGGTCATGCCGGTGGAGTTAAGAGCTAGGCCCGGGTGGTGATGGCATGCGCGGAGTGTGCGGCCAGGCCACGGGCCACTGACGGAAGCTGATTACCCTGACAACGCACATAGTGACGGAGCTGCCCGCTACGGAGCCCCCGCAGGAGCCCCCGGCGGCCGGTCTTCCGGACACCCCCAAAACTTTCCGTGAGCTCGGCGTCGACGAGCCGATCTCGGCCGCGCTTGAGGCCGTGGGAATCGTCACGGCCTTTCCCATCCAGACGCTGGCGCTGCCCATCGCCCTCTCCGGCCACGACATTATCGGCCAAGCCAGGACCGGGACCGGCAAGACGCTCGCGTTCGGGATCCCGATCCTCCAGCAGCTCGCCGCGTGGCCGGCCCGCCAGCCCTCCGCCCCCAGCGCCCTGGTCGTCGTGCCGACCCGCGAGCTGGCCAGCCAGGTCGCTGACGACCTGCGAACCGCCGGGTCCCGGCAGGGCGCCCGGGTGCTGACCGTCTACGGGGGGCGCGCCTACGAACCCCAGATCGAGGCCCTGCGGGCCACGGTGGACATTGTCGTGGGCACCCCCGGACGACTGCTCGACCTCGTCGGGCAGCGTCACCTGTTCCTTTCCGGGGTGCGGACGCTCGTCCTCGACGAAGCAGACAAGATGCTCGACCTCGGCTTCCTGCCCGACGTGGAGCGCATCCTCGTGCTCACCCCGGCGGAGCGGCAGACCATGCTGTTCTCCGCCACCATGCCGGGAGACGTCGTCACGCTCGCCCGGCGGCACCTGCGCCAGCCCATGCATGTCCGGGCCGAGCAGCAGGACGAGGCGCAGGTCGTGCCGCTCACACAGCAGCACGTGTTCCGCGCGCACCAGATGGACAAGATCGAGATGCTGGCCCGGCTGCTGCAGGCCAACGGTCGGGGACTGACCATGGTGTTCTGCCGGACCAAACGGACGGCGGACCAGGTGGCCAGCACCCTGGCGACCCGCGGATTCGACGCCGCCGCGGTCCATGGTGATCTCGGCCAGGGCCAGCGGGAGCGCGCCCTGCGGGCGTTCCGGAGCGGAAAGATCGACGTGCTGGTCGCCACCGAGGTGGCGGCCCGCGGGCTCGACGTGGACGACGTCACCCACGTGGTGAACTATGAGTGCCCAGAGGACGAAAAAGCCTACCTGCACCGGATCGGCCGGACCGGGCGGGCGGGGCGCAGCGGCGTCGCGGTGACCTTCGTCGACTGGCGCGACATGCAGCGGTGGAAGCTCATCAACGAGGCCCTGGACCTGGGCCTGGCCGAGCCCCCGGAGACGTACTCGACATCCGAGCACTTCAGCAGCGAGATGGGCATCCCGGACGGGGTGACCGGCACCTTGCCCAGGGCTCAGCGGGGCGGCCGGCCAGGCCTGGAGGCCGAGGAACTCGAAGACCTCGGCGAGACCGGCCGGATCCGCTCGGCAGCCGCCCGCCGGGGCGGAACCGGCGGCCGGGATGGCGACCGGGCCGCAGCGGGCAGCAGGGACGCCGCGCCGAGGAAGACCCGGGTCCGCAAGCGGACCAGGGGCGGTCTGGCCGCGCGCAGCGAGCCGCCCGAGCCCGCCCAGGAGCACAGTGCCACGGAACGCACCCAGCCGGCCACCGGACGCCGGCGCCGGTCCCGCGGCGGCCGGAAGGGGCCGGTCTCTGGCCAGGTCTAAGCACAGCTAGGTCGCAGTTCGCTTCGAGAAATGCTGGGTAGGCTGGCCGCCCGTGAGCACACCACGAACCCTCACATTGCCCGCCGGGGTACGGCGCGTGACGCTCCGCACGACCCGGGGGGACTTCGCCGCGCTCGAAGCGCTGCCCGGATCGGGCGTGCGTGAACGCCAGCCAGCTCTGCTCATCCCCGGTTACACCGGGAGCAAAGAAGACTTCCTGCCGGTGCTCCAGCTGCTGGCGGCAGCGGGCCGCCAGGTTGTCGCCATCGACATGCGGGGCCAGTACGAGACCCCCGGCCCCGACGACCCAGCTTCCTATGACATCGCCGCGCTCGCCGCGGACGTGGCGTTGATCGCCGACCAGCTCGAGGGCGGAGTGCACCTGCTCGGCCACTCGTTCGGCGGCCTGGTGGCGCGGGAAGTCGTGCTGGCTCAAGCCACCCAGGTCGGATCGCTCACCTTGATGAGTTCCGGGCCCGGCGGGCTCACCGGCCCCCGGGCGGTCCTGCTCAAGGGGCTGCTCGCTCAGCTCGCCGCGACGCCGCAGGAAGACCTCCAGGTCCAGGTCAAGCGGGTGTGGGACAGCCACCTTGAGCCGGAAGCGGTCGCTGACGGGGTTCCCGGCCCGGTCGTGGACTTCCTGCGCGCCCGCATCCTGGCCAGTTCAGCGACCGGCCTGCGGGCGATGGCCGAGAACCTGCTCGGCTGCCCGGACCGCACCCAGGCGCTGGCCCGGCTCGGCATCGCGCCACATCTGGTGGTCTACGGCGAGGACGATGACGCCTGGGAGCCCGCCATCCAGGAGGACATGGCCGTGCGGCTGAGCGCGGAACGCGTCTGCATTCCCGGTGCGGCACATTCACCCGCCGTGGAGGCACCGGAGACCACGGCGAGCACGCTGACCCGGTTCTGGAACGCGACGGAGTGCCGCCGGCGCTAGCTAGTCCTCGTCACCGGCTAGTCCTCGTCACCGGCGGCGAGACCGTCCCAGGGACGGCGAGGTTCCGCTGCCGCGCTGCCCTCCGGGCACAGCGCACGGAAATCACACCAGCCGCAGCCAGACCCGGGCTTCGGCGGGAAGACATCCTGCGCCGCGGCGAACCGCTCGTCGGCGTCGGCGCATTCCGCGGCGATGTCCTCGGCCCGGCTCAGGTGCCTGCCCAGCGTCGCGTCCGTGTGCTCCCAGGCGAGAACCTCCCCGGTCGGCAGGTGGTGCAGCTCGACCCGGCGGCAGGGCCGCCGCAGCACCCGCCCCGCCGCGATGGCGTACAGCGCCAGCGGCAGCGACGCGCGGACGTCGCCGGTGCTGAGCGGGCGCCGCCCGGTCTTGTAGTCGACCACCACCAGTTCGGGCCGCTCGTCCAGCCGGTCGATCCGGCCGGACACCGCGATCTTGTCGGTGCGGGCCGCCACCGTCCGCTCCACCCCAGCCGGCTCGCGCACCGGATCCAGGCCGGCCACGTAGCGCTCCACCATGCGCCGGGCCCGGCTGCGTACCTGCATCGACTGCGCCTGGTCGGCGAAGCCCTCCTCGATCCAGCCTCGTTCCAGCAGGCTGCCCGCGGCGGGCACGGTGCGCCCGGCCAGCGGCAGCCGCCACCACCCGGCCAGGGCGTTGTGCACGCTCGCGCCGAGGCTGTTATGCGCCCACGGCGGCCCTTTCCGCGGCGATGGACGGTCCAGGTAGGTCATCCGGTACCGGCGCGGGCAGTCCAGCCAGGCCGCCAGCCTGGTAGGGGTACACCGGTAGAGCCGCTGCGGCATCCCGGGCAGGCCGAGTTGCTCCACCCTGGATCAGGCCAGGTCGTCAGAGCCGATGGACAGCGGGCCAGCCGCCACCCAGGAATCGAAACGCTTCTCCGCGGCCGCCACGGTGATCTCCTCGCCGTGGCCGGGCAGGACGCGAGTCGTGGCCGGCAGGGTCAGGATGTGCTCCCCGATGGCGCTGAGCTGGGTCGAGAAATTGGGAAAGTGACCTTCATGCGGGCTGGGCCCGTCCGCGAGCAGGACATCGCCGGAGAACACCGCCCCGAGCCCCTCGCAGTACAGGACCACCGAGCCCGGGCTGTGCCCTGGGGCGTGGATCACCTCCAGCGCGACGTCGGCCACCTCGAAGATGCCGCCGTCCTCCATCTCGATCTCCGGGTCCTCGCGGCCGTGCGCCTCCCGCCACAGCAGGACATCCTTGGAGTGCAGCGCCACCGGGGCTTCATCACGCGCCGCGACCTGCAGCGCCGCCGCGACATGATCGGCGTGACCGTGCGTGCAGATCACCGCGAGAATCTCCCGGTCGGTGGTAGCGGCCAGCACCAGCGCCGGGTCGGCGCCGGGGTCCACGACAATGACCTCCTCGTCATCGCCCACGATCCAGGCATTGCTCTCCCGCTCGTGCCCGATGCCCGCTGGCGCGATCACCCCCGGCGACACCACCCGCTCAATCCGCGCATCCATGTCCGGCCGCCTCTCCGTCTGCTTTAGTGCCCGGCCCCATTCAACCGCCCCGGCGGACCAGTTAGCTCAGCCTTGCTTGATGAAGGCCCGGATCGCTTCGGCGACCAGTTGCACGGCGATGGCCGACAGCAGCAGGCCGGCGATCCGGGTCACCAGCTCCACGCCGCTAGCTCGCAGCACGCGGTGGATCACCCCGGAAAAACGCATGGTCAGCCACAAAACGACGGCCACCGCCAGCAGCGCGACGGCGAACGCCGCGATGTCCGTGGCGCCGTTCGCGCGCCGGACGAACAGCATGGTCGCGACGATGGCGCCGGGCCCGGCCAGCAGCGGCGTGCCGAGCGGCACGAACGCGACGTTCGCTTTCAGCCGCTCGGCCTCCGTCGGCTCGACCATCGCACCGGTCAGCAGCTGCAGCGCGACCAGCAGGAGCAGCAGGCCGCCGGCCCCTTGCAGCGCCGGGAGTGAGACCCCCAGGTAGGCCAGGATGGACTGGCCGAACAGCGCAAAAGCCACGATTACCCCGAACGCGACAACGGCAGCTTGCCACGCCAGCCGGTTACGGACTTTGGGCGGCAACCCCCGGGTCAGGCCGAGGAAGGGCGGCACCACGCCGGGCGGATCAGTGATCACCAGCAGAGTGACAAAGACTTCCCAGAAGAACTTCAGGTCAAAGACGCGGCTCATCGCGCACCGGGCCCTGTCCCCCGGGCCGGGCTGGTGGCCAGCGCCATCAGCCGCTCGAACTCGGCCGGCTCGGTCGTGTCGCAGCCGAGCCGGTGGCCGGTGAGATCCCCATGATCGTCGCTGCCGCCCGACTGGATGAGGCCCAGGTCGCCGGCGAGACCGGCCAGTCGTTTCCGTTGCGCAGGATCGTGATCTGGATGCGCTACCTCGACACCGGCCAGGCCAGCCCCGGCCAGCCCGGCGATAACATCGTCGGGAATTCGCGCGCCGCGGCCCGGAGCGCCTGGATGCGCGAGCACCGCCACCCCCCCGGCCGCCCGGATCAGCGCGATCGCGCGGACCGGTTCCGGCGCGTACTTGGTCACGTGAGCCCGCCCGCCAGCACCGAGCCACTCCGGCGTGAAAGCCTGCTCCGGGCGTTCGACGATCCCCGCCGCCACCATGGCCCGCGCGATATGGGGCCGGCCGACCTCCCCGCCCGCCGCGATGTTCGTCACCTGCGGCCAGCTGACCTCGGCCCCCAGTTCGCGCAGCCGGTCCACCATGGCCCGGCCACGCACCAGCCGGGCGGCTGAGATCTTCCGGCATTCCGCGGCCAACGGCTCGTCGGCCGGGTCGGTGCGGTAGGCGAGCAGGTGCACGCTGCGGTCGCCGAGGCGGCAGGACAGCTCCATGCCACTGACCAGGGCCAGGCCGTCCGGGAGGGCCGCGCGCGCTTCCTGGTGCCCAGCCTGCGTGTCGTGATCGGTCAGCGCGATCACATCGAGGCCGACCGCCCCGGCCCGGCGCATCACCTCAGCGGGCGGGTCCGTGCCATCCGACGCGGAGCTATGTGAGTGCAGATCGATGCGCACGACCGATCATGGTACGTGCGCCGCCGCGCGCCGCGACGGTCAGCCCGGCAACCGCGGCGATGGCGCCCCGAACGGCAGGTCCAGTTCCTGGCCGGGGTCACGCAAGTCCCGCAGCGACAGCATCTCGACCAGCAGCATCCCGGCCGTGTCCGGCCAGAGGACTATCCAGAGCCAGTTCCCCAGCACCTCGCCGGCGAAAGCCGCCCGATCCGGCGCGGCCACGTGCCAGAGCGGGAACTCGTGATGCGCGAAGCTCACGAACGCGTGCGCCGGCCCCGTCGCGAAGCCCGCACCGGGGTCAGGACCGGTGATGCCGGCGAACCGGGCCCCCAGGCCTATCCCGGGCTCCTCCGAGATGAGCAGCATGTCCGCGGGGCCGCCGACCGGGTTCGGCCCGGACAGGGCCACCACGCAGGCATGGCTGCCGCTGAGGTCATCCCCGGCGCCCGCGAACCCGGTCACCAGCCAGGCGACCGGCAGCGGCCACGGCAGCCACGCGGGCAGCACGGCATCCGTGACCAGCGCCCACAGCCCGTCCTGGGACAGGCTGTATCCGGTTCGCAGCGGATACACCGCGCCGTGCAGGCGGCAACGCCACCCCGAGGGGGCCGGGCCCGCCTGGCGCACCGGGCCACCACAGCGCGGACAGGTCGGAGAAGGGTTCATGACTACTGACGGTGATCGCTGCCCGCGCTTACGTCAAGCGGGAGGCCCGGCAATACTGGCGTGATGACCGTGCCGTTGATCCCCTGCGTGGGCGCCATCATCACTGATGACGATGGGCGGCTCCTGCTGATCAAGCGGGGGCACGAACCGGATGCCGGGCTCTGGTCGCTGCCCGGCGGCCGGGTGGAACCCGGGGAGACCGACGAGCAGGCCGTGGTCCGCGAGATCCGTGAGGAAACCGGGCTGTCCGTACGATGTGACCGGCTGGTTGGTTCCGTGCAGCGGGATGGTCTGGCCGGGGCTGTGGTTGACATCCGCGACTACGCCGTGACCATCACCGGAGGCGAACTGGCGGCCGGGGACGACGCCGCGGACGCCTGCTGGGTCAGTCCCGCGGACCTGGCCCGCCTACCGGTGACCGGAGGGCTGGTCGAGGCGCTCACCGCCTGGGGTGTGCTCGGCTGACTCAGCCGGGCCCCGGTTCGAACCGCCGGGTCCTGGTCAGCCCGGCC
>Ga0265338_10002198_pt1 | contig 29876 bp, 30 predicted proteins | sample 42126metaG_FD_193579 | JGI IMG/M metagenome (GOLD analysis project Ga0265338, IMG submission 193579) | Rhizosphere microbial communities from Carex aquatilis grown in University of Washington, Seatle, WA, United States - 4-21-26 metaG | ecosystem: Host-associated > Plants > Roots > Rhizosphere...
GACCGCTCGATGTTCGACGTCCTCGTTCACCGGCTGCCGATCACCGAGATCATCCGCACGAACGAGATCGACGTCGGCGTCGCCTCCATCGACCTTGCCGGCGCCGAGCTCTCGCTCTCCTCGATGATCGGCCGCGAGCGCGCGCTCGAGAAGGCGCTGCAGCCGGTGCAGGAGAGCTACGACTACATCCTCATCGACACGCCGCCGTCGCTCGGCCTGCTGACGATCAACGCGTTCGTCGCGGCCCAGGGCGTCATCGTCCCCGTCCAGTGCGAGTACCTCTCGCTCCGCGGCCTCGTCCAGCTCGAGAACACGCTGACGATGATCCGGGAGAACCTCAACCCGGCGGTCGCGATTCAGGGCATCCTGCCCACGATGTTCGACAAGCGGCTCCTGCACTCGCGCGAGGCGGTCGAGATCCTGAGGGAGAACTTCGGCGACCTCGTGCTCGACACGAAGATCAAGAAGACGGTGCGCTACGCGGAGGCGCCGGTGAAGGGGCAGTCCATCCTGAAGTACGACCCGAGCGGCGACGCCGCATTCATGTATCGCCAGCTAGCGAAGGAGGTCCTCGATGGCGCGTCGGCGCGCGAGCATGCGTGAAGGTCCGCTAGCGGAGCTCTTCAAGGCGACCGAGGCCGCGCAGAAGCAGGCCCAAAAGCAGCCGGCGGAGCAGAGCGGCGAGACGGAGCCCGAGGCGCCTGCGCAGCAGTCCATCGAGGACACCGTCGTCGCGCCCCCGCCCGCAATTCCGGCCGAGCCGGAGGAGCGCACGGTCGAGCACGTCCCGAGCTGGGAAGAGGAGGAGGCCGCGGTCGAGATGCCGTCGCCGCCGACGCCCACGCCGGATCCGATGCCGCCGACGCCCGATCCCGAGCCGCCGACTCCGAGGCCCGAGCCGCCTCCCGCCTCTCGCTTCCTCGAGCCGATGCCCGAGGCGCCGCCCACTCTCCATCGCGCGGCCGCCGCCGACTCCGGCGCGTACCTCGCCGTGATCAAGGTCATCGGCGTCGGAGGCGCGGGCATCAACGCCGTGAACCGGATGATCGACGCCGGCATCACGCAGGTCGAGTTCGTCGCCGTCAACACCGACATCCAGGCGCTCCAGGTGAGCGACGCGCCTGTGAAGATCCACATCGGCCGCGACCTCACGCAGGGGCTCGGCTCCGGTTCCGATCCCGAGATCGGCCGGCGGGCGGCGGAGGAGGACTACGACGAGCTCCGGCAGGAACTCCGCGGCGCCGACATGGTCTTCGTCGCCGCGGGCGAAGGCGGCGGCACCGGCTCCGGCGCGGCGCCCGTGGTCGCGAAGATCGCGCGCGAGCTCGGCGCGCTCACGGTCGGCATCGTCACGACGCCGTTCAAGTTCGAGGGGACGAAGCGGCGCACCCAGGCGGAGAAGGGCATCGCCGAGCTTCGCGCCGCGTGCGACACGGCGATCGTCATCCCGAACGACCGGCTGCTCGAGGTGCTCGAGCGCTCGACCTCGATGCTCGACGCGTTCAAGGTCGCCGACGACGTCCTCCGCCAGGGCGTCCAGGGCATCACCGACCTGATCACGATGCCGGGGCTCATCAACCTCGACTTCGCGGACGTCCGGACGATCATGGCCAACTCGGAGTCCGCCCTCATGGGCATCGGCTTCTCCTCCGCCGGCGTCGAGAGCCGCGCGCGGGAAGCGGCCGAGCGCGCACTGCGCTCGCCGCTCATCGACGCCGAGATCACCGGCGCGACCGGCATCCTCCTCTCCATCGCCGGCGGCGACGACCTCTCGCTCGTCGAGGTGAACGAGGCCGCCGAGGCGATCCGTTCCGCGGCGATGGACGACACGAACATCATCTTCGGCGCGACCGTGGACGAACGGCTCACCGGCCAGGTCTGGGTCACCGTTGTCGCGACCGGCTTCGGCGGGCGCGGCCGGCGCTCGACGCACACCGAGAGATCCGGCTGGTCGCTGCCAGGCATAGGACGCAAGTCGAGCGGCGGGGACGACGATCTCGACGTCCCAGCCTTCATGCGCGAGTAGCGCAGCGGCAGTGGACGCATACCTCGCGATCGCCTCGAAACGGGACGTGCGCGACTACGCCGCAACGCCGATCCCGGCCGACGTGCGCGACCGGATCCTCGACGCGGGCCGCGTCTCGGGCAGCTCGCGGAACACGCAGAGGTGGGAGTTCGTCGTCGTGAGCGGCGCCGCACAGGAGCGGCTCGCCGACGCCGTCTACGCGCCGGAGAACGTCCGCACCGCGACGCTGGTCGTCGCGATCGTCGGCGACGCCGGCGGCTTCGATGTTGGCCGCTGCGCGCAGAACATGATGCTCGCCGCGTGGGCCGAGGGCGTCGGCTCGTGCCCGAACGGGTTACGCGACGCCGACGCGGCAGCCGCGATCTGCGGCGGCGAGGTCAAGGCGGTCCTCTCGTTCGGCTATCCGGCGAAGCCGCGGCGCGAGCGCAGCGCCGAGGAGTGGTCGGCGCGCGCCAATCGCAAGCCGCTTGACGAGCTCGTGCGCGAGGTCGAGTAGCCGAAGGCGCGGCGAATTCGCCACCAGCCCGGGCAGCCGCTACTTGATCAACGTCCTGTAGATCCAGGCAGCAAGTCTGTCCAAGGGATTGGGATTACGAGCGGGACCGAGCACGAAAAGTGTTTGACAGACGGAATGGCTGTCTGCGCTGGTGCCATGGCTCGTGCAGAGGAGCTGTTTCGGGAACGCCACATCACACTTGTGGCTCGAGTAGTGCGTTCCTCGGCAGGCCTTAGGCAGATTCGGCCCGGGCGAAAAGGTAAGCGTCCCCCCGCTACCAAGCGGCGGGGTTCCGCTGCCGCCGCATCCCGTGACCGCTGCCGCGATCACTAGGCAGAGGGCGATCAAGGCGAGTTGACGCATGACGGCCTTGTTGTACCGCTTGGGCTCGATGTTCGCGAACCTTCTTCTACCTAGCCGAACCGGAACGTCAGCCGGACGGTTGCCGCGCCGCTCGTCCGCAGCCTGATCATCCCGTCGCTCGTGCGTGTGAGCGTGCCGTTGGAGGCGTGCCAGTACGGCGACCAGTGGACGGCGATCCGGTACGCGCCCGCGCGCGCGACGCGCACGGTGAGGCTCGACTCGCGGAACGCGAGCACGGTGGCGGTCGTGATCGCCCGCGCGGCCGGCACCGCATAGATCGCGATGTGCGGCGACGAGAAGACGCGGCGGAGTGCCGTCGGGACGATCGCCGCCTCGCGCCGCGAGCTGAAGTCCGGCGGCGCGTCCGACAGCACGACATAGGCGACGCCGAGCGAGCGCAGCCAGTCGACGTACTCCGCCGCGGTGAACCGGCGATAGAGGAGCGCGTTCGTCGGGAAGTCCTCCTGCCGGAACCAGCCGCGCACGATCGGGATGCCCGACTCCGGGAGATAGAACGCGGGCCAGTGCGCCGTCGTGTCGACCGCCTCGACGCGGTAGCCGGGTCGCAGGTGGGAGTGAAGCCAGCCGAGCGGCGCTCGCCAGACCGCGGCGCTCTTCGTCACGTCCTCGGCGCCGCGGTTCCAACCGGCGACGAGCGGCGTGACGTTCCACGCGAGCGCGCCCGCCGCAACGAGCACCGCTACGGGCACGGGCCGCCAGCGGCGCAGCGCGAGGATGAGGAGCGCGAGCGGGAGGGCGAGGTAGCGGAGCCGCGCGACGTTCTCCCCGAGGTCGGTCGGCACGATCCAGACGGCCGCGACTGCGACCGCGTACGCGGCAAAGACCGGTCGGAGCAGCCGTGCCTCGTCGACGCGCCACGTGCATGCGAGCCCGGCGGCGCAGAAGCCGAGCGCGGCGCCGGCCTCCGCGGTGGGGAACGCGTAGTGGCCACCGCTGGGGAAGAGGAGGATCAGCGCGAGCTCCGTCGCGACCGCGGCGCCGACCACGACCGCTGCGCCGCGCCGCCAGCCGCACGCCGCGGCGAGACCGAGGAGGACGATGCCGAGCAGGACGAGCGCGACCGGGCTCGCGGCGAGCGTCAGGACGACGCAGAGCGCGAAGAGCCACCGCCGGCGCGCCTGCAGCGCGCGGAGAGCGAGCAGCGCGCACGTTACGCCGAGCGCGAACGGGAACGCGCTGGTGAGCACGAAGCCGCCCCAGAGGAGCGCGAACGCGCGGCTCGGCCAGCGGGCCGCGGCTCCCCACCGAGCGCCGAGGAGCTCGGCGAACGCGAACGCCGCGACCGCGGCGCCGAGCGCAGCGAGCAGCCGGAGCCCGAGCACCGCGGCGAGCGGGTAGTAGAGGACGCTGTACCCGACGAAGCTGTAGCGGCCTGCGTACCAGTAGTTGTCCCAGAGGACGAAGCCTTGGCGGAGGAAAAGCGAGCGCTGGTACGCGTGCGCGGCAAAGTCGGTGCCGGGCGGCCCGAGCCAGGCGAGCAGCGCCGCGATCAAGCACGCGGCCGCCGCGGCGACGAGCGCCTCCCAGTTGACGCGCGACGCGTTGTGGCGCGCCAGCATGGGCCTAAGAGCTCCTAACGCAATGAAGGACGGGCCGTCTGGCCGCGCTGTGCGGACGCGCTGACTGCGTCCTCGGGAGCGTGAATAGCTCTGCTATTCCCGCCCCCTGTGTCCTTGCATCGCATCCACCCATCGCAGCCAGCCAGCGCGTCGTCATCACGTTAGGAGCTCTAGCGTACGCTCGTCCCGTGAGCTTCCGCATCCGCCAGGCCGACCCGTCCGATGCCGAGCAGCTCGCGAAGCTCGCCGACGCCGTGAGCTCCGAGCCGGAGGGCTGGCTCATCAGCATCGCCGGCGAGTGGAGGAGCCCCGCTGACGAGCGCCGCTACCTCAAGGCGCTGCGCCGCTACCCGCACGCCGCGGTCTTCGTCGCCGAGCGGGACGACGGCCAGCTCGTCGGTCGCCTCTCCGTCGGCCGCGACCCGCATCCCGCGAGCGCGCACGTCGCCGACGTCGGGCTGATGGTCGCGATCTCGGCCCGGCGCCAGGGCGTGGGACGGGCGCTGCTCGAGGCGGCGGTCTCCTGGGCCCGAGGCGCCGGAGTGCGCAAGCTCGAGCTCCACGTCTTCCCCTGGAACGACGCCGCGATCGCGTTGTACGAGGCGTTCGGCTTCGAGCGGGAGGGCTATCGCAAGGGCCACTACCGCCGCGGCGACGGCGAGTACATCGACTCCATCCTCATGGCCTACGCGGTCGAGTAGCCGGGGCGGACACGTCCGAAAGAGCGTCTGGCGGAGCGCTCTGCGGTGGCGTAACGTCGAGGCATGCGGCTCCGCCTCGGACAACTCGCTCCGTTTGCCGCGGCACTCGATCTCGACCTCGCCCGGACCCGCGTCTGCCTCGCTTGCCTGAGCTTCGTGTCAGGGTCGCTCCGCGATGGCGACGAGCGCGAGGCGCGGAGCTGGACACGGCGGCTGACGCCCGACATCTGGATAGAAGGTCTCGCCGCGCCTGCGCTCGAGGCCGTGCGGCACGCGAGCTCGGCCGGCCTTCGTCACGCCGACGCCTGCCTCGAGGACCTCGAGGCACGGGGCGGTCAGAGCGTGGTCGCACGCGCGATCGTGCTCAGGCTGGGCGCGGAACTGGCGGAGCGCGAGCGCGTCGTCTTCGCCCTCCACGAGCAGGCCCGTCCTCGGCTCGCGTCCTCCCAGCCGGAGTGGAACTGATCCTCGTGGCGTACGCCGTGGACTGAGCAGTCAGCGCCGCGCGAGGGTGACGCCGAGGGCCGCGACCGCCACTGCGGCTGCAGCGCCGATCGCGGTCCACGCAAGCCCGTGTCCCGGCGGCGCGGCGCTGAGCGCGACGACGAGGGTCGCCACTCCGAGGCCGACGAGCGCGAGGAGAGCCGTGGCCGCCGCGCGCCGCCACCCGAGTCCCGGATCCGCACGAATCCGCAGGCGCGCGTCGAACGACCAGCCCGCGAGCTCGCCGCAGAGCAGGAGGAGGACGGCCACGAGCGGTGCCGTCGCGTCGACGCTCCGGCCGGAACCGGCGGCGCCGGCGACGAACGTCGCGCCGCCGAGCGCGAGCGCCACGCCGAGCAGGCGCTTGCCGGTCACGAGCGCAGCGAGGAGGAGAAGCCCGCCTGCCGCGGCGCCGGGAACGAGCAGCCAGCGGTCGAAACGCGCGCGGACGAGCGCAACCGCGATCGCGCCGCCATACGCCACCGCTGCTCCCACGGCGAGAGCTACGCGGGCCTGGCGAAGTGCCTGAATGCGCTCACCTCCTCGAGCGGGGCCGCGAGCGGCGCGGACTCGCGCCAGCTCACGACCGGGACGCCGATCTGCTCGAACTGCCAGCGCATCGCCTCGCGCGAGAGCCGCCACAGCCGGTACGCGAGCTCGAGCGGATCGCCGGGAGCCGGGGCGGCGGCCTCGAGGGGGGAGACTTCGATGACGACCAGGTCGTACCCGCGTCCGCGCAGGTCGAGGAGCGTGGTGACCGAGCGGTCGTCGAGGAGCGGTGTCAAGGCGAGAACGAGTGCCTTCGGCGGGAGAGTGCGCGGCGGGAGGACGTCGACGCCGCGCTGCGCGTAGCTGTGGACGATGTCGCTCCGCAGGAGGACGTCCACGATCGCGTAGTGCTGCCGCAGGCCGGTCTGCGGCAGTAGCCAGGAGAGGCTCCCCCCGAAGCCGATCAGCCCGACCCGGTCACGGCGCTCGAGGTAGCGGCGTGCCAGCGTCGCCGCCGCGCGCACCGCGTTGTCGTGCGTGCTGCGGCCGCCCGCCCTGACCTCGGCGAAGCTGTCGAGGAAGAGGATGACATCGGCGTTCCGCTCGGGATGCTGCTCGTTCACCCAGAGCGACCGGCGCAGCGCGCTCGCACGCCAATTGATTCGCCGGACACGATCGCCGGGCTGCCACTCGCGCAGGTCCGCAAACTCGATGCCTTCGCCGCGCACCCGCGAGACCTGGTTTCCTGCGAAGACCTGTGTCTCGAGCGGCGCGACGAGTGAGCGAAGTGTCTCCTCCCGTGGGTAGACGCGGAGGGCTTGCGGCGAGCCTCCCGAGCCCTCCCAGGAGCGGAAGCCGAGCTCGTCCGGCGTGCGGAGGAGCAGCGGCCCGAGGCGGAAGGCTCCCCAGCGCTCGCACCGCAGCACGAACTCCACGGTTTGCGGCTCGCCCGCGGGGAGGCGAAGCGCACGGACCGGGCTGCCCTCGAGCTCGAGCTCGGGCGGGAGCTCGAGCAGGAGCTCGCATCGCGCGACGGCGCGCCGGCTCGACACCTCGGCGAGCACCACGATGTCGTCTCCCTCGAGAGCGGTCTCGCGGTCGAGCTCGAGGCGGATCGACACTTCCGGCTTCTCCCCGAGCAGCGCGGAGGCGACGACCGCGAGGAGGAAGGGTGCGGCGAGCGCCACAGGCTCGACGCGGCCGAGCGCGAGCCCGGCGAGCAGGCCGAGAGCGCCGAGGGCAGTGTAGGCCGCGACGCGCTCCGACGTGAAGCGGGTCACGCGCTCGGGCGCCGCGCGACGTCCTCGGCAGGCGGCGTCGGAACGCTCGCGAGCACGTCGGCGATCACGTCCTCTCCCCGCAGTCGCTGCACCCAGAGCTCGGGCCGTACGGTCAACCGGTGCGCGAGCGCCGGCACGGCGACCGCCTTCACGTCCTCGGGGATGACGAAGTCGCGGCCGTCGAGCGCCGCCTTGGCGCGGGAGAGCTTCACCAGGGCAAGGCTGCCGCGCGGGCTCGCGCCGACGGCGAGCTGCCGCGCCTCCCTCGTCGCTGCCACGAGGTCGACGACGTACCCCTCGATCGCCTCCGAGACGTACACCTGCTCGAGCGCGGCCTGCATCGAGCGGAGCGTCGGCCCATCGACGACCGGCTCGAGCTCGACCTCGTCCACGCCGCGCGCGAGCCGGCGCCGGATCATCTCGATCTCGTCCGCGTGGGCCGGGTAGCCGATGGAGATGCGCACGAGGAATCGGTCGAGCTGCGCCTCCGGCAACGGATACGTCCCCTCGTACTCGATCGGGTTCTGCGTGGCGAGCACGAGGAACGGCGGCTCGAGCCGGTGCGTCGTGTCGTCGATCGTCACCTGGCGCTCCTGCATCGCCTCGAGCAACGCCGCCTGCGTCTTCGGTGGGGCGCGGTTGATCTCGTCGGCGAGGAGAAGATTCGCGAACACCGGCCCGGGCCGGAAGACGAAGTCGGTGGTCCGCTGATCGAAGATCTGCGAGCCGGTGACGTCGCCCGGCATCAGGTCCGGCGTGAACTGGATCCGGGAGAAGCGCAGCGACGTGGCCTGCGCGAACGAGCGCGCCAGCAACGTCTTCGCGAGCCCGGGGAAGTCCTCGAGCAGCACATGGCCGTCGCTCAAGAGCGCGAGCAGCACGAGCTCGAGCTGCGCGCGTTTGCCGACGACGGCCTTCTCGACTTCCGTGAGGAGCCGGTCGGCCAGGTCGCGCACGTCCGCGAGCGAAGTCACAGCGCCTCCAGCCGCGCGATGACCGCAACGACACGGTTGCGTGCCACCCCTGGCGCGTGCTGGTCTTCCGGTTCCGGGCGGTCCGGGCGCAAGAGCTCCCAGACGTCGTCGCCGAGCAGAGCGCGCGCGGCATCGGGCTGGCGGTCGAGCTCGATCCCGTGCCGCGAGCCGAGCCGGGCGGCTGCGACGGCCCGCAGGCGCGGCAGGAGGTGATGCCAGGCATGCCCGGCGCCCGACATGCCGAGGCCGAGCTCCCGTTCCATCCGCAGAAGCTGAGCCGGCGCGGTCGCGGGCCGCTCGCGACGCTGCAGCGCGGCTTCGAAGCGGCCGGCCTGTCGAGAGCCGTCGTCGCGACGGCTACGCGCGAGCGCAAAGAGCGCGATGGCCGCGAGCAGCAGGATCCAGATCGCCAGCGCGCGGGCCGTAGGAAGCGGGCGGATGGCGAGCAACCCGGCGAGCACGACGAGCGCCAGCGCGGCCGGGCCCACGACGCGACGGGGACTCACCACGTCTCCACCGGCTCCCGCGCGCGCAGCTCGTCGCGGACGGCGACGAGCGCGTCGACGGCCGCGTCCCTCATCGCCGGCTCCGTCTCATGGTGGCTGAACCTAGCCCATTCGAAGAGGTCGGTGAGACTTCGGACCGCGCCGGCACTCGCGTCGAGGGAGAGCAGGACCCGCTCGAGGTACTCGCGCGGCGCCTCGGCGGGTTTGCGCGGCATGCCGACGGCCGCGAGTGTCTTCTCCATCCGTGCGTACGCGGCCACGATCGCGCGGCGCAGGTCGCGGTCGGTGCGCAGGTCGTCGAGCGACTCGTCGAGCGCCGCCGCCACCGTCTCGGGCGTCGTCCGGAGCCGGCCCGAGAGCCCCGGGGTTTGGCCAAGCTGCTTCCGCCGCACGACGTACACGCCGCCGCCGGCGGCCACGAGCGCGACCAGGACGATGATCTCCGGCCACTGGAGGGCGATCTGCTGCCTCGCGTACTTCGGCTTCTTGCCCGAGCCGCCCGGCGTGCCTGGACCTGTCTGTCCCTGGCTCGGTGGCTTGGTCTTCGGCAGGCTGTGCCCGCGGACGAAGTGCCACTCGACGTAGGAGAGCAACGCGAGGAACGCGAGCAGGAGAATCAGCGCCCGCGCCGTCCCGCCCGGAGACGACTTCCCGATCCGGAGGTCCGGGCGGAGGTTCCACAACACCCAGATCCCGCCGACGAACGCGAGGAGTTCGAAGGCGAAGAGCGACGTGAAGGCGTAGTCCCAGAACGTGGCGCTCGGCCCCGCGCCGCTGCCGCCGCCGGTGCTCAGCGGCCGGCCGTGCGCGACGAGTCCGACGACCGCGAGGAGCACGGCGACGACGAGCGCGACGAGGGGGAGAAGGCGACGCCGGGTCATGCCGAGAGTGTCCCAGTAGCGGGGCTGGTCGGCAATTTCCCGCGGGACGAACGACTCGAGAAGCTACTTCCCCACGGTGAGGATCGGCGCGTTCAGGACGATGTGCGCGTCCTTGATCGTCAGCTTCCCTTTCGACGCCAGGGTGTTGATCTGGTCGTCGCGGCCGAGCAGCACCGGCTTCACACCGGTCTTCCACGTCACCCAGACCTCTTCCCAAAGCGGGTTGTAGTCCGACCCTCCCGGCTCGGAGCCGAAAACGGTCAGCTGGCCCTTCGCGGCGCGGCCCTTGACGAAGTACTGGAGCGGCAGGCCCTTGACCTTGCCGATCGCGGCGGAGTAGTTGATGTGCAGCGCCGTCGCCTGCGCCTTGCTCGAGACGTCGGTGAGCATGTACGTGTCGACGTGCTTGTCGTAGTAGCCCTTGTAGACGGGCTCGGACGTCATCTTCGGCGAGCCGATGTTCGGCAGGCCGCCGGTGGCCGCGGCGATGGCAGCGCTCGCAGTCGCGAGCACGCCCACGACGACGATGAGGGTGGAGATCTTCACGTTGCTTGTCCTCCTTCGGGAGTGTCAGGATGTACCTACGGCTGCGAGCGCCCGCCGGTTTCCCCGCGCTGCGTCGGGCGGGGGGATCGGCAACTTCCCGCTGGACAGTGTCCGGTTGGCGCGAGAGGATCTGCTCGTCCCGCCACTCGAACGGAGGTCACAGTGAGACAGAGTCTGCGCATCACCGTCCTGTTCCTCGCCGCCGGGCTCGTTGTGCTCGCGGCTGGGTGCGGCGGCGGCAGCAAGAGCTCGGCACCGCCGACGACGGAACCGACCACCACGCAGCAGGCCGTCACGACCACGAGCACGGGGAGCTTCGCGAGCGCGAAGAACTGCCGCGATTTCGCCGGTCTCGCCGCGAAGATCGCCAGCGCAATGTCCGCGACCTCGGGAGACACGCAATCGGCGATCCAGACCGAGTCGCGAGAGCTTCAGGCACTTGCGGATGCGGCGCCGTCCGACATCAAGGGCGACTTCCAGACGTTCGCAACGGCGTTCTCGAGCTATATGCAGGCGCTCCAGAACTCCGGGTACAAGCTCGGCTCGACCACCCCGCCGACCGCGGCGCAGCTCGCGGCGCTCGCAACCGCGGCAAAGGTGTTCAGCACGACGAAGCTCACGCAGGCCGAGCACCATCTGAGCGCGTGGGCTCAGGCGAACTGCAAGTGACGTAGAGCGCATTCGGGTGTCCTCCGGGTACGGGAGTACGATCGGACTCCCGTGCCCGAAGCGCCCTTCGTCCACCTTCACGTCCATTCCGAGTACTCCATCCTCGACGGGGCGTGTCGGATCCCGGACCTCGCCAAGCGGGCGGCCGAGCTCGAGATGCCGGCGGTCGGACTCACCGACCACGGCTCGCTCGCGGGCGCGGTCGACCTGTACAAGGCGGCGCGCAAAGAAGGCGTGAAGCCGCTCATCGGCTGCGAGGTCTACGTCACCGACGACCGGCACGCCCAGCAGAAGGGGCAGGCGCATCTCACGCTGCTCGCGGAGACGAACGAGGGCTACGCGAACCTCATCCGCCTCTCGTCGCTCGGCTATCTCGAGGGCTACTACTACAAGCCGCGCGTCGACTGGGAGCTCCTGCAGACGCACGGCGCGGGGCTGATCGCGCTCTCCGGCTGCCTCTCCGGCCGCGTCTGCAAGGCGCTCGAGGAGAGCCGCCCCGCCGACGCCGAGGCCGAGCTCGACCGGCTCGAGCAGATCTTCGGGCGTGACCGCGTCTACGTCGAGCTGCAGAACGCGCATCTCGACGTGCAGGCGCGGATCATGCCCGAGCTCGTCACGCTCGCCGGCAAGCGCAACCTGCCGACGGTCGCGACGGGCGACGTCCACTACCTCCGCGCCGAGGACGCGCGCGCCCACGAGGCGCTGCTCTGCATCCAGTCGGGCGACTCGCTCAAGAACCCCAACCACTGGCGCTTCGAGACCGACCACTTCTACTTCAAGACGCCGCAGGAGATGGCGCTCGACTTCCCCGGCCTCGACGACGCGATGCGGCGCACGCTCGAGGTGGCCGAGCGCTGCAACGTCGAGCTCGAGCTCGACCGGATCCTCCTGCCGAAGTTCGACACGCCGAACGGCCGCGACGCGTTCGAGTATCTCGTCGAGCTTGTCGACGCCGGCGCCGCGAAGCGCTACGGCACCGTCTCGCCGGAGCATCGCGAGCGCCTCCAGTTCGAGCTCAAGACGATCAGGGAGATGGGCTTCTCCGACTACTTCCTCATCGTCGCCGACCTCATCGCCTTCGCCCGCCGGAGTGGGGTCAGCGTCGGGCCGGGCCGCGGCTCGTCGGCCGGCAGCCTCGTCGCGTACTGCCTCGAGATCACCGACGTCGACCCGATCGTCTACGGCCTCCTGTTCGAGCGGATGCTGAACCCCGGGCGCAAGTCGATGCCGGACATGGATCTCGACTTCGCCGTCGAGGGTCGCGAGCGCGTCATCAATTACGCGCGCGAGCGCTACGGCCGCGACCGCGTCGCCCAGATCATCACGTTCGGGACGATGGCCGCCCGCGCGGCGGTCCGCGACGCCGGGCGCGTGCTCGACCATCCGTACGGGACGGTCGACCGCATCGCGAAGCTCATCCCGGAAGGCCCGGGTCAGACGCTCGACGAGTGCCTCGCGGCGGGCTCCGAGCTGAAGCAGGCGTACGACTCCGACCCGATCGCCAAGGAGATCCTCGACCTCGCGAAGCCGCTCGAGGGCCTGACGCGACAGGACGGCATCCACGCCGCAGCCGTCGTGATCGGCGCCGAGCCGCTCATGAACCTCGTCCCGCTGCAGCAGAAGGGCGCCGACCAGGAAATCGTCACGCAGTTCTCCGGCACGGTGATCGAGAAGATCGGCCTCCTCAAGATCGACTTCCTCGGCCTCCGCAACCTCGACGTGATCGACAAGGCGTGCCAGCTCGCCGGCATCGCCGACATCAACGCGATCGCGCTCGACGACGCGAAGACGTACGCGATGCTCGCGCGCGGCGAGGCGATCGGCGTGTTCCAGTTCGAAGGCACCGGCATGCGCGAAGCGCTGCGCCAGGTGAAGCCGACGAACTTCGAGGATCTCATCGCCCTCGTCGCGCTCTACCGGCCAGGCCCGATGCGCTACATCCCGTCGTACGCGCTGCGCAAGAACGGCAAGGAGCCGGTCACGTATCCCGACGAGCGGTTGAAGGAGATCACCGGTCAGACGTTCGGGATCTGCATCTACCAGGAGCAGTACATGGAGATCGCGAAGCGGATCGGCGGCTTCTCACCGGCCGAGGCCGACGACCTTCGCAAGGCGATCGGCAAGAAGGACCACGACCTCATGGCGTCGCTCGAGACGAAGTTCCTCGAGGGCTGCGCCGCGAGCGGCTCGTCCGAAGGGCTCGCCCGGAAGCTCTGGGCGGACATGCAGGACGCGCAGGATTACTCCTTCAACAAGTCCCACGCCGCCTGTTACGCGCTCATCGCCTACCGCACCGCGTGGCTCCGCGCGAACCACGCGCGCGAGTACATGGCCGCGCTCATCTCCTCCGTCATGAACACGAAGGACAAGGTGCCGTTCTACGTTGCCGCGTGCGACGAGCTCGGCATCGAGGTGCTCCCGCCCGACGTGAACGAGTCGCAGGTCGATTTCGCCGTCGTCGACGGCAAGATCCGCTTCGGCTTGAACGCGGTGAAGAACGTCGGCGAGGCGACGTGCAGGGCGATCGTCGCGGCGCGGGAGGAGGGCGGGCCGTTCGCCTCGATCTGGGACTTCACCGAGCGCGTCGACCCGGCCGTCGCGAACAAGCGCGCGCTCGAGTCGCTCGTCAACGCCGGCGCGTTCGACTCGACCGGCGCATCGCGCAAAGGGATGCTGCACGTTCTCGAGGACGCGCTGTCGGTCGGCTCGAAGCAGCATCAGGATCGCGTCCTCGGCCAGGCGTCGATCTTCGACCTCGGCGACTCGCCCGCCGCCGGCGAGCGTCACCACGCGGCGATCCCCGAGGGCGAGTTCGAGAAGGCCGAGCTGCTGCGTCTCGAGAAGGAGAGCCTCGGCCTCTACGTCTCCGAGCATCCGCTCAGCGCGATCCGCGACCAGCTGCGCCGCAAGACCGACTGCTCGATCGCCGATCTCGACCGCCGGCGCGAGGGCGAGATCGTCCTCGTCGGCGGGATGGTCGCCGCACAGCGGACGACGGTGACGAAGAAAGGCGAGCCGATGGCGTTCGTTCAGCTCGAGGACGTCACCGGTTCCGTCGAGGTCGTCGTCTTCAACTCGACGTACGCGTCGGCGCGGGACCTGCTCGCCTCCGACGCCGTGCTCGTCGTCAAGGGCCGCGTCGACCACAAGCAGCAAGGGGAGACGAAGCTCGTCGCGCTCGAGGTCGCGCCGTTCGAGGCGACGCCCGAGCGCCGCGAGGTGCGGCTGAAGGTGGACGCGCGCGCGGCGAGGGCCGGCGTGATCCGCGAGCTCGCGGGCGTCGTCAAGGACTTCCCCGGCGAGGCGCCGGTGTACGTCGATCTCGTCACGTCGGTCGGTCCGAAGCTCCTCGAGCTCGGCCCGGAGTTCCGCGTCGACCCGCAGCCCGACTTCTTCGCGGAAGTCCGCCATCTTCTTGGCGAAGCCGCAGTGCAGTAGCCGAGAGAACTCACGTGCCAGGTCCAGTGAACATGCTGTCCCCAGAGGAAGTAGTTCGGATCCACTACGTCCTCTGCAGGGACTTTCAGACTGCCGACGATCCAATCGGCTACGGCGGTATCAAGAGCCAGGCACTGCTCGAGTCAGCGGTTGGGCGCCAGCACGCCGGGTTCGGTCCGTTCAGGAAATACCCTGATCCGCTCTCGAACGCAGCGACTCTGACATTCGGGGTTTGCTGCGACCATCCATTCCACAACGGGAACAAGCGCACTGCACTCGTCGCGATGTTGGCGCACCTCGACAAGAATCACTTGACTCTCAAGGGAGTGCGACAAGACGAGCTTTACGCGGTCATGGTTGAACTTGCGAGCCGCGAACTCAACCTCGAGCGCATCCCGCCGCGTGTCCGCAAGCGCCTTGGGGTGTTGAAGTACGACTCCGACCACCAGGTGACTGAGCTATCCAACTGGCTTGAGGTGCGCACCGAGCGCGTGACGCGCGGTGAGAGACGGGTTACGTACCGCCAGGTTCGTCAGCTTCTGCAACCGCATGGATATCGCCTTGCCCAAACCCAGAACGGCAACTTGATTGACGTACTAAAGGAAGAGACACAGCGGAAAGGGGTGCTGAGGCGCGATACGAGGACGGAGCTCAAGTCGATCGGCCGGATCGGTTACCGGAACGAAGGAGAGACGGTCTCAGTGAAGACGATGAAAGAGCTGCGGCGACTCTGTCGACTACGAGAGGAGGACGGAGTGGACAGCTCGGCCTTCTACGAGGGGGCCGACGTCATCGACTTCTTCATCAACGAGTACCGCACGGTGCTGCGCCGTTTGGCGAACACCTGACTCCGATGTCCGCACGGCCACGGGTCCTACGCGGCAGAATGAGCGCTTCGTGACCGCATTGCTCGCCTACATCCCGTCGCCGTCGTCCGGCTCGTTCCAGCTCTGGTCGCACTTCACGATCCACATGTACGGCGTGATGCTGCTGATCGGCATCGCCGGCTGTATCTGGCTGACCGGCGTCCGCTGGGTGCGCTGGGGCGGGGACTGGGATCTCGTCTTCCAGATGTCCCTCTGGGGCGTGATCGGGGGCATCGTCGGCGCGCGCGCGTACCACGACATCACGAGCTGGAACCAGGATCCGACCGTCCACCAGCACTGGTGGGGCTTCGCCGCGGTCTGGGACGGCGGGCTCGGCATCTGGGGCGCCATCCCCGTGGGCTGCTTGGCGGGCGCACTCGTCGTGCGCCGTTCGGGCAACAGCGTCCGGCTGATGATGGACGCCGTCGCGCCGGGGCTTCTCCTCGCGCAGGGCATCGGCCGCTGGGGTAACTACTGGAACCAGGAGCTCTACGGGAAGCCGACGAGCCTGCCGTGGGGGCTCCGCATCGACCAGGCTCACCAGGGCGGCCTCGACCCGCAATACCAGTCGACCGGGCCGTACGGCTACTACCAGCCGACCTTCCTCTACGAGTTCGTCTGGGATGTCCTCGGCGTCGGCGTTCTTCTCTGGATCGACCGCCGCTTCAAGCTCAAGCGGCCGGCGCTCTTCGCGCTCTACGTCGCGTGGTACACGACCTTCCGCACGTTCGAGGAAGTCCTGCGGATCGACCCCTCGAACTACTTCCTCGGAATGCGGATCAACTTCTGGGTCTCGCTCGTCATCTGGATCGCCGCGGTCGCCTTCTTCATCTGGTGGCAGTTCATCCGCGTCCCGTCGCAGCCGGCCGCGCCGACCGCGAAGCCGCGGAAGATCGAGACCGGCCCGCGCATGGCCGTCCCGAAGGGCCGCGTCCGGTAGCAGCAATACCCTCCCGGGGTGATCGTCCGGGAGTTGGAGCTAGACCTCGACGCGTTCGAGGGGCCGTTCGACCTGCTGCTCGCGCTCGTCCTCAAGGAGGAGCTCGACCTGCGGGACGTCGACCTCGCCGGGATCGTCGTGACGTTCCTCGAGCGTCTCGCCGAGCGGGACGAGCTCGACCTCGAGGCGTGCGGCGAGTTCCTCGTCCTGATCGCGGCGCTCCTCGAGCTGAAGGCGCGCGCCCTCTTCCCCGAGGAGAACGCCGAGCTCGCGGAGCTCGATCCCGAAGAGGCCGCGGAGGAGCTTGCGCGCCGGCTCGCCGAGTACAGGCGTGCGAAAGAGGCCGCTGCGTGGCTTCGTGAGCGGCTCGCCGCGGAGGGCGACCGGTTCTTCCGGCTCGGCCCGGCGCCACTTGCGCCGAAGGTCGAGACGCCGCTGGCGCCGCAAGATCCCGCTCTGCTGGGGGCGGCGCTCCGCCTCCTGGCGCAGGAGCCGCCGCAGGTCTCGCTCCGGCACATGGCGCTCAACTTCCCGCCCGTCTCGCAGTTCCTCGAGCGGTTCCGCGCCGTGCTCCGCCGCCGCTCGCGCTTCGACTTCGACACCGAGGTGCGCGAGCTGACGCGGCTCGAGCAGGCGTCCGCGTTCCTCGCGGTGCTCGAGCTCCGCCGCTCGGGCGAGCTGCTGCTCGAGCAGGCCGCGCCGTTCGCCCCGATCCGCGTCGTTCGTACGACGACGGAGGAGAAGGTCATCCCAGCTGAAAGGACCCCCGAATGGAATCTCCGCTCCGCCTAGTCGCCTCCCATCCGCTCGACGAGCTTTCGCGGACGGTCGAAGCGCTGCTCGTCGTCGCGTCGGCTCCGCTCTCGCTCGACGAGCTCGCGGCGGCGGCAGATGACCATCCGGAGCGCGTCGAGGAGGCGTTGCAGCTCGTCGGCGAGCGCTTCGCCGAAGGGCGGAGCGGGATCGTGCTCGAGCACGTCGCCGGCGGCTGGGCGTTTCGCGCGGCGCGCGGCGAGGCGGCGGCGTGCGCTCGGCTCTTCGAGCGGCCGGCGCAGCGGAACCTCTCCCAGGCTGCGCTCGAGACGCTCGCGATCGTCGCGTACCTCGGGCCGTGCTCGCGTCCCGACATCGCCCGGATCCGCGGCGTCGCGGCCGACTCCGCAGTCGCGAACCTCGTCGAGCGCGGCCTCGTCTCCGAGGCCGGCCGGGAGTCCGGCGGCGGCGCGATCCGCTACCGCACGACGCCGCTCTTCGAACGCATCTTCGGCCTCGAGAGCCTCTCGGAGCTGCCGCGCCTCGACGACGTCGGCGAGGACACAGCGGCGATCCGCGAGCGCCTCCACACAGTCGCCGAGAAGCGCAGCGCCTAACTGTCCTTTCCGGACACGTCCGGTAGCAGTTACCGGACATGGCTAGATGAGACGTGTCGCGACGAGCGCCAGCCACGCGCGCATCGCGCAATAGAACGCCCGCGCCGCGAGGCCGAAGCCGACCTGGCCCAGCGCCTGACTGTCCTTTCCGGACACGTCCGGTAGCAGGTACCGGACGTGGCTAGATGAGACGTGTCGCGACGAGCGCGATCGACATGTGCAGCGCGAAGTGGAACGCCCGCGGAGCGGGGAGTGAGCCGGATCGCTCAGGGTTTGCCTGCAGCCGCTATCCGCGAGCCGCCGGATGCCGCCGCGGCGCGCCTCGGCGACCCTCCTCGCATGAGCTATGCAATCTCGTCCGTCACGCCGCTGACGCTTCAGACGGCACTCGGCCGCGTCCGCGAGGCGCTCGCGGCGGAGGGCTTCGACGTCCTCTCCGAGATCGACATCCAGGCGATGCTGCGGGAGCAGCGCGGCATCGAGGTCGAGCCGGAGATCCTCCTCGAGGCCTGCAACGGCTACGGAACACCGTGCAGCATCGCGCTGCGGATCGATGACGGTGAGACGGTCGCCGAGGCGATCGGACCGGTGGAGCCCGCCATCCGGGACAAAGTCGTCCGCGTCGTCGCTGCCGCCGCCGCCTGAGCCGACTACGCTCGCGCGGTGCGGCTCAACGCCTTCCTCGCGCGCGCGGGTGTCGCTTCACGCCGCAAAGCCGATGAGCTGATCAAGGCCGGCCGCGTCACGGTCAACGGCGCTCCGGGCCAGCTGAACACCGTCGTCGGCAAGAACGACCGCGTCGAAGTCGACGGGAAGGGGGTCGCCCGCCAGCGTCTCGCGTACGTCCTCCTGCACAAGCCGCAGGGTGTGGTCACGACCGCAAGCGACCCGCAGGGGCGGCGTACCGTCGTCGAGATCGTCCCGCTGGAGCCGCGCGTCGTGCCGGTCGGGCGGCTCGACGTGAACACGACCGGCGCTCTTCTCCTCACGAACGACGGTCCGCTCGCGCATCGCCTCGCCCATCCGCGCTACGGCGTCGAAAAGACGTACCTCGCAGAGGTCGAGGGAACCCCGGACGAGGCTGCGCTCGCGGCGCTACGCGACGGCGTGGAGCTGGACGACGGGCCGACCGCGCCCGCGGGTGCGCGCCTCCTCGGCCCGCGCCGCGTCGAGCTCGTCCTCCACGAGGGACGGAACCACCAGGTGAAGCGGATGCTCGAGGCAGTCGGCCATCCCGTCACTCGCCTCCACCGCAGCCGCTATGCGGGGCTGACGGCGGACGACCTGCAGCCCGGCGCCTGGCGCGAGCTCACAGCCCGCGAGGTCGAGCAGCTCCGAAGAACCGTCCAGCCTCCGGCTTGACGAAGCCCATGCGGTCGTACATCGCCTCGAGCGTCGGCTCGCTCGCGTTCCGCGCCTTCTCGGCACCGACGGCGAGCAGCCGCTGCAGCTCGCGCTCGTCGGCGCGTAGCTCGCGGTAGCGCTCCTGGATCGGCGCGAGGAGCGCGACGACCGCCTCGCCGACGTCCACTTTGAACTGGCCGTAGCCGCTGCCGGCGTACCGCTTCTCCAGGTCGGCGACCGTCTCGCCCGTCGCGACGGACATGATCTCGAGTAGGTTCGAGATGCCCGGCTTCGTCTCGGGGACGTGGCGGACCTCCGTCTCGGAGTCCGTTACCGCGGTCTTGAACTTCTTCCGCACGACATCGGGCTCGTCGACCATCCGGACGACGCCCTGCGGCGCGCCGCGCGTCGTCGACATCAGCCGCTCGGGCTCCTGGAGGTTCTTAATGCGCGCGCCCTCCTCCGGATAGACACCGCGCGGGATCGTGAACGTGTCGCCGTAGCGCTGGTTGAACCGCTCCGCGACGTCGCGCGTCAGCTCGAGATGCTGCCGCTGGTCGTCCCCGATCGGGACGATCTCGGTCTGGTAGAGGAGGATGTCGCCGGCCATGAGAACCGGGTAGCCGAAGAGCCCGGCGGAGACGAAGTCCTGGCCCTCCGACTTCTCCTTGAATTGCGTCATCCGGCGCAGCTCGCCGAAGCTCGTCGCCGCGCTCAGCAGCCACGCGGCCTCGGCGTGTGCGACGACGTGACTCTGCGCGAAGACGGTGGAGCGCTCGGGATCGAGGCCGGTCGCGAAGAGCATCGCCGCGCCCGAGAGCGTGTACTCGCGCAGGTCGGCCGGCTCGATCGGCGTCGTGATCGAGTGGAGATCGACGATGCAGAAGAACGCGTCGCCCGACTCCTGCGTCGCCGCGTACTGGCGGTAGCCGCCCGAGTAGTTCCCGAGCGTCTTGTCGCCCGTGGCGCGGATTCCGGAGAAGACACGAGGCTTGTCGGCCATGAACGGGGGATTGTGCCGGAGTCGTATCCTCCGCAGGGTGAAGAGCGGCGCCAAGGCAGCGGCAGTGCTCATCGTCGCGCTGGGACTGGCCTCGCTGGCGGTCGCCACGATGGCACTGGGCGGGAACGGCATCGAGAGCCCGGACTGTCCGAAGAACGAGCCGCCGAGAACCGGACACCCTGCTCTCCTGACCATCAGGGCCTTGCACATGGTCAGACAGCCGGTCCGCACGCAATGTCCCGACCTGGCGAGAGGCCCCATCTGGGATATCGGCCGGCCGTTTCGGCCTGGGGACGGGCTGACGATGGTCATCGACGCGCACGATGTGACGCCCGTCCCGGGCTACGGCGCCCACGGCCCGTTCTACCGCCTCTACACGATCAAGCCGGGCTACCTGGCGAAGATCAAGTGGCACGGCGTATGGCGGACATATCGGTTCGTCACTCGTCCCTTCGCCGCGCCGCAACTCCGCGAGAACGGAGCCGTCAACAACAAACCGATCAAGGCCTGGCGCGGCGAGGTCGTGTACTTCCGATGCTGCTGGCCGCGCTACACGCGCCACGACTATCTGTACGAACGAGCGGTGCTCGTGCACCCCAAGCACTAGGGCGGCTCTAAGCTGTTCCGATGGCTGTAACCGGCGCACCCGAGCTGCTCATCGTCATGGGAGCGAGCGCCACTCCCGAGCAGGTGGACGAGGTCGTCGCGCGGCTCGAGGAGGCCGGCTGCGCGGCACTCGTCACGCCCGGCCGCGAGGCGACGGTGATCGGCGCGATCGGCGAGCGCGAGCTGCTCGCGACGCTGCCGCTCGAGGGCTTCGCCGGCGTCGAGCAGGTGCTGCCGATCCTCAAGCCGTACAAGCTCGTCTCCCGCGAGCTGTCCCCCGATCCGACCGTGATCGAGGTGCGCGGCCGGAGGATCGGCGACCCGTACTTCGGCTTCATCGCGGGCCCGTGCACGGTCGAGACGCGCGAGCAGACGCTCGAGACCGCGCGTTGCGTGGCGGCGGAGGGCGTCACGATGCTCCGCGGCGGCGCGTTCAAGCCGCGCACGTCTCCGTATGCATTCCAGGGGCTCGGCGACGAAGCGCTCGAGATCCTCAAGGAGGCGCGCGAGGAGACCGGGCTGCCGCTCGTCACCGAGCTGATGGATCCGCGCCACGTCGAGGCGGTCGTCGAGGCGACCGACGTCATCCAGATCGGCGCGCGCAACATGTCGAACTTCTCGCTCCTGTCCGAGGTCGGGCGCGCCCGGAAGCCGGTGCTGTTGAAGCGTGGCCTCTCCTCGACGGTCGAGGACCTCCTGATGGCGGCGGAGTACATCGTCAAGGAGGGGAACTCCGAGGTGATCCTCTGCGAGCGCGGGATCAAGACGTTCGAGACGTCGACGCGGTTCACGCTCGACATCAGCGCGATTCCCGTGCTCAGGCAGGAGACGCACTTGCCCGTGATCGTCGACCCGTCGCATCCGGCCGGCCGCCGTGAGCTCGTCCTGCCGCTCGCGCGCGCCGCGGTCGCGGCCGGCGCCGACGGGATCATCGTCGAGGTGCATCCGCGGCCGGAGGAGGCGCTCTGCGACGCGGCCCAGCAGATCCCGACCTCCGAGTTCCACGACTTCGCCGACGAGATCCGTGCGTTCGCGTCCCTCATGGGACGCACGATCGGCTAAGCCATGAGGATCGAGCCAGCGACCGCGGTCGTCGGCCACGTCGCGGTTCCCGGCGACAAGTCGATCTCGCATCGCGCCGTGCTGATCGGCTCGATCTGCGAGGGCGAGACGCGTGTGACCGGCTTCGGCCGCTCCGGCGACACACAGGCGACGGTCGACGGCATGCGGGCACTCGGCGTCGAGATCGAGGACGTCGCCGACGACGAGCTCGTCGTCCACGGCGTCGGGCTGCGCGGCCTGCGCGCCGGCGCGGTCGACTGCGCGAACTCCGGGACGCTCATGCGGCTCCTCACCGGGATCGCCGCGGGTCAGGAGGGCGGGTTCACGCTGACCGGCGACGAGTCGCTCAGCGGTCGGCCGATGGAGCGGATCGCAGAGCCGCTGCGCCGCATGGGCGCGGACGTGGAGACAACCGACGGCCACGCGCCGCTCGTCATCCGCGGCTCCGGCGCGTTGCGCGGCGCCGAGCTCGCCCCGGAAGTCCCGAGCGCACAGGTGAAGTCCGCGATCCTGCTCGCCGGGCTCAACGCGGCGGGTGCGACGACGGTGATCGAGAGCGTCTCGACCCGCGACCACACCGAGCTGATGCTCCAGGCCGCCGGCGCGAAGATCCGCCGCACCGCGAAGAGCGTCACCGTCGAGCCGGCCGGGGCGCTGAGGCTCGGCGAGGTCGTCGTGCCGGGCGACTTCTCCTCGGCCGCACCGCTCCTCGTCGCCGCGGCACTGATCCCGGGCAGCGACATCACGATCCACCACCTCGGCGTCAACCCACGGAGGGCCGGCCTGCTCGACGTGCTCGAGCGGATGGGCGCCCGCATCTCGGTCTTCAACCGCGACCGCGTCGGCCGCGAGCCGGTCGCCTCGGTGCAGGTGCAGCCCGGCGAGCTCATCGCGACGGAGATCACGGCGGAGGAAGTCCCGTCGCTCGTCGACGAGCTGCTCCTCGTCGCACTGCTCGGCTCGCATGCGCGGGGGGAGACGGTCGTCCGCGGCGCGCGCGAGCTCCGCGTGAAGGAGACCGACCGGATCGAGGCGGTGAACGACGGCCTCCGCGCTCTCGACGCGCGCATCCAATCGCGTGAGGACGGCTGGACGATCACCGGCGTCCCGATCCGGCTCCGCGGCGGGCGGATGGACGCGCGCGGCGACCACCGGATCGCCATGCTCGCCGCTGTTGCCGGACTCGCTTCGCGCGAGGGAGTCGAGATCGAGGGAGCCGACACAGCCGCTATAAGCTTCCCCGGCTTCTACGACCTCCTCGAGTCGGTGACAAGGCGGTAAATCGATGATCGTCGCGATCGACGGGCCCGCAGGCGCGGGCAAGAGCACGGTGGCGCGCGCGCTCGCGGAGCGGCTCGACTTCCGCTACCTCGACACCGGGGCGATGTACCGCGCGCTCACGTGGCTCGCGATGCAGCGCTGCCTCGACCTCGGCGACGCCGCCGCCCTAGCGCAACTCGCGCGCGAGCACCCCGTCCTCTTCCCCGAAGACGACCGCGTCTGGATCGGCGGTACCGACGTCACATCGTCCATCCGCGAGACGCGCATCGACCGGATGGTTCCGGTCGTCGCGCGGCATCCGGCAGTGCGCGAGGTGATGCGCGACCGCCAGCGCCAGCTCGGCAGCGAGGGCAACGTCGTGATCGAGGGGCGCGACATCGGCACCGTCGTCGCGCCCGACGCCGAGGTGAAGGTCTATCTCGTCGCGGACCGCGAGGAGCGGGCGAAGCGGCGGATGGCGGAGCGGCCCGGAATCGGCGCAGACGCGCTCGCGACCGACCTCCGCGTGCGCGACGAGAGCGACGCGGCGCGGATGCAGCCCGCCGAGGACGCGATCGAGATCGACACGACGAGCCTCGAGGTCGACGACGTCGTCGACCGGATCGCAGCGCTCGTGCACGAGCGCACCGCAGCGTGAACACGCACAGCGCCCGGTGGGCGGTCGGCGGTCCCGTGGTCGGCGGCGCGGCCGCTCTGGTTACGCGGCTGCGGTCGTACGGCGCCGAGCGCGTGCCGAAGGAGGGCGGCGTCGTGCTCGCGATCAACCACTTTTCCTGGATCGACATCCCGTGCGTGGGCTTCGCGACGCCGCGGCCGCTCTACTTCCTCGCGAAGGTCGAGGCGCACCGCGTGCCGGGTCTCGGCGAGTTCATCCGCGCGTACGGGACGATCTCGGTACGGCGCGGCGAGTCCGACCGCGACGCCGTGCGCCGGATGCGCGAGGTCGTGCGCGACGGCAACGTCCTCGGCGTCTTCGTCGAAGGGACGCGCCAGAAGTCGGGCGTGCCGGGACACGTCCAGCCGGGCGCCGCGATGGTCGCGCTACAGGAGGGTGCGCCGGTCTGCTGCGTCGCGATCCACGGCTCCCAGACCTGGAAGCTAGGCAACTTCGCGCCCGTTTCGATGGTCTGGGGCGCACCGCTCGACCTCTCCGGGATGCCGCGCGGCGGGAAGGGCTACCGCGAGGCGTCGCTCGAGATCGAGCGCGAGCTGCGGCGGCTCTGGGAGTGGGTGCGCGACGTCCACGACGCCGGCCGGCCACGCGACGTGACGCTGCCATGAGCGTAGGCTCGACGGAGCTCACCAAGGAGCGGAGGCGCCGGCTTTGCCGGCGGCGGAGCGGGAAATGAGCGACGAGGACGAGAATCTCGATGTCGATCTCGAGGCGAAGCCGCCCGAGCCGCTCCTCGGCGCGGTCGCGATCGTCGGCTTCCCGAACGTCGGCAAGTCGACGCTGATCAACCGCCTGACGGAGACGCGCGACGCCGTCGTCCACGAGACGTCCGGCGTGACACGCGACCGGAAGGAGCTCGTGTGCGAGTGGCTCGGCAAGCGCTTCGTCCTCGTCGACACCGGCGGCGTCGACATCGCCGATCGGGCGCCGATGACGCAGGCGATCGCCGGGCAGGCGCGCGACACGATCGCCGAGGCGGATCTCGTCCTCTTCGTGGTCGACGCGCGCGCCGGCGTGACGCCCGGGGACGAGGAGGTCGCGCAGATCCTCCGCGAGTCCCGCAAGCCGGTGCTCGTGCTCGCGAACAAGATCGACGATCCGGCGCAGGAGCCGCTCGTGCTCGAGCTGCACCGGCTCGGCCTCGGCGACCCGATCCCCATCTCCGGCCTCCATGGGACGGGCGCCGGCGACCTGCTCGACACGATCATCGAGGAGCTCGAGCGGATCGCTCCCGCCGGCCGGCCGGAGCTGCCGGACGACGCGATCCGCGTTGCGATCCTCGGCCGCCCGAACGTCGGGAAGTCGAGCCTCGTCAACGCGTTGCTCGGCCGCGAGCGCGTGATCGTGAGCGAGATCCCGGGCACGACGCGCGACGCGGTCGACACGGTGCTCGTGCGTGGCGACCGGACGTTCGTCCTCATCGACACGGCCGGCCTGCGCCGCAAGCGCCGGCACCGGCAGGGCGTCGAGTACTACTCGGAGCTGCGCTCGATCGAGGCGGCCGAGCGGGCCGACGTCGCGCTCGTTCTCATCGACTCGGAGGAGGGCGTCGTCGAGCAGGACATCGCCGTCGCCGACGTCGCCCGCCACGCCGACTGCTCGACGCTGATGGTGCTCGCGAAGTGGGACAAGACGACGATCGAGGTCGAGGAGATGCGCGGCCTGTTCAAGCGGCGCCTGCGCCAGCGGCCGCCGTTCGTCGCGATCTCCGCGCACTCGGGACGTGGCCTGGAACGGCTCCTCGACGGGATCGTGGAGCTGTTCGACCGGCATGTCTCGCGGATCCCGACGCCGGAGCTCAACCGCGCCCTCGGCGAGCTGCGCGAGGCGCGGCAACCGCCGAGCGGCAAGCGCGGCCGGCGCCTCAACCTCCTCTACGGCGCGCAGGTGCGCGTCCGCCCGCCGCGGTTCCGCTTCTCGGTCAACGACCCGGGCCTCGTCACGCGCGACTACGGCTACTGGGTCGAGAACCAACTGCGCGAGAAGTTCGGTCTCGAGGGCGTGCCGGTCTCGATCGACTTCGTGAAACGATCCTGAGATGCGGTTTCTGGTTGTGGGAGCCGGATCGTGGGGGACGGCGTTCACGCGCCTCTTGCTCGACCGCGAGCACGAGGTGGTGCTCGCGTGCCGCACCGCCGAGCAGGCGGAGGCGATCGCCGAGAACGGCTGGAACCCGCATCACCTCCAGCACGTCGACCTGAGCGCCGCGCAGGCGATCGCGCTCACTGACGCGCCCGCGGGCGTCGATGTCATCGTCCTGGCCGTCCCGAGCGCGGCGTTCGGCGGCGTCGTCGATGCGCTGCCCGGCGACGCACCGATCCTCAGCCTCGCGAAGGGGCTCGACCCGGAGACGGGCGAGCGGCTCTCGACGCGCGTGCACGGCCGCTCGGTCGCGGTGCTCTCCGGCCCGAACATGGCGGAGGAGATCGCTGAGGGCCTGCCGACCGCCGCCGTGATCGCGAGCGAGGACGGCTTCCTCGCGGGCCAGCTGCAGCATGCGCTCAGCTCGACGCTCTTCCGTGCGTACGTCAATCCCGACCTCGTCGGCGTCGAGCTGTGCGCCGCGGCGAAGAACGTCATTGCGCTCGCGGCCGGAGGCGTCGACGGCCTGCGGCTCGGCGACAACGCGAAGGCGTCCCTCATCGCGCGCGGGCTCGCGGAGATGACGCGGCTCGGCGAGGCGGCCGGCGCGCGGCCGGAGACGTTCGCGGGCCTCGCGGGGATCGGCGATCTCGTCGTGACGTGCTGGAGCCGCCACGGCCGCAACCGCCACGCGGGCGAGCTCATCGCGCAGGGACTGACTCCCCAGCAGGCGGTCGCGGAGATCGGCGAGACGGTGGAAGGCCTCACAACCGCGCCGATCCTCCGCGACCTCGCGCACCGGCTCAACGTCGAGCTCCCGATCACGGAAGGCGTTTGCGCGGTTCTCTCCGGCCAGAACCTCGGCGATCTCGTCGCCGGCCTGATGGGAAGGGCTCCGACGGAGGAATAGGATTGCGTCCAGATGAAGCGCGCGCGGTGGGTCTTCGGTGCGGCGGCGGTGGCGGGCGTCGTCGTGCTCGTCGTGCCGGCCGTGGGGCAGGGAAAGGCGCAGCCTGCGGCGCTCAAGTGGTCACGGTCACGGGGAGGAGCCACGATCGCGTCCTCCGACTTCGGAACGTTCGCCTACGGTGCGAGCGTGTCGAGGTGGTTCTGGCTCGGGAGCTCGAGCTCGACGAAGTCCGGGAGGTTGGGGATCAGTCTTTACGGCGTGCCGTCCGGCCCCGCGCCGGCGTTTTCGATCACGGCTGACCGCTGCGCGGGGAAGAGCATCGGCAAGAAGCTGTCGTGTTGGGTCCGCGTCGCCTACACGCCGCAAACGGGTGGACTGAGCGACGACGAAGCGGTGCTCTGGGCCAACAGCGGCGACGGCGAGGCGGGCCTCGTCCTTTCCGGTAGCTGCAGACCAAGTGAACCCAAGGGAACCAAGCACCTCTACTGGGTCGACGAGTCGTACGGGAAGTACGGGACGGTGAACAAGGTGCCGGTCGGCGGCGGCTGCATGACCACCCTCGCCACCGGGCAGGACGATCCCGGCTCAATCGCGGTGGACGCCACCCACGTCTACTGGGTCAACCTCGGGCGGCCGAGTTCCGGCGGCGGATACCCCAACGGGACGGTGAACGAGGTTCCGATCGGCGGCGGCACGGTGACCACCCTCGCCACCGGGCCAAGCGCAGCCGCGGGGCCGGGCGCGTCGGTGGCGGTGGACGGCACGCACGTCTATTGGATCGGCGGCGGGAATGTGAAGAAGGTTCCGATCGGAGGCGGCAGCGTGACCATCCTCGCATCCGGGCAAGACCACCCCCGATCGCTGGCAACGGATGGCTCGAACGTCTACTGGGTCAATGAAACCTCCGTGAATCAGGTTCCGGTCGGCGGCGGCAGCGTTACCACGCTCGCGACCGGCGGGGTCATCAACACTGCGGTGGCGGTGGACGCTACGCACGTCTACTGGCTCGACGCCGGGACAGCTCCGACAACGGTGAACGAGGTTCCGATCGGCGGCGGCAGCGTGACGACTCTCGGAACAGGCGGGTTCGTTCCCTGGTCGCTGGCGGTGGACAGCACGCACGTCTATTGGGCCGACCTCGGATGCTGTGTGAGGGAGGTTCCGCTCGGCGGTGGCACCGTGACCAACCTGGCGACCGGCCAGACCAACCCCTGGTCGGTGGCCGTCGACGGCGACCACGTCTACTGGGTGAACGTTGCGGATTGGAGCGCTGGCGACCCCACCGGCACCGGAACGGTGAACGCGCTTTGGCTCGGCGGCGGCAGCCCCACCACCCTCGCGGCCGGCCTGACCGACCCTTCCTCGGTGGTGGTAGGTCCCTAGGCGTAAAAGCCAGAGTTAGCTACCCTGCCGGCCATGCCGAATCGCGCCTTTTCCTTCACGTCGGAGTCGGTCACCGAGGGTCATCCGGACAAGATGGCCGACCAGATTTCCGACGCTGTCCTCGATGCCGTTCTCACCGACGACGCCCAGGGGCGCGTCGCCTGCGAGACGCTGATCACGACCGGGCTCGTCGTCGTCGCCGGCGAGATCACGACTGACACGTACGTCGACATTCCTCGCCTCGTGCGCGAGCGCGTCCGTGAGATCGGGTACACGCGGGCGAAGTTCGGGTTCGACGCAGAGACGTGCGGCGTCGTCGTCGCGATCGACGAGCAGTCGCCCGACATCGCGCAGGGTGTCGACCACTCCTTCGAGAACCAGCACGGCGACAGCGATCCCCTCGATCTGCTCGGCGCCGGCGACCAGGGAATGATGTTCGGGTACGCGTCGAACGAGACGGCCGAGCTCATGCCGCTGCCGATCATGCTCGCGCACCGGTTGGCGCACAGACTCTCGGAAGTGCGGAAGGCGGACGTCCTCCCGTACCTGCGCCCCGACGGGAAGACGCAGGTCACGGTCCGCTACGAGACGGATGAGCACGGGCACCAGCGGCCGGTCGAGGTCGAGCGCGTCCTCGTCTCGACGCAACATCGCGACGGCCTCGACATCGACACTCTTCTCAAGCCCGACCTGATCGAGCACGTGATCGAGCCGATCCTTCCGAAGGATCTGTACGACGCGAAGCGGCTCGGCGACCGGGACTTTGTCTACTGCAACCCGACCGGCAAGTTCGTGACCGGCGGGCCGATGGGTGACACCGGACTGACCGGGCGCAAGATCATCGTCGATACGTACGGCGGCGCAGCCCCGCACGGCGGTGGCGCGTTCTCGGGCAAGGATCCGACCAAGGTCGACCGCTCCGCCGCGTACGCCGCGCGCTGGGTCGCGAAGAACATCGTCGCCGCCGGCCTCGCGGACCGCTGCCAGATCCAGGTCGCGTACGCGATCGGCGTTGCGCATCCGCTCTCGGTGCTTGTCGAGACGTTCGGGACGGAGGCGATTCCCGTGCCGCGGATCGAGGAGCTCGTCCGCGAGCATTTCGACCTGCGTCCGGCCGCGATCCTCCGCGACCTCGACCTGCGGCGCCCGATCTACACGAAAACCGCTGCATACGGCCATTTCGGACGCGACGACGCGGAGTTCACGTGGGAGCGGACGGATCGCGCGGGTGCGCTCCGCGAAGCTGCCGGGCTCGCAGCCGAGACTACGACGGTCTGACGAACAGTCCAGCCGCCGCCTTTTCGCTGATCGCGCGCTTCTCGTCGCCGACGCGAACGACGAACTGATCCGCGGCCGGGTCGGCGCTCTCGACGACGAGCTCCGTTCCCGGAACGAGCTCCTGGTCGTAGAACCAGTGGAGGAGGTCGCCGTCGTGCTCGGCGAGCCGGACGATCGTCGCGCCCGTCCCGGCCGAGAGCGTGGCGAGTGGCGCGAGCTCGGCGTTCTCCGCCTGCTCGACATCGGGCTCGACCGGCCAGCCGTGCGGGCAGCGGTCGGGATGCCCGAGCTTCTCGTGCATCCGCGCCACCATGTCGTCGTCGAACGTGTCGCCGAGCTCGTCCGCCCGCTCGTGCGCCTCGTAGCCGGTGTAACCCATGAAGTCGGTGAGGAGCCGCTCGATGATCCGGTGCTTGCGGACGACGCGCTCTGCGCGCTTGCGGCCGGTCGCCGTGAGGAGCGCCTCCTTCCGCTCGCCGCGCTCGATCAGCCCGTCCGCCTCGAGGCGCTTGAGCATTTCCCCGGCCGACGCGCGCGAGACGTGAAGCATCTCGGCAACGCGCGACGCGAGCGGGGGAGCGCCGGAGCCGCGAGGCGTGTACTCGCCGATCGGGAAGGCGAGGAAATAGATCGTCTCGAGGTACTC
>Ga0265338_10002199_pt1 | contig 29867 bp, 19 predicted proteins | sample 42126metaG_FD_193579 | JGI IMG/M metagenome (GOLD analysis project Ga0265338, IMG submission 193579) | Rhizosphere microbial communities from Carex aquatilis grown in University of Washington, Seatle, WA, United States - 4-21-26 metaG | ecosystem: Host-associated > Plants > Roots > Rhizosphere...
GGCTATGCGGTGCTGCTGATGACGGAAGTCATGAAAGGGATCCGCGAGCGCGGCGAGACCCCGTTCCTACACGTTAGGGGCGATAACACGCATGCGATCGAACTCTACAAGAGACTGGGATTTCGCGAGCGGAAGCTCGGGCACTTTGCGGTGCTGCGGAAGGATTAACGCGACGATTTCAAACTGGCAGCCTGCAGCTGCGCAATTTGAAAATCCGCACTCTGAAATCCGTAATTTGAAATTGCTTCCAACTCAGTACAAGTGGAAGTCGACTTCGACTGCAATCTCGGTGCGGACGGCGTGACCATCTTTCATGCCGGGCTCGAATCTCCAGTTCTTGACCGCGTCGATCGCCTTCTCGTCGAGGCCCATGCCCAGACTGCTGAGCACGCGGATATTCGTGGGACGGCCATCGACTCCAACAATCAGTCCGAGGGTACAGACACCCTGATATTTTGCCTTGCGAGCCTCTTCGGAAAATTCTGGCTCGGGCTGGTAAGTGGGTCGTGGCGGACTGACGCCGCCGCCGACGTGGAACACTCCACCGCCGGTACCGCCGCCTTCACCGGGACCGAACCCCGGTCCGTGACCGGACCCTACGCCGCCGCCGCTGCCTGAACCGATACCGCCGCCTGACCCCGTACCATTCGACGGCAATACAGCCCCTGCCATGGGATCACCCAGGTTCGGCATGTTGTTCGAAGCCAGCACAACTTGCGGAGGAATCACAATCGTCGGATCAACCGCTAGCTTGGGATGCTCATTGCGGACTACGACCACGGGTGGCGTAATCTGCTGCATGGAAAACTTGGGAAGCTTGCCTTTGCTGGCCTGGAGTACATCGCGATCTCCACCACCGCCACCGCCGCCAACCTGTGTCTTCGAAGGCTTCAGGGCAGGAATATCCCCAGGATCTATGAGCGTAACCGTAACTTTTGGGGCTGGCGCGGCGGAGACTACACGGCGCCCGATGAGCGTGCCCGCGACGATGACCGCCGCGATCAGGATATGGACGCCTGTCGAGCCCAGCGCACCGTTTTTCCGGTTGTTGTAAAAACCCCAGATATCTTTTACGGGCTCGGGCTTCGACTCCAGTTTGAGAGGTGGAAGCTTTTTGGGAAAGAAAAAGTCGTCCAGTTCACGTGCCAAGGACTTCCAGAGGGGCTCTTCAAAGCTGTCTTTTGCCAGCAGGAGATGCAGTTCGGGCTCTCTGCCAGGGACGTTCGGATTGGTCTGTGCTGATCCCATAGTTCAGTCTGGAAAATCCTCACTGCTCTGTGTGGAAAGTTAGCCTAACTTCAGCGTATTCGTCTCTTTACACAGATGAGCGCGATCCGCTCCAAGTTGCTTGAAAATCGGCCCGATTTTGCGAATGAGGTACCCATCGGCCCCCACGGACAGACCGGGTCAGGTCGCTCGCTACTTAGCTGAAATTGTAACTCTAGTTCACCCTTTTCGACAGTGCATTTCCGAGTGCCGGAGAACTCTCGGAAAGACATGTCCTTCCTGTTCGCGGGTTGCCACGTGGACGATCCCAGCCGCGCTCCCTATAATGAAAAGATTCAATCATTTGGGAGACCTGACAGAGTGCCGCTCGAACTGAAATCGACCATTAATCTGCCTAAAACGGCCTTCCCCATGAAGGCCAATCTACCCCAGAATGAGCCCAAAATGCTGGAACGCTGGGAGCAGATGGGGATTTATGAGCGGATCCGGCAGGTCCGCAAAGGAGCGCCGCGGTACATTCTGCATGATGGCCCTCCCTATACGAGCGGGCCGATCCACATGGGGACGGCGCTGAATAAGTGCCTTAAGGATTTCATCGTGAAGTCCAAGACCATGGAGGGATTCGACGCGCCGTATGTGCCCGGGTGGGACTGCCACGGACTGCCGATCGAGATCAAAGTTGATAAGGAACTAGGCGGCAAGAAGCTGCAGATGCGGCCTACTGATGTGCGCGCCGAATGCCGCAAATACGCGCAGAAGTTCCTTGATTTGCAGCGGACGCAGTTCAAGCGCATTGGCGTGTTCGGGCGATTCGATCGTCCGTATGCCACGATGACTCCGCAATACGAGTCGGTGGTGCTCTCGACTTTCTTTTCGTTTTACGAGAACGGATTCGTCTACAAGGGACTCCGCGCCGTTTACTGGTGCATGCACGACGAGACGGCGTTGGCGGAAGCGGAAGTCGAGTACGAGAACCACACGAGTCCGACGGTGTGGGTGAGGTATGCGCTGCTGGACGATCCGGCGAAGATTGATGCAGCGTTGGCGGGGAAGAAAGTTTCGACGATTATCTGGACGACGACTCCGTGGACCTTGCCGGCTTCGATGGCCGTCGCGTTTCATCCGGATGAAGAGTATGTCGCGCTGGAATCTGCAGGCGAAGTCTACATTGTGGCGACGAAACTGGCCGGCGATGTGACGGCGAAGTGCAATCTCGCCTCGCCGCAGGAACTGGCGCATTTTCCTGGACGGAAACTAGAGCGGCTGAACTTCCAGCATCCGTTTCTCGAGCGCAAGATTCTGGGTGTGCTGGCAGATTACGTCACCATGGATACCGGAACCGGCGTGGTTCATACAGCGCCTTCGCATGGCGCGGAGGATTTCATGACCGGCACGAAGTACGGGCTTGACGCGACCAGCAACGTGGATGAGAAAGGCATCCTGCGGAACGGCTTGCCGGAATACAACGGCCAGTACGTCTTTAAGGCGAATCCCATTATCATTGAGCTATTGCGGACGCGCGGAGCTTTGCTGCATTCGGACAAGATGGAACACTCGTACCCGCACTGCTGGCGCTGCCACAACCCAGTCATCTTTCGCGCCACCGAACAGTGGTTCATCTCGATGGAGACGCCGATGCCCGGAGGGGCCGGGAAGAACGACACGCTGCGCACACGGACTCTGCAAGAGATCAAGAAAGTGAAATGGGACCCGGCGTGGGGCGAGGAACGGCTGTCGAACATGATCCAGACGAGGCCCGACTGGTGCATCTCGCGGCAGCGGGTCTGGGGAGTGCCGATCGCAGTTTTTCTTTGCGAAGCTTGCGGCGAGCCGCTGAACGATCACGCGGTCAATCAGAAGGTAGTCGAGCTTTTCAAGCGTTCAGGTGCGGACGCATGGTTCACGCCGGAGCCGGACGCGATCGTTCCGGCGGGGATGAAGTGCCCGCACTGCGGCGGGACGAAGTTCGAGAAGGAAACTGACATCTTCGATGTTTGGCTGGAATCAGGAGCCAGCTATTTGGCCTTGGTGGACGACGAGCCGGATTATCCGTGGCCGTCTGATCTTTATCTCGAGGGTGGCGATCAGTACCGGGGATGGTTTCAGTCTTCCCTGCTCTGCGCCATGGGGACGCACGCGGTGCCTCCGTATCGCGGAGTAGTCACGCCCGGTTGGACGCTCGACGAAAAGGGCCAGGCCATGTCGAAGTCGCGCGGGAATGATGTGGATCCCGTGGACATCTCGGGACGGCTGGGGGGCGAAGTAGTACGGCTCTGGGTGGCCTCGGTGGATTTCCGCGAGGACGTGGTCGGCTCGGAAAAGTTGATGCAGAGGGTGGCGGAGAACTACCGCTCGATCCGCAACAATCTTTTCAAGAACGCACTGGGGAATTTGTATGATTTCGATCCGCAAACCAGTGCTGTGGCTTTCGAGAAGATGGATGCGCTGGACCAGTACATGCTCCGAAAGGCTTGGGCGTTGGTTCGCGACGTGCGCAAGTGGTACGAGGAGTTTGCTTTCCATAAGATCTATCACGGGGTGAATCATTTTTGCGTGGTGGATCTGAGCGCGTTTTATTTCGACGTGATCAAAGACCGGCTCTACACCTACGCGCCGAACTCTGCGGGGCGGCGGTCCGCGCAGACTGCGGTATGGCGGATTTGTGAGAGCATGGCGCGGTTGCTGGCGCCTATTTTGACGTTCACGTGCGAAGAAGTTTGGCAGCATCTGCCGAAAATGCCAGCGCGTTTGGATAGTGTGCATCTGGAGAAGTTTCCGGACCGTGGAGATGTGCTTGGGGCGGAGGCTGTCCCGGAGGACGATCCGCAGGGTTCGGATTGGACCACACTTCTGGCAGTGCGGGAACAAGTGATGAAGGCACTGGAAGAGGAGCGCAACAGCAAGAAGATCGGCAAGAGTCTCGAGGCTCAGCTAGTGATAACCGCCGCAGACCCGGCGTATTCGGTCCTGGCGAGCCATGAGGGTCAGCTTCGCTACCTGTTCATCGTTTCGGCAGTGACGCTGGTGCAAGGCTCGGGCAACGGGACGAGCGGCGTGCACGTCGAAGTGAAAAATGCCGACGGAGCCAAGTGCGAGCGCTGCTGGAACTACTCGACACACGTGGGCGAAGACAAAACATATCCGACGGTCTGCGAGCGCTGCAGCGCGGCGCTTAAGGAGATTGAGGGCGGAGTCTGAGCAACTCGTGGCTTTCTTCCCGGTGCTGCGGTTTCATGCTTTCCGCACCGCAGCCCGCGCAGCACAAGAGATCTTAACCGCAAAGAACGCTAAGGAAATCCGCGAAGGACGCAGAGAAGAACCTTGCAATCACAAGCAATGCCGGCTTATCGCGCACGCTCCGCGCACTTTCTTCTCGCCCTGATCATCGTTCTTCTTGATCGATGGACGAAGCGGCTTGTAGCCGCACGCATCGCGATGTACGCACACGTCCAGATTATCCCCGGCATCTTTCGGTTGACTCACACTGAGAACACCGGCGCCGCGTTCAGCCTTTTCGCCGACTCACCCGCGCATTGGAAGACTTCGTTGCTGATCGGGTTTTCAGTAGTCGCGATGGTGATCGTATCGGTACTGGCCTGGAAGCAGGTTCGTACGTTCACGATCACCGGGGTCGCGCTCTCGCTAATCTTGGGAGGAGCGACGGGGAACCTCTGGGATCGTGTGGCGAGCGGGCGCGTGGTCGATTTTCTGCTCTTTTACTACAAGCAATATCAGTGGCCGGTGTTCAATCTGGCGGACAGCGCGATTGTGGTTGGTGCGTCGTTGCTGGTGTTGGAGATTTTGTTTCACAAATCGGGCGGCGACGAGGCGCAGAAGTAGAGTTTCAGGCGTCCTTCCAGGACGCGACTCGATCTCTGTGCGGCTTACGCGCCAGTGAACTGGCGGGCTAACGTCCGTGGTCCCTTCGGGACCTGAGTGCTACAGGCGTCGTTTTTGATCTTATCCGTGTGGATCCGCGTTGATCGGTGGCTAACGGTCGTTTTACGGGGTCCCGTAGAGCTGTTTGTAGACGTTGGCGTTGCGGAGGATGGCCTGGACGTATTCGCGAGTTTCGGTGAACGGGATGGACTCGACGAACTCCTGCTCGTCGCGGTATTTGCCTTGACCCAGCCATTCTTCCACACGGTCGGATCCCGCGTTGTAGGCGGCCAGCGCGTATTCGAATGAGCCGCCGAATTTGTCGACCATGCCGCGGAAATAGCGCGTTCCCAATTGCAAATTCACAGGTGCCGTGTACAACTGGCTGGCGTTGTAGCGCCTTAGCTTCTCCTGGCCGGCGACGAGTTTGCCCGTCTTGGGCAACAACTGCATCAGCCCAACGGCGTTGGCGCGCGAAACTGCGACGGGATTGAATTCTGATTCCTGGCGGATCAGCGAAGCCACAAGATACGGATCCAGACCGTTGGCTACAGAGAACTTTTTCAGATCGTTCCAGAATGGCCGGGGAAAGAGAGCCTCCCAATAAGGCCGCGGCAGCGTGGAGAGTTCGACTGCGAAATAACTTGGGACCGAATGCTTCATGACTTCGATCGCGCGATCATAGTGCCCAGTATCGATGTAAAGCTGTGCGGTTTCTGATGGGCCCCAGTTTCCGCCATCAGCCGAGGCTGCGGCTTGCAGTTCGCGTACGGCAAAGTCCACCAGGCCGCCGTTCCCCAGCAGTCCGGCTTTCTGCAAGTGGAGATCGTCGGCAGGAGGCTCCGTCAGGACGATCTTCTGCGTATTGTCGAGCGGCGGAATGTGATCGAGCAGCGTGTATTGCCCCGGTGCTATCGCGGCTGCGGGAAGCTTCCGCATGCGCTGCCGCCCCAACTCAGCGTAGTAATAATTCAGATAGCGATCCGACAACTTCTGGTAGTAGGCACGGGCCATGCCGGGTTGGTTGTCTTCTTCCGCGAGGCGGGCCCGCCAGTAAAGCGCAGCAGAGGTCTCGTTGGCGCCGGGATACAGCGCGATCTGCTCTTCGAATTCTTTCTTGGCCTCGTCGTTGCGCCCTTGCCGCAACGTCAGCCAGGCCGCTTTCCAGTGGGCGTAAGACGCTCGCGATCCGGTGGGAAAGCGTTGCTGCAACTCGCGAAAGGCGTCAAGAGCCTGGTCGTATTCATGGTGGACGAGATGCAGATTGGCCACCGACAGCAGTGCCGCCTCCAGCCACGGGCTCGTGGGCGCAGCGTTCCGCAAGTCGTCGACGGTGTGGTAGAAAGTTACGTTCTCGTCGGTTGCCCAGGCAACTTCGCCCAGGATGTAGAGGCGCTGCGCGCTCTGCTCCGGGGTTGCACCGGGCAGATTTGTCAGCTCTGACTTGGCCTCGCGGTTGCGCCCGCTGCGGTGTAGCGCGTCGGCCAGCGCGAGGGTCGCGGCTGGACGGCCTTCAGCGCCGCCATGGACCAGAAGGTCACGGTACTCGTCGACTGCGTCGTTGTAGCGGCGGGCCTTCATCAACAATTCGGCCCGCGTCTTGCGCTGGGCTGTAGTTGCCGGCGGGACTGACGGTATTTTTCTCAGCTCGGCGTAGGCGGAGTCCGCTTCTGGCGCCGTTGGCATGTTGTAGTAGACGTTGGCCAGCGCTTCGGCGGCCTTGGCGTTCTGGCTCAGCGCGGCATACGCGCGGCCCAGCGCGAACTCGATATCAGATCGGACAGGGAGACGATCTTTCTCGAGTAGCTCTGCGGCTTCGGCGGCGCGCCCTTCGGTCAGAAGAGCGCCGGCGTAGCTCAAATGTGCATCCCGCACCAGGAGCGAATCTGGATAGGTCGTGCCGAAATCTGCGAGCGTCGCGAGCGCTTCGCCCTTGCGTCCAGTCTGCAGGTAGCAGGTTCCCAGGTAGTAAGCGACGTAGTCTCCCAGATCGCCGGCGCGTGGCTTCGCGCGGTTCAAGGGATCGATGGCCTTGGCGTAGTCGTGATCGAGCACGTGCGCGTAGCCCACGACCAGCCACGAGAGGGCCCCAGCATCTTCTTTGGCGTGTGCGCGGGCGTAGCCCTCTACTCCCGCGTAGGCTGCAGGAGAGCGATCCTGAATCAACTGCTGCGCCATGGGGCGCAAACTGGTAGAGGCCACGAAGGCCTCACGAATGCGACGCACTCGAGGAGACAGGGGACGCTTACGCCGTTTCGCAGCAGCGCGGGCATGCGCGGTTCCGGCCTTCTTGGCTGGCGGCGCCTTGTGAGCCGGCGGTTTCGCGGGAGCAACCTGATCCGGAGCGTCTTTCTGCTCGGCGGCAGGTTTATCGGGTGTGGCTGGTGGCTTGTCTTGACTGTCGGAGGCTGTTGGAGTTGGTTGCTGAGGGAGGAACGCTGCAACACCTACGCCCTCGAGAGGCGCACACAGCGCTCCCAGGACGAGCACGGACCACCACTTGAGACCCAATCGAACCACCTTAGTATTCTTCGCGCGAAGACGCGAATGCCAGAACCTGGAGACTGATTTCTACCGCTACTTGCGGAAGTTCGCGCCCATGATCGACAAATCTTCCTCGGCCAAATTCCGGACGACTTCCTTCTGAAAATAGTCACCGCTCGCGGCCACCGAACTTCCATAACGCTTCTGGTACGTCGACCGGCTCTTCTCGATATCTTCTTTCAAGCGATCGTACAGATCCTTGTGACGGCGGCCTTCCGCGACCTTGGCCTGGTTGTACAGCTTGATTTCATCGACCAGCAAGCGAGCGAAACGTTGCGCCTTGCGATGGGTTTCGGCATCCTCGGGCGGCATTCCGGCAAAGGGATCGGCGGCGGTGGCTGGAGCAGCTGCGCTGGCGGAAGCCGCATGGGCGGAAACTTCGACCACCTCGCCGGCCGGTTCAGGCTCAGGCTCTGGCGCAGGTTTTGCAGCAATATGTTTTGGAGTATGCGCGGCGAAAGGATCGGGGAACGAACTCACGGTTTGCACTGGCGCTGGTGACGCGCTGCGCTCGACGGCTGGGCCAGCATCGTCTTTCTGGGCCTGCTTCCGCAAAGAAGTGACTTCAAGCCAAGCGCTCGTGGCCATGACCAGCAATTCCAGAGACGTTGCGTCGAGTCGGGCGTTTGCCCCGCCATCGGCGTAGAGGAGCGCGGCAACTTTGTCTTTGAGGACCAGAGGCAACACAAGAAGTTGTTCGTTTTCCGGGGCGCCAAACTGTTCCACGAAGCGGCGGTCCATCTCGGCAATATTGGCCGGGGTCACAATCCGGTTCTGATAGGCATGGGCGGCCGGACCGCCACCCATGTCCAACGAAAAATCCTTGATGGCGTTGTCATCGCTAAAGCCGCGACCTTGCCAGCCGTGCGCTGCTCCGGCTTTTATCACGAATAATGCGACGCGCGAACCGTATGCGCTGCCCGCATCCAGCAGTGCCCGAAGAATTTCTTTTTGGGTAGTTCCGGCGTGAACGCTGGCGACGGCCTGGACCAGGCTTCCAGCACTGCTTTCAGGGGCTGGCGCCGGTGCGGCGGATGGTGCCGGTAACTCGGCTAACACGCGCTCGACCAGCTCAGCCTGCAGCTTTGGGAGCTGGCGCTCGAAGACCTGCGTAACTGCACGCTCGACGATTTGCTGGAGATCCTTACTTGCCGACATTCTCAGTGAACCGTTCCCAGGCCTGACTGTTTAGCCGTGCATGCCCGAAAAAAACACTGCTCTAACTGCTGATTATACGGCACTTGGACGCCGGGATCAGGGTACTATAGTACCTGTTCATCCGGGTTCCGCTGGCTCCTCTGAACTCTATCGCAAACTTTTCGCCTCGCCTACGTCAAACCCGTTGGGCAAAGTGGCGGGTTACCAAGTAGAATAACATTTCGAATTTCAGGATAACGGCGAGGGATGGACTCACATCCATTGAAACGATTCGTCGGGTTGATATTCGTCGCCTCATGTTCATCGTTGGACCTTAATCGTAGCAGCTGAAAATACTGCATCGCCGAGACAATGGGAGCCATCCAAAACAAACTAGCAGGGCCTGTTAGCGAAGAGTTGGCGCTGGTACAGGCGGCGAAGCGGGGCGATGACTCAGCCTTTGAAGAGCTGGTCCGTCGCTATGACCGTAACGTCTTTCGGATCGCGCAACACATCACGCAGAACCGCGAAGATGCGGAGGATGTGGTGCAGGAAGCGTTCCTGAAGGCGTATGGCAACCTGGCGCAGTTTCAGGAGCAGTCGAAGTTTTATACCTGGCTGGTCCGGATCGCGGTTAACGAAGCCCTGATGAAGCTGCGCCGGCGCAAGCCGGAGCGCACAGTTTCGCTGGACGAAGAGATCAAGACGGAAGATGATTCTCTTCCCCGCGAGATTGCGGACTGGAGCCCGAATCCAGAGCAGCAATATACGCAGTCCGAGTTACGGGAGATTTTAAGTAAGACGATCCAGGGGCTGCCACCGGGCTTCCGGACGGTGTTTGTGCTGCGAGATGTGGAAGGACTTTCCACGGAAGAGACCGCGGCGGCGCTGGAGTTGAGCGTGCCCGCGGTGAAGTCACGGCTGCTGCGGGCGCGTCTGCAACTGCGCGAACGGCTGGGACGTTACTTCCAGAGACGAGAGGGTGGAAATGGCAAGAGCAGTGATGTTAGAACCGGCGACGACAAGAGTGGAGATGGCAACCAGTGAAATGCTCTGAGTTTTTGCACGAGCTGACGAATTACTTGGACGGCGTCCTCGACGAAAAAACAAAAGTCGAGTTGGAGAACCACCTTTCCTGGTGCCACAACTGCTATGTAGTTTGCGACACGACCAAGAAGACCATCGAGATTTATCGCGACTCCCAGCTTTACGAACTTCCCGAAGACCTCCGCAGCCGCCTCCGTTCCGCCATTATGACGAAGTGCCAGCAACAGAAGAGGCGCGGTCCGCATAGCACGTAGATCAGGCTCGTTGCGGAGGGATCATCATCCAACCTTCGCCTGGATTTCCGTCTTCGACGGACAAGCGTGGCATTTTTGTCGAAATGACGTGAATCAAGGTCAATACCCCCCACTCGAAGGCGGTTGATCTGTGGTGAAACGTTTCTCGCATTGGCGTAACTATATCTAGTGGAAGGCTTTCGGGGATTTCCCGATTGCGAACAGGCATTTCAGTAAAGTCCGAAACCCTTTTGGCAATCGGTGAATCTAAGTATTCAGTGACGGAGAACACTGCTTACTCGGCAGGCGTCCGGTAGACTGAACACTAACCAGGGTATCGAGCAAACCAGCTCGAATGTGGGAGGCGTCATGCTCGCAAAGTTGGTAGATGCTTTTTTTGGCTGCAGACACTCACGCTACAGCTTTCCTGTGACCATTCGGGGTGCGGCGCGTCGTCCGCAGGCTGCGGCTTTGACTGGGACGTACGTTGCTTGCCTGGATTGCGGCAAGGAATTCGCGTATGACTGGCAGGAGATGAAGGTAATTACTTCGCCTGAGCGCCATCTGGAGCATATGGCCGAGCTTGCCAAGCACGCCGCGTAAGTAGAGAGCAGTGCGTTCACAAGATCGGGTCAGGTTTCGCGATCTGAGCTTATCCCTTCCCCACGAGCCGTGAGCGTTGACTCACGGCTCATGCTATTTCTGGCCGTTTTTGGATTTCCTGCTTCCCTGCCATGTAGTCGTCTTCAATTCGTTTACCTGCCGGATCATCGTCGTCTCCTAATCTGAGCTGCGGTCGGTTTTCAAATGTGGAATCTGTAGCGGAGATTCCCGATTCGGATAGCACCGAGGTAATTGACCGCCGAATTTCAGTTCCGAGAGAGGCTGTGCAGGGCGAAAATGGCGCAGGAGCGCTGACCTGCTGGCAAGTTCGGACACTCCAGAAGCCCACCCATGAACGAATACAGAACGCCAAACATGCGCTTCAGTGAACCCGCAGCGGCGAATGACGCGCTTCAAAAAGCCCTGAAAGGTCGCGGGGACCTGCTGGATTCCATCCCCAGCATACCGGCGGTTCTGCATACGTTGCTCGCAGAACTCGATCAGCCTGCGGAAAACGTCAACCTGCTGAGGGTTGCGGAGCTGGTGGGACGTGACGAAGCGCTGGCGGCACAGAGCCTTCGGATGGCGAATTCCGCGCTCTTCGGTCGGGGAAAGCCCACGGACTCGCTGCGGGGCGCGGTGCGGACACTCGGGATCGCCCATACCCGTGACATCGCGGTCTCGTGCACGATGATGCGGATTGTCTCCGCGCAACGGTCCATCGATCCAATTGTGTACTGGGAGCACTCTCTGGGCTGCGCGATTCTGAGCCGGAAGCTCGCGCGCATCGTAGGGTTTCACGATCCTGAAAAGGCGTATCTCGGCGGACTCTTGCATGACCTGGGCTACATCGTGAATTTCGTCCTGTCACCCGGGCAAGCGAAGGCAGCGCTCGAGAAAGGTGCGCAGAACGGCATCTTCATGGGGGAAACAGAGTATCAGGAGCTGGGATTTACCCACTGCCAAAGCGGGGAGTTTCTGGCGCGGAAGTGGAAGTTTTCGGATGACATCGTGGAGGTCATTCTTTGCCACCACAATCCGCGTGCAGCGGTCATTGACCCTGCCCTGGTGGCGATTGTCGCTCTGGCGGACCGGGTTTGCCGCGCTTCCAGCCTGGGTTTGGGCTATGCGGAGAATCCTTCTCCCGCGGAGGTGTGGCAGGATGACTGGAATCTTCTGGTGGAGAAGTGCCCGATGGCTGCACAAGTGAACTGGGCGGACTTCGTCAAGGACTCAGACACGTTCTTTGTTGAAATCCGTGAGCTGGTTAAAGCCATGTACCACTAACCACCGTGCGGACGAGTTGGAAGCGGAAGAAGTGCCCCGCACGAAAGCGGGGCATTTCTGTACGACGAGATTCAGCGGGATGTAGGATAGTCCGCCGGAATCGGCACAGGAACCCGCTTATCGAGAGGCAGAAACTCCCGCTCGCCGGATCCGGTGTAGATCTGTCGAGGCCGTGCGATCTTCTGCTCTGGATCGTTCACCAGTTCCTGCCATTGCGCGAGCCAGCCCGCCGTACGCGGAATCGCAAAGAGCACCGTGAACATCTCCGGCCGGAAGCCCATTGCCTGGTACATGATTCCAGAATAGAAGTCGACGTTGGGATACAGCTTGCGCTTCACAAAATAGTCGTCTTCCAGTGCGATGCGCTCCAGTTCGAGCGCGATGTCGAGCTTCGGGCTGCGTCCGGTAACCTGGAAGACCTGCTCGGCGCACCAGCGGATGATTTTGGCGCGGGGATCGTAATTCTTGTAGATGCGGTGGCCGAAGCCCATCAACTTGATCTGCCCTTCCTTGACTCGCTTGATGTAGGCCGGCACGTGATCTTTCGAGCCGATCTCATCGAGCATCTTCAACACCTCTTCGTTCGCGCCACCGTGTAGAGGCCCAGCCAGCGCTGACGCCGCCGATGCCACGGACAGATAGGGGTCCGCTTGCGAACTGCTTACCGAACGCATCGCGTTTGTGCTGCAGTTTTGCTCATGGTCCGCGTGGAGAATGAACAAAATGTCGAGCGCCCGCGAGATCGCCGGATTCGCGACATACTTCGGCTCGACCATCTTCCACAACATATTCATGAAGTTCTCGGTGTAGCTCAGATCGTTGTCGGGATAGACGTAGGGAAATCCCACGTTATGCCGGTAGGACATGGCGGCGATGGAAGGCACCTTGCCGATGAGGCGGACGATCTGGTGCATACGATCTACCGGACTATGGATCAGCTTGGCGTCGGGGTACACGCTCGACAACGCCGCGATCGTGCTCACGAACATTGACATGGGATGGGCCGAGTAGCGGAAGCCCTCCATGAACTTCTTGGTGGTCTCGTGCAGCATGGTATGGTGCGTGATGTCGTAGACCCACTGCTGCAGTTCCTTCTCGGTGGGCAGTTCGCCGAACATGAGCAGGTACGCGACTTCCAGGAACGTGCAGCGCTCAGCGAGCACTTCAATGGGGTAACCGCGATAGCGCAGGATTCCCTTGTCGCCGTCGATGTAGGTGATGGCGCTCTTGCACGACGCCGTGTTCATGAACGCCGGGTCGTAGGTCATCAGCCCGAAGTCGTCGGCGCCAGTCTTAATCTGGCGCAAGTCCATTGCCCGGATCGTCCCGTTCTCGACCGGAACGGTGTATGTCTTGCCGGTGCGATTATCGGTAATGGTGACTGTGTTTTCTGGCATGGGAAAGCGCCTCCCCGTTGCTGGACAAACTCACTTCACAATAGAACCAACGTAGCCGAGCCTATTTCGGTTTTCAAGTTCAATCTGTGACCGGAATCACAAATAGGTGTGATACAGGGAAAACAGGCCGGGATTGCCCCCTGAAAAACAAAACCGGCGGCTGCGGCCGCCGGTTGTCGAACCTCAGGTTGTCGACCCTTAGAAAGACCACCTGTATCTCTTAACTAGTTCGAATCGTCGCGGCGCTTCAACGTCGGACGATCGTCGTCTTTCTTGCTGTCGTCGGTCTTGTCGGTTGGGTTCGAAGTCCGGCGCAAGCTGGGCTTGTTGGTGTCTTTCTCGTCCAGCAACTTGTGCTTGTTTTCAATTGCCGCTAGACGTGCCTTCACCTCGTCGAACTCCGACGTGGTGACGACATACTGCTGCTTGGCGGGAAGAATCTTGCGAATTTCGTCCTGCGACTTCTCGATCCGGTCGGGAGTCTGCGGGTGAGTATCGAAGGCTTTCGAAAGAGTTCCGGGCTTCTTCTTTTCCATGGCCTGGATCTTCTCGAAGAACGATACGAACGCCGACGGGTCATAGCCCGCGCGGTACATGTACTCGATGCCGAGATAATCCGCCTCAGCCTCGAATCCCCGGGAGAAATGCAGGAAGGTCATCGGAATTCCAAGGCCCATTCCCTCGTAAATCCCATACCCAAGGGCGCCGCCCATGAAGATGGCAGGAAGCGACGCGAGTTGCAGCAGGTTCATGCGCGTCATTTCGCGTCCGTAGTGGCAGGCCGCCACATGGGCAATCTCGTGGGCCATCACGCCGGCCATTTCCGCTTCTTCGTCGGCTGCGAGAATCAGTCCCGAATTTACGTAGAAGAATCCGCCGGGCAGTGCCATGGCATTCACGACGTCGGAATCGATGACCTTGATGGTGAACGGCACCTGCGCGTCCGAGTTGCGGACCAGATTCTGGCCGACGCGGTTCACATATTCGGTAATCACTGGATCGTTGACCAGCTTGATTTGCGCTTCGATCTGCTGGGCATAACCGCGGCCGCGCGCGACCTGGCCTTCCACCGTGTACCAGTTGCCAACACCGCGTCCGCAGCCGATATTGCGGTTCCCTACTGCATCGACGTCGGTCTTGCCGCCGTTGTGCTTGATCTGGCTATCGTCGGCCGTGGGCAACGCAGCCGGCGCCTGTTTGGGCGCATTCTGCACATCGCCGGACTTCGGCTGATCCTTGTCTTGATCTGAAACTTGCGCTGACGTCCAGGGCCCCGCGCTGAACGCCGCTAATGCGGTCGCGATTGCCAGCCACCTGAATCTCATAAGGTACTCCTTGAGCCTGATTATACGCCCGGTCGGTTGACACCAAGCCCCGATATTGATCCCTGCGGTTAGACGCCTGCCACCCCGGTTGGGGTTATCCGAAGGGGCTTATTTTGCCTGGGTTTACTAGGCGGGCGGCCAAGTTACTGCTGGCTTGTCGGACGACCGGGTTGGATTCGAAGGGACGAGACCTTGGGCGGTCCGTCCAACGATCTGGTTTGAGCTGCAGCCAGGGCTTTCGCATACTGTTCGCGGCGGGCGGCAGCTACCGCCATGGGAACGCAAGCGAAACCATTTGGACTGACCAGGCCCGGCTCCTTAACCTGGTGCCAGCGTTTCAGGCCAAGGTCGGACCACGCAAGCGCCTGCTGCCAATGATTCGCCCGATCCCGGCCTTTCGCCGGACGCGCCGCCAGCAAGGCCTCAACTTCCGCCAAGCCGGTGTAGGAATCGGCTGCCGTATAGAGTGCATCTTCACCGGGGGAATCCACGTTCACCTCAGGTGCGATGAGGTCGAGCGCCTGGCGAAATGTTCTCGTGGCCGCAGGAATGTCTCCCAGCTTCACCAGACAAAAGGCGATGCCGTTTGAAGCGACCGCGCGACGCAATCGTGCGCCGCCGTTAGAGGGATCTTCGTTTTCCATGGCTGAGAGCAGTTCGAGCGCCCGTTGGTAATAGTGAAGTGCCTGGCGGTAATCGGCGAAGCGCCGGTAGATATCCCCCGCAACCTGAAAGCGCGAAACCTGCATGTGCCGGAACTCAGCGTTTCCCGGATGGCGCCTGGCGAGATCTGCGTCGATGCTCAAGGCCTTGGCGATCGCGTCGCGCGCCTCGCGCTTGCTCCCGCTGCGCGAAATGGCATCGGCAAAATAGGAATAGTCCGCCGCGAGTAGTAGAAAGGCTTGACTATTGGCAGGATCAGCGGTGCTCAACTGGTGGGCAATGTCGATGGCGCGGCGGGCGCTGGCAGCGGCTTGGTCGGCTTGTCCGTCGGCGATTTGGACGTCGACCAGGCGATAGTAGCTGTCATGCACATCGAGCAAGAGCTTGGTGCTGTTAGTTCCGGCGGCCAGTTTCTCCATGGTCTGCTGCGACGGGATGTAGTACTGGGAGGCTTCGCGCCGCTGCCCCGACAGCAACAACTGATCACCCATAAGGCCCAGGACGGATGCGTAGTCGCGCTCCCTCTGCGGATTGCCGGGGTCCAGGGAATTGAGCTGCGTGGCCAGTTCGAGCTGCTTTTGCCGCAAGGGCAGAGCGGAAGAAAGGTTCCCAAGATTGGAAATGATGAGATTGCTGGCCAGTACGTCGGCTTCGGCGCCATAGTCCCGCATCAGCTCCAGCATGATCTTGGCATTGCCGGGATGCGCACGAAGAGCGCCGGAGAGCGTCTGCACCGCACGCCGAGTGTTTTCAAGCGCGCCAGAAGTTTTGCCGCTGACCGTGAGGGCACTCGCCGCTAAGCGTGAAACTTCGGCAAAACCGACAAGATCGTCGAGATTGTCCCCGTTTGCGGAAAGCAAAGTTTGCCGGATTGCGAGCGCCTTCTCATAGCTCTTCAGCGCCGCAGGAGTGTCACCCATGTTGGCCGCGAACGGACCGCCCTGTACGTCGCCGATGCGCTTGTAGGCGTCCGCCAACTCCCGCTGCAGCGAAGGATCTCCGCGTGATTCCTGGGCCAGGCTGTCGAGGTATTCGAGTGCGCGCTCCACAATCAGCTTTCGTGCGGCGGTCGCACCGGGCAAATCCTGGATCGAGTCGTGCACTTCGAACATGAGCGAGTTGGCCAACTTGCGGACGTCATTGAAGCGCTGCTCGGCGCGGCGCTGGTTGGCGGCCGCAATACGCGCTTCGCGGATAGTTGCGGCAACTCCTGTGAGCACGGCCGCCAAAATGAGCGCCGTTGCGATTACGCCGAGTTTGTGCCGGGTCGCGAATTTTCCCGCGCGATATTTCCACGAATCGCGGCGGGCGAGGACTGGGCGCCCGTCCAAATGGCGGCGAACATCTTCGGCGAACTGCTCAACGGATGCGTAGCGCCTCTCCGGTTCCTTGTGCATCGCGCGGAGGACGATGGTGTCAAGATCTCCGCTCAGACGGCGCCGCAGCTTCGCGGGTGAACTCTCTCGCAGGCGACTGAGCGCCTCTCGGGTTGGGGCTCCGGCGGATGTGGGATCATCGAGCGGTTCCGCTTTCATGCTGGTTTCGAGACGATCGTGCTGGGTCTCTCCGGTTCAAACTCGCAGATGGCGCGGGCGAACTCGTGGGGCACGTGCGTGTTCGTGGGATAGGGAGAGCGGCCGGTCAGAAGTTGATAGAGGACCACGCCCAGCGAGTAAACGTCCGTGGCAGTGGTGATCGGTTCTCCGCGTATCTGCTCGGGGCTGGCGTATTCCGGGGTCATGGGGCTCGCGACGGTGGTGGCCGAAGTGACTGCGGGGTCGAAAATCTTCGCGATGCCGAAGTCCAGCAATTTGGGTACGCCTTCTCCGGTAACAAGAATGTTGCCCGGCTTTATATCGCGATGGATTACGAGTCTCTGGTGGGCATACTGCACGGCGGAGCAGACCTGCTGAAAGAGCTGCAGGCGCGCGGTGATGTTCAGTTTGTGAGCGTCGCAATACTGATCGATGGGCGTGCCCTCAATCAGCTCCATCACAAGATAAGGAATTCCCTCGTCGGTAGTTCCACCGTCGAGCAGGCGCGCGATGTTGGTGTGATCGAGAGAGGCGAGAATCTGGCGTTCATGGCGGAAGCGTTCGACGACGGCGGCGGTGTCGTATCCGCCACGCACCAGCTTGATCGCCACTTGTTTTTCGTATTGGCCGTCGGCGCGGCGAGCGCGATATACCTCACCCATGCCGCCTCGGCCGATTTCTTCGAGAATCGTATAAGCGCCAATACGGCGCCCAACCCGGTTCGACGCGCTACTCTCGGAGCGCTTCGTCAAGTCGATTGCCGGAGTGTTCAGAAAGCCGGTTCCGGCCTTCTCGTTGGATAGGAGAAGCGATTCCACTTCGTGCCGAAGATCGAGGTCGACGGCGCAGACCTTATCGAGAAACGCGGCGCGTTCATCGGGACGGAGGCCTTCGGCCTGATCAAACACCTCTCGGATCTGTTGCCAGCGTTCCGGAGTCATTCAAGTGCGCTCCGATCGATCTCACGATGAAGCCAAGCGCGGGCCGAGGTCCAATCCCGTTTCACGGTGGCGGGGGAGATTCCCATAACTTCGGAGGTATCTTCGATCGTGAGTCCGGTAAAGAAGCGAAGCTCGACGATGCGACTCTGCTGCGGGTCCAGTTCATTGAGGCGGGTTAAGGCTCCGTCCAGGGCAATGACGTCGACGTCGGTTTTCTGTGTGAGGTCCAGCGCCTCGTCCAGCGTGATTTTGCAGGGACTAGCCCCGCCACGTTTGGCTGCGCTGTGGGAGCGGGCATACTCCACCAGAATCTGCCGCATTACGCGGGCAGCAATGCCGAAGAAGTGAGCGCGATTCTGCCACTGAGGTGCATTCTGTCCCGCCAAACGCAGATACGCCTCATGGACCAGAGCTGTGCTCTGCAAGGTGTGGTCGCTGCGCTCACGCTGGAGGTAATGATGCGCCAGACGGCGTAGTTCGTCGTAGACCAGAGGCATAAGAGACTCGAGGGCCTCCCGGTCTCCGTCCCTCCAGCGAACGAGTAACTCAGTTACCGGACTCGATGGTTCCCGATGCAAGGTGTCCCGCCAGGCCGCGCCTGATGCGCCGTTGGGCGCGAAGCATATCCCGTATCCAATTGTATGTCAATAAACTGAAAACAGGCGACTTAAGCCTGATTACGACTGGAATCGAGTTCCCAAGAGGGGCTGAGCTATTTCGTTGATTTTTTTCGCATATGTTGATAGTTGTACCCGCACCTAGGGCCCCGTGCTTAATCCGGATTTCTGAATCCTTCCGCGACGACTGGAGCAAAATATGTTGCAGCTTTCTGTATCCCTCCGCTCGATCTCTTTAGTTCTGGCCGGTTGTGCCGCTTCCCTTCTGGCCCATTCCCAAACCCCACAATCCACTCGAGCTTCGGCCGTCCCGGCAATGGTGAGGTATTCCGGAACGCTCAAAGATGCGACCAGCCGGCTGGTCGGCGTCACGTTTGCCCTCTACAAGGATCAAGAAGGCGGGGCCCCTCTTTGGCTTGAAACACAGAGCGTATCCGTCGACGCCACCGGCCACTACACGGTTCAGTTGGGCGCCAGCATGCCCAGCGGTCTGCCCAAAGAATTATTTGCTTCCGGAGTAGCCCGCTGGCTTGGCGTGCAGATCGAACGGCAACAAGAACAACCGCGCGTCCTGCTGCTCAGCGTGCCCTACGCCTTGAAGGCTGCGGATGCGGAAACCCTGGGAGGACTTCCGCTCTCTGCCTTTGTTCTCGCTGCGCCTATGAGCGCCCCAGCATCGGGAAATGGATCTCCTGCTCTCGCCGATTCTCCAGCACCGCCCGTAAATCCAGCCGTCACGGGCAAAGGTACAGCGGGAGTCATTCCGCTGTGGGACACGACGAGCGACATCGTGAATTCGGTCCTTACTCAGACCGGCAGCGGAGCTACGGCTCACGTAGGCATCAATACGGCCGCCCCTGCATCGACGTTGGATGTGAAAGGGGCGGGGACATTTCGTGGGACTTTGGGTCTGACGTCATCTGGCGCCGCCACTGCGGGCGCTGGGAGGAACTCTTTCCCGTTCGTGATCAGTGCAACGGCGTTCAACAGCGGAACGGCCGCGTCGGTCACTCAGAATTTTCGGTGGCAGGCCGAACCAGTGGCAAATAACACAGCTGCGCCGAGTGGTAAGTTGAACTTGCTGTTCTACTCGAGCACAAATACACCGCTTGAAACCGGGCTCAGTATTGCCAGCAACGGCCAACTCACTTTCGCGGCCGGGCAGGCGTTTCCGGGCACAGGCACGATCACAGGTGTTATCGCGGGCACGGGGCTAAAAGGTGGCGGGACCAGCGGCGCAGTAACTCTGAACGTCGACAACACCAAGGTTCCCTTCCTGAATGCTGCGAATACTTTTGCTGGCGTTCAGACCATCAACAACACGGAAAGCATTAATGCTCCAGCCAACACGCTTCTGAATGTAACGGCAACTACGACGGGGACTCACGCCCCGATGGCGCAGTTTGGCAGCGCGGGATCGAACACTACCGATGCCAATTCCATTCGTGTCTACAACGGTGGGAGTGCGTCGGGCACATTCACAGAGCTGTTTGTGGCGGCTCCGGCAGCCTTCATGCCGAAAACTCTTGCGGGTGATGGGGGAATACGAGTCGCCTTTGGACAGAACATCTGGTTCGGCGACTCCAGCGCAGCACGGACACAGATTGACTCGTTTGGAAATCTGCAGGAGTTCGGGTCCATCGCTGGGCATGATTCCGCATTCGACGGACTCGGGGCGGCGATCGTTGGGAACGGATTCGGTGGCCCAGATGGTGTGGCTAGTTCCGGAGGCGTTTTTTACGGAGGGACTGGCTTTTCGCACAATGGCGTTGATGGAGCAGCCGGGGTGTACGCGAAAGGCGGCGATGGCACCGGTGCCGGTGGTATTTTTGTAGGCGGAGCGTCCGACGCTAGCGACCTGATCGCTGCTGGTGATGGCATTGATGCGACGGCTGGAGCCGGTGAACCTGGATTTGAGGCCTTTGCAGGAAACTTCAATGGGAATGTCAACGTCACGGGCACCGTCACCACCGGGGCGAGCAGTCTCCGCATTGATCATCCGATCGATCCCGCCAATAAGTACTTGACCCTTGCATCCATACAGTCCTCCGAGATGCTCAACCTCTACTCTGGAAATGCCGTAATGGATGCAAAGGGCGAGGCCGATGTGGCGTTGCCCTCCTGGTTTGAGGCAGCGAACGGCGATTTCCGCTACAACCTGACCTCGATCGGCGCGCCCGGACCCAACCTCTACATTGCACAGGAAGTCTCCGGCGGGCACTTTCGCATTGCGGGAGGCCGGCCCGGCGCGAAAGTGTCGTGGCAGGTGAGCGCGGTACGACAGGATGCATTCGCCAAGGCGCACCCACTGGTCGTCGAACAAGCAAAGTCCATGCGGGAGCAAGGACACTACGTCCATCCCGAACTCTACGGTGTGGGTGCGGACCGGAGCGTCGATGAGGCGCGGCATCCGGGGTTAAGGCGCAAACTCGAGGACATCCGGGCCAGGTCACAAAAATTGCGCAAGACGGCTACGAGGACGATCCCAAAGCTGCAATAATTTGCGGCCCGCAGAGCGAAACCGATTTTTTTTTCATCTGCGTGAGCCAATTGTCACGCGCTTCTCACATTACTGGATAGAACGGCCATCCGGTTGGTTGGCCGTTGGCCAATGAGGTTTCGGGGGGAACTTCGTGGCCGAAGACGACGATCTCCGCGGGCGGCGGGAAAAGTCAAGGCTTTGCCCGTCGCTCCGGATATTCCGAGCCGACTTGCCCCAGATCGCGGGCCCTTCCTAACGGGGACGACCAAAAGCAAGGATCCAGGAGTGAGAAAAAATGAAAGCCTCAAAACTGCAACGCCTGCTGCTGATGTTCGCGGTCTTCGTTCTTCCCATTTCCGTTCTTCCCATGTCCACGTTGATGCAGGCCCAGACCTACACCGACATCCACGATCTCACCGGCACCGACGGATGCTGCCAGTTCTATCCCGGCATGCTAGTCCAGGGACGGGACGGAAATATTTACGGGGGAAACGCCAGCGGCGGCACGCTGAACGGAGGCAATATCTTCAAAATTAGCCCGTCGGGCACATATACCGATATCTATAACTTCGACGGCCCGCACGGAGAATTCCCGGCCGGCGGCATCAGCATGGGGACCGATGGGAACTTTTACGGCACCGCCTACCAGGGCGGAGCCAACCACTTCGGTGTGGTTTTCAAGGTCACGCCCAGCGGAACGTACACTGACCTGTACGACTTCACCAACACGACGGACGGAGCGTACCCGAGAGTCCCGCCGGTGCAAGCGCAGGATGGAAACCTGTACGGCGTGACTGGGAATGGCACGATTGCCGTCCTCTATAAGCTGACGACCGCCGGGGTCTTCTCCGTCGTGATCCAGTTGGCTGCGCAGAGCTACTCGCCAATGATTCTTGGCAGCGATGGCAACCTGTACGGGATGACTCTGTACGGCGGGACCTTCAACCAGGGGACCGTATTTCAGTTTTCCCCCACATCAAAGGTGCTGAAGACCATCTTCAACTTCCACACCGAAGGTTCACCGCACGGCCCACTGATGCAAGGTGCAGACGGCGTCCTCTACGGAACCACCACCGGGGGCGGGACAGGATCGGGCGGAGTCGTCTTCAAGCTGACCACGGCCGGTACGTACAAAGTGCTGTTCAACTTCAGCACCACGAATCACGCGAATGGCGCGACCCCCTACTCCGGTCTGGTTCAGGGCAGTGACAAGTTCCTTTATGGCGTAACCTCCTCCGGCGGCGCCAACAACCTGGGTGTGCTCTTCAAGATCAGCACGACCGGAACCGGGTTTGCAGTCCTCCACGACTTTGGCACGGCTACAGGCGATACACCGTACTCCACGCCCCTGCTTCACACCAACGGAAAAATTTACGGAATGGCTTCTCACGGCGGGGTACACGTTTCCGATGGAACCGTATACAGCTTTGACAACGGCTTGAAGCCCTTCACCATTCCCGTGGTGCGCAAGAGCGCTAAAGTCGGCACGTCCATTGGCATGCTCGGGCAGGGATTCCACAGCGCTACTGGAGTTCTGTTTGGCGCGGGCGCGGGAACTTTCACGGTCTCCAACGATACCTACCTGACGGCGAAAATTGTCGCGGGCGCCACTACCGGGCTCATCACCGTTCAGGAACCCAGCGGCAATCTGGCCACGCTGCAGAACTTCAAGATCTCACCGTCCATCAGCGGATTCACTCCGCCAAACGGCCCGGTGGGAACACAAGTCGTGATCACCGGCGTAAGCCTTTCGCAGGCAACTGCAGTTAAGTTTGGCGGTGTTGCCGCTACCGCCTTCACGGTGAATTCCGATACTCAAGTGACGGCAACTGTTCCTACCGGAGCCAAGACCGGCAAGATCGCGGTTACGACCCCGGGAGGAACCACAAACAGTGCAACGACGTTCACGGTGAACTAACGAATTCATCAGGGGACGGTCCAATGACCGTGTCTGTTCTCGTGGGCGCAAGGTGAACGAATCAGGATCGTCAGGAGCAAAGAAGATGAATGCGCGAAGACTACGTCCACTGTTGTTCATGCTGATCATCGCGACTGCGGCGTCGCTCACGACTGCGCAGGCACAGACGTACACCGACCTGTTCGACTTTGACGGCACCGGACATGGATGCTGCTCGACGTATCCCGGTGTCCTGGCCCAAGGGCGAGATGGAAACCTATATGGCACCGCGGTGTCTGGTGGCGCCAACGGGCGCGGTGCCATTTTCAAAATAACGGTGAGCGGCACATTTACTACCCTGCATGATTTCAACATCACGGACGGCTCGGGACCGCAAGGCGGACTGACCCTGGCGACGGATGGGAATTTCTACGGCACGACCAACGGTGGCGGGGCTCATTCGGCCGGGACGATTTTCAAAATCACTTCGGCTGGCGTGCACACCGTGATTCACGATTTCACCAACGACAGCTCGGGAGGCTTCCCTCACAATCCTCCCGTCCAAGGCCCAGATGGCAAGCTCTACGGCACAACTGTAATCGGCGGTGCCACGATCTACAAGATCTCCACCGCCGGAGTTTTTACGCCGCTCGTGGCGCTGGGGGTGGAGTCTGACGGTCCCCTGACTCTGGCCAACGATGGCAAGTTCTACGGGGTCACGATCGTTGGAGGCGCACACAATCGCGGATCGGTTTTCTCAGTTACGACCACGGGAGTGCTCAAGACGGTGTACAGCTTTAACGATCCCACCGGCGCCCTCCCATACGGGCCAATTCTTCAGGCAGTAGATGGAAACTTCTATGGTACGGCATCGGTCGGCGGCAGTCTGAGCTCGGGTGTGGTCTACAAGTTGACTCCCGCTGGCGTGTACAGCGTGCTCTACAACTTCGACACCAATACGCGGGCGAATGGCATCACCCCCACGACGGGGCTGGTGCAAGGCAGCGACGGCTTCCTATACGGCGTCACTTCTGGGGGCGGTGCCTCACTCGATGGCACCATCTTCAAGATCAAAACCGACGGTACCTCGTTCGCAGTGATCCACAGCTTTGACGGGGCGCATGGTGCGACCCCCTACTCGCTACCGACCCTTCACACCAGCGGGAAGATTTACGGCCTGACCTATCAGGGAGGGGCACACAACGACGGCGTGATTTACAGCCTGAGTGCAGGGTTGAAGTCGTTCGTTCTTCCGGTCGCTCTGAAGGGTGCCAAAGTCGGCGCGTCGGTTGGACTGCTCGGCCAGAATCTCTCGACCACAACTCAGGTGATGTTCGGCACCGGTCCCGGCACATTCACACTGGGAGCCAACAACTACATGAGTGTGCGCCCCGCCGCTGGGGCCAATACCGGCGTGATCACGGTGAAGGAAGCGGGGGGCACCCTGCTCTCGCCCCAGAAGTTCAAGATTACTCCAACCATCACCAGTTTTAGTCCGGCGGACGGAGCGGCTGGCGCAACCGTTGTCATCACTGGCGTAAGCCTGACCCAGACCACGGCAGTGAAGTTCGCGACCAACAAGACCGCGACCTTCACGGTCAACTCCGATACCCAGGTCACCGCGAAGGTGCCCGCGGGTGCGGTCACGGGAAAGATTCAAATCACGACGCCAGGAGGAACGGCCAGCAGCGCTACGGATTTCACCGTGCCATAGGAATGAACGGCTGCGGTCAGGTCGGAATCACCGGATCCATTGTCGTAACAGTCTGACTCCGTCACAGAGGCACTCCCGGTCCTCACGGGATCTTTGACGGAGAACCTCAGTTCGAAGCGAAGGAGACACAGCCAATCGCACCAAGCGCAGCCGAATTGGAAACTTCGTAAACACAAATCGCAACGCCGCTCGCCCCCCGTCGGCCATACGGAATGATCTTGGAGGAAACAATGATCCGTAGAACCATGGGGCTCAGGCTTAGCCTGATTGCAGCAGTTCTCAGCTCTCCGATTGCCAGCGTGGCGCAGACGGGAGCAGCAGTAACAACGGGCCACCTCACCAACACGGTCGTGCCACGAGTGGTCAACTTCAGCGGCACGCTCCTCGACCTGAACGGCAAAGTCCTAACCGGTGTCACCGGAGTCACCTTCTCGCTCTACAAAGAATCGCAGGGCGGAGCGCCACTCTGGATCGAGACGCAGAACGTCGAGCCGAACAAGAGCGGACGCTACTCGGTCATGCTCGGCTCCACGACGAATCGCGGATTGCCCGGCGATCTGTTTGTTTCCGGCGAAGCGCGCTGGCTCGGAGTCCAGATCGCGGGACAGCCGGAGCAGCCGCGTGTGTTGCTGGTCGCAGTGCCTTACGCTTTGAAGGCGCATGACGCGGAAACGATCGGAGGGCTGCCTCCATCAGCCTTCGTGCTTGCTCCCGTGACCAGCAGAAGCGAGTCCGCCGCGAGTATGGATTCATCCGCGAACCTGGCTCCGAATGCTGCCGTCACCGGTGCAGGCACCGCCGGTCAGATTCCGTTGTGGGATACCGCCAGCGACATCGTCAGCTCCGCGATTACTCAAACCGGCAGCGGATCCACGGCGCACATCGGCATCAACACCACGACACCAGCCGCCGCCCTCGACGTCAAAGGCGCGGGCACATTCCGCGGTGCACTGGGCTTGCCTTCGACCGGAGCAGCTACGGCATCGACCGGGAAACCGTCTTACAATCTGCTGCTGAGTGCCTCTGCGTTCAACAGCGGCACAGGAACATCGGTGAGCCAAAACTTCCGTCTGCAGGCCGAGCCTGCAGGCAACAATACTTCCAGCACCAGTGGGACATTGAACCTGCTGTACGCTTCTGGGACGAACGCGCCGGCCGAAACCGGATTGAAGATCGGAAGCAACGGCCTCGTGACCTTCGCTCCCGGACAAGCTTTCCCCGGCACCGGCAGCGTCACGAGTGTAGGCAGCGGGGCGGGACTGGCCGGTGGACCCATTACTGGCAGCGGCTCCCTGAGTATCGCCAGTGGTGGGGTTACGAACGCGATGCTGCAACATCCATCGCTTACGGTAACGGCGAACAGTCCGCTGAGCGGCGGTGGAGCAGTTGCGCTCGGTGGCAGTACCAGCCTGGGTCTGACAGCCTGCGCCAGCGGCCAGGTACTGAAATGGAGTGGCTCGTGGGCGTGCGCCGCAGATGCTAACAGTGGGGGCACGGTGACCAGCGTGGCCAGCGGCACAGGGCTAACCGGAGGACCGATCACCAGCAACGGTACGCTGAGCGTAAATCCAGCGGTGGTGCCGGAGCTAGCGCTCCCGAATACGTTCACCAGCAACCAGGCTATTGCTGTAAACAACGGCAACCCGGCTCTGACGCTCTCAAACGCAGGCTCGGGGGCTGCGATCGTCTCCGCAGCCTCGTCTAACAGCACCTACAACATTCTCGCGCAGGGAGGATTTGAAGGCTTCACGGCCCAAGGCCAGACTTTCCCTATCGTCGGCGAAGCGATCAATGGCCCTGTCGGTGTTGACGGAATCAACGATTCCGGAACCGACAACTTCGACAGCGGCGTTAACGGAATTACCTATGCGACCTCCGGGACGGTTTTTGGAGTCCTGGGCTCGAACGTCGGAAGCGTCGATGGCGCTGGCGTTTATGGCGTCATGAATGGCAACGGCCCAAGCGTCACAGGAAGCGCATGGAACTCCGGCGGCATCGGCGTGTGGGGCGATGGAGGTGCGTTAAACCACTACGGGGTAGTCGCTACGGCTGACGATCACTCCGCCATGATTGCCTACAACAACTCGGCCAACTTCTACACGTTTTACGCGCATAACACCAGCACCACAGGACTTCCGTTCGGCGCCTATAACGGGGCGGGTAAGGGCTGCCAGATCGACGGCAACGGAAACATCAATTGCACGGGATCGAAGAATGCCGTAGTTCCCATCGATGGCGGCGTGCACAAAGTAGCCCTGTCCGCGATCGAGTCTCCTGAAAACTGGTTTGAAGACTTCGGGACTGGACGCCTAAACAACGGCGCGGTCGTTGTTCAGGTTGAGCCGCGTTTTGCGCAGACCGTGAATACGGCGGTTGAGTACCACGTGTTTCTTACTCCGGAGGGCGACTGCAAAGGCCTGTACATCAATAGCAAGTCTCCAACGGAGTTCGAAGTTCGCGAATTGGGAGGCGGAGTATCCAATGTGCGCTTCGACTATCGGATCGTGGCTCTGCGCAAGAACTACGAGAACATTCGACTGGCGGATCACACCGGCGATCCCGGCCCGATGACATTTACGCCCCGGAAGACGCCTCTGAAGCTCGACATCAAGAAGTTGGTTCCCCCTAGGCTGCAAGCCAGCCATGCGCTCAGCCCGGGCGCGCGGTAATGCCTGCAGCGGAGCGGGGCGCGAGTGCTTGCCCCGCTCCCTTTGTCAGTCGTAGTATGGCGCGTCCCTGTCTCGCACCCGGGAGGTGCCTGTGCTCGACCGCCGCCGCTTCCTCACAACTGCTACAACCGGACTTGCCGCCACGGCCGCTTTTCGCGGAACGCTCGCCGCGCAGCTCGACCGGACTCCGCCGCTGCCTGATCATTCCCTGCTCGACAAGAACGAGGATGCGTATTGGGCCGAGATGCGCAAGCAGTTCTTTATCCCCGAGGACGAGGTCTACTTGAACAACGGAACCGTCGGCTCGAGTCCCGCGCCAGTGTTGCGCGCGATTTTCGACGGCTACACCAGCACTGAGAAGATGGATCAGCAAGATCCCGAGGACTATCCCATCTGGGGATACGCCGCGTGGAATGAGTTCCGCGACCCCCTTGCTGCATTCGTGGGCTGCAACCGCGACGAGATCGCCCTTCTTCGTAATGCTACGGAAGCCAATAGCTATATCGCTAACGGATTGGATATGAAGCCGGGCGACGAAGTACTGATGACCGATCAGGAGCATCCCGGAGGCGAGCATCCATGGGATCTCAAGGCCAAGCGGTACGGCATCGTAGTGAAAAAGGTCACCCTTCCCCGCCCCGTGAAAGATGCCGCGCAGGTGCTCAACCTTTTCAACGCCGCTATCACGCCCCGCACGCGCGTGATCTTCTTCAGCCATATCACGACGTTCTCGGGTGTCGTACTCCCAGCCAAAGAATTGGCAGCACTCGCGCGCACCAAGGGAATTCTCTCGGCGGTTGATGGAGCGCATGTACCCGGCATGATGCGCCTCAACGTGCACGAACTGGGCTGCGACATGTATTCGTCAAGTCCGCACAAATGGCTCCAGGCGCCGAAGGGATCCGGCTTCCTCTACGTGCGCGACGAGGTCATCGACCGCTTGTGGAACACGATCGCCACCGAAGGCTGGGACGACAGCAAGATCCGCGCCGAGCGTTTTCAGCGCATCGGCAGTTCGAACGTTCCAGCACTGTGCGGTCTGCGAGCCTCGATCAAACTGGCCAATGACATTGGCATGGATCGAATCGAAAGCCGCCACCGCCAACTCGCGGACTACATTTTGGAGGAGATGAAGAAGCGCGGAGCCGAGTCGTGGACATCACCGGATGCCGCCCTGCGCTGCGCCATCGTCACCGTTAACGTTCCTCCGGTTCCTCGCGTGGACCTGGAGAACTGGCTGTGGAAAATTCACAAGATTCGTATCCGCGGCGGCGACCCCCACAAGCTGCGCCTCTCCACGCCCTATTATTTACAGAAAAAAGACATCAATCGCTTCCTCGAAAACTTCGACGAGTATAAAAAGAAGACTAGCTAATCGTCGCGGTACGACTGCGAGAAACATTTTCACAATGATCACTCGCACGAATGACGCCGCTCCGCGAGAATGATCGCACACCGACTAACAATCACTGGGCAGGCTCGTCTATTAAAAATGTCTTGGGGCCGACTGAGCAGGCTGATATGCGTTCTGTTGATCGTAGCCGGGAACTCCTGGGTGCGAGCCCAGGTGGAGCCCTCCACTGTAGCGGAACGAGCAGTGACCGCGATTCACGCCCCGCAGGCGCCACGTTTGGACGGAACCCTCGACGATCCGATCTGGCAGACTGCGCCCGTGGTCACCGATTTCCGCCAGCGCGAACCCCTTGAGACCGCTCCCGCCACAGAGAAGACGGAAATCCGCATCCTCTACGATGCCCACCACGTTTACTTTGGGATTCACTGTTACGACCAGTCTCCTTCAGCGATCGTAGCCACCCAATTGCGACGGGACCTGACGATGGATCTCGACGACAACTTCGCCATCATGATCGACCCCACGCTCGGCCATAGGAACGGCTACATCTTCGAGGTGAATCCACTGGGCACACAGCGCGATGGCGAAGTGATCGAAGAGCAGGCGCCGCCGCAGGGCGACTCGATTGTGGATCCTAGTTGGGATGGCCTTTGGATTTCAGCAGCGAAAATCACCACCGATGGGTGGACCGCGACCGTCGGCATACCGTTCAGCACGCTGAATTTTCGCGGCGGTACAGAGGTCACATGGGGTCTGAACTTTCGTCGTTTCATCCGGAGAAAGAATGAAGAGGACACGTGGTCTGGCTATCGCAGGATCTTCGGCTTCTGGCGCGTCTCGCAGGCGGGACAACTTCACGGATTGAAAGAGATAGGGAGTGGGCGCCTTTTGGTCATTAAACCGTATGGACTTGCAGGCGGACAGGCATTCTCGGGCCAGCCCTGGGGGGCGTTGCATCGCGTCGGGGGCGACATCAAATATGGCCTGGCCAGCAATCTGATCGCAGTGGGCACGATCAATACCGATTTTTCTGACGCCGATGTGGACCAACAACAATTCAATCTGACTCCGAACCCGATCTTCGTTCCGGAGAAACGTCGATTCTTTCTCGAAGACTCCGACGTGTTCGACTTCCTGCTGTGGAATCAGGACCTGCTGTTTTTCACTCGCCAGATCGGTATTGATCCGAAGAGCGGTCAGGAGGTGCCGATCGATGCCGGTGGAAAGATTGCCGGCAGCGCACTCGGCTTCGACCTGGGAGTGATGGATGTCAGGACGCGGGCGGATGCAGTGAATCCGTATGGCAACTACTCGGT
>Ga0265338_10002200_pt1 | contig 29863 bp, 25 predicted proteins | sample 42126metaG_FD_193579 | JGI IMG/M metagenome (GOLD analysis project Ga0265338, IMG submission 193579) | Rhizosphere microbial communities from Carex aquatilis grown in University of Washington, Seatle, WA, United States - 4-21-26 metaG | ecosystem: Host-associated > Plants > Roots > Rhizosphere...
TTCCTGTAAGGTTATATGCTTCTGTGATGGTAAAATTCTTGGTATTTGTCGCTTCAGGAACGCCTGTATTATCTACTGACCAATAGGTAATGGTATGATTACCCGCCCCTGTAATCGTAAATGGAGCAATATATGCCTGTTGAGAACCACCGTCTATTGTGTAGTGAGTACTCGCAACACTAAATCCTGATGCTGCACTTGCTGAAAGTGTCACTGTTGTTGGATCTGCATACGTTCCGTCAGAGAATGGTGTTGGTGAAAGTGTCGCAGTTGTTACAGGCGTTGCATGGTTGTATTGAAGTGAAACTAATTCTGTCTGGTCTCCTGAAACAGAAATATTATTTAATGTGAAGGTACTATAAATACTTCCGGTTGGGGGAGTTGCTACAAAAGCATATTGTCTACTATCGGTTGGAAAGAGCCATAATGTAACGTTACCATTTTGATCTGTCTGCGGACCAGTTAGACTATTTACACCATAATCAGCAGTTCCATCAACACCTGTTATACCACCACCAATTGAAAGATTTTGACTTTCAAAACCACCAGCTGTAGCACTAATTATTACTCCTGCTACTGGATTATTTGAATTGTCTTGAACATGGACGCTTATCTTTTTCAAAGGAAGAGTAATGTCGAGAGTAGTGCTTTGAGTAATTAAATAGCTTGTTTTGATAACTGAAAGTATTTGAGGAATCTCTTTTGATAAATCGTTTCCTACAGTAGGACTTATTACACTTAGCGTGTAGGTACCACTGCTAGCTTGTAAAGAATAACTCCCATCTGATGCTGTATTAACGCTAGTTATAACAGAATTATTAGTATTATTTAATAAGCGTACAGCTTCGTTAGCAACAGGATTACCATCTCTATCATAGAGATGTCCAGAAAGAGTAATCGGCTGTTGCATTGTTATCGTTTCATTTGTATCAGCTGTAATATGGAGATTAGAGATAGAGGTAGTCGCATAATTACTACCAGTTGGTGAAAGAGAAGAAATAGTATAGCTATGATTTGTATCCGTCGGGAATAACCAAAGAGTAACATTTCCATTTTGATCTGTAAGAGGACCTGTCAATCCTTGCGCTCCATAACCTGATTCAGCATTTGCAGTAAGATTATTTCCAATTGGAAGAGATAGATTTATATTAGAAAGAGGCGAAGTTTGAATTTGTGCATTGGATATAGGATTGTTTGCTACATCTTGTACGTGTACTGTAACTTTTTTTAATGGAAGAATTAAATCAAAATTAGTATTTTGAGTAAGAGAAAGATTCGCAGCTTGAAGACTATAAATTTGAGGCGCATTGACTGTAAAATCATTTGTCGCATTCACACCAAGGGTATATGTACCAGGAGCTGCTTGGAATGAATAAGCACCCGAAGAATCTGTTGTAACAGAACTAATTATTGTATTATCCGAAGAGCGTCGCAAAGCTACACTTTGGTTTGGAATTGCTGCACCATTTGTATCTAATATATGTCCGCTAAGTGTTACTGGCTGCTGCATAGTAATTGATAAATTTGTATCCGTTGAGAACTTCTGATTTGCAAGTGTTGTAGTTGAAAAAGTACTTCCACTAGGAGGCACTGCGGCAAATGTATAGCTGTGATTTGAACTTGAGTCAGTCGGGAATAGCCAAAGTGTAACGTTCCCATTTTGATCTGTAACAGGTCCCGTTAATCCTTGGACACCGTAAGCTGATTCAACATTTGCAGTAAGTCCGTTTCCTATTGGGTAATTGAGAAAAACAAATGAAAAAGGTGATGTTTGCAATTGCACATTGCTAACAGGATTATTGGAAGGATCTTGAACATGCATTATCACTTTTTTTAAAGGTATTGTGACATTTAAAAGAGTACTTTGATTAAGTAAAAAATTAGTTATTTGCATAGTATAGATTTGAGGAGCATTGACTGTAAGATCATTGTCCGTTGCACTGACTAAAAGAGTGTAAGTATTAGGAGTTACTTGTATCGAATAATTACCTGATGAATCTGTTGTAGCCGAAGTAACAAACGCGTTATTGGAAGATTGCCTCAATGTGATCACCTGATTTGCAATTGGGGTGGTACCACTTGTGTCAAATACTTTACCGGAGAGGGTAACGGTTCCAGATGGTGTAAGTACAAAATTTAATACAGTATTTGTTGAGATATTCTGACTTAGAGCAATAGCAGAAGAAAAATTACTTCCTGAAGGAGGAGTAACTTGTACATTATAAGTACCAGATGATATTGAAAGGCTATAATTACCAGAACTATCAGTAGTGGTACTATCATTATTGGTATCATTTACTGTTACTGTTGAACCAGATATAGCATTTCCTGATGAATCTTGAACATGTCCTGAAAGAGTAAAAGTATCAGCAAATGCAGCTTTTGGAAATAAAAATCCGAAAAATAGTAAGGCGAAAAAGGTACTAGTAAGATAAATTTTTAGTCGCATATACGCAAATAGATATGGTATATTTACTTATAAAGAAAGTACTTACTTATTGTCAATACCCATTAGTAATGAATTAAATCCATGAGTCCATCAAAAATATTTTATCTTGTGATGTCAGCGCTTCTTTTCTTTATCCTCTGTCTTTATTTCTTGCATCCAATACCACTTGATATTCAAAATGGTGACTTAGGTAGACATTTATTACTTGGCAAAATTATTGTTAATTCAGGAAATGTACCTCTAACAAATCTTATTTCTTATACAAACACTAACTATCCATTTATTAATACACATTGGCTTTCTGAAGTTATTTTTTATCTCTTATATACTGTCTCAGGTTTTAATGGATTAATTATTTTAACAGCTGTTCTCTCGGTTATAACCTTAGCTTTAGTTTTTATTCCTACTATACGAAAATTTGATAGTTTCGCAACTATTCTCATTACACTTGTTTATCTTCAAGTATATTTTGAACGAACAGAAGTTAGACCTGAAGTATTTAGCATGTTACTCTTAGCAATCTTTATAACAATTCTTTATAAATATAGAAAGAAATATACTAGATGGATTTTCACTCTTATACCGCTTGAATTATTTTGGGTAAACTTTCATATTTATTTTTTTGTTGGTATTGTAATACTTCTCTTATTTTTGTTAGATGCATATTTTGCTAAAAAAGAAGCATTCAACTCAAAAAAAACTCTTACCCTTGCTTTTGTAACAATTGCAGCAGGCTTAGTAACGCTTTGTAATCCAAATTTTATAAATGGTGCTGTATATCCATTACTTGTACTACATAATTACGGTGTATCTATACAAGAGAATGACAACTTTTTTTTAGCAATGAGTCTCTATAAAGATCCATCATTTTTCTTTTTCGGATTGTCATTAATTGTACTTTGGCTCGCTATTTTTTTTGCACGAAAAAAGATGACTCGTATAGACATATTCCTTGCAACCTTTTTTACTTTCATGGGAATTTTTGCAGTTCGAGATTTCACTCTTTTTGTTATTGGAACATTCATTCCGGCAGTAACAGCACTTTCCTCTTTAACAACATTTATTTCTCATAAATTTCAAGAGGAAAAAGTCAGATTTATAAAAATAACATTTCTAATTATTGTTTCTCTTATATTTATACCAAGCATAAAAGCAGATATAGATATTCATGGAATTGGGTTGGGAGTTACCGATAATGCTAGGGATGCTGCAGACTTTTTACTTAAAAATAATCTTGATGGTACTATTTATAATAATTTTACGATTGGAAGTTATTTGGCATATAGACTCTATCCCAAAGAAAAAGTATTTGTCGACGGAAGGCCGGAAGCATATCCAAAAGAATTTTTTCAAAACATTTATTATCCTATGCAAACATCACAGACGGTATTTGATCAAACGGAAAATAAATATAATTTTAATACCATCTTTTTGGATTACACTGATACATCTGAAAATCAATTGATTAATCAGTTATTAAAAAGTAATACATGGAAAATGATTTATCTCAATAGTGAAATTGTTATTTTTGTAAAAAATATTTCGACAAATCAACAAATTATTAAAGAGCATCATATTGACCAAAATAATGTAATAATTAACAATGCTGATATGAATAATGAAAATAAAGTAAGACAATTAGCAAATTTTTTTGGAACAATTGGATGGGAAAAACAACAACTGACAATGACTCTTAGATATTTACAGTTTAACCCAAAAAATTGTAACGCTCTGGAAACAACTGCTTACCTTCTGCAAAAATCACATGATCCTAGAACTTTCATGTATATAAATAAATATGACCAAACGTGCGGCAATTAATAATTTTAAGATCAGTTCAATTGTAATATATTAATAGATCACATCTCCATTATCCTGCAATACCGGAAAAGGTAGTTTGTTTGTCTCAATAAGATTAAGAAGCCCTTGGTTCTCCGCATTAGGAGATTGTTTATAGAGCTTACTTATCGTACTCAATGAGTCTGTTTTCTCACCCAGTTCATATGCTGAAATTGCTAAATATTGCTGCGCATACGTATTAGAAGGATTCATTTTTAGCGCGACCTCTGACAATAATTTAGCTCGTTCGAATTTTCGTTCGTTTAGAGCAATATGAGCAAGTCCTGTATATGACACATCAATATATGTGTTGAATTCGTTTTTGTTATGTTGAATATTTTCGCTGTATAACTCTGCTGCTTTAGAATAATTCTTTTCATGCTCATAGTAGACAGCTAAATTATTAAAATTATAGCCAAGGTTAGGATCTATCTTAATTGATTCTTCAAGATAGGGTTTTGCTTCATCAAATTGTCCGTTTAGAAGCAACATGCCTCCATAATAACTATCAATTTGTGGATCTTGGGCATACTGAGCATCGTGACTAAATAATCCAATGACTGTTTGCCACTCAGAATTTCGAATGATGGTAAGTATCGAGAATACGACAATCACAATACATGACAGTAAAACTGCATATTGCATCTGAATAGGCTTAGTATTTGTCGGGAAATTTAACATTTTGAAAATCACGCCAATCATTCCTAGTAACCCAATGATAGGAAAATAAAAAAATCGGTCTGCTACAGTGGCATCCAAAGGTATTAATTGTAGGTGCACGATAAGTCCTAAACAAAACCATAATGCGAAAAAAAAATATTCTTTAAAATACTTTTTCTTATTGTAAATGACAAAAATCCCGCAAGCGATAAGACAAACAACAAATATACTATCAATTAAGAGAGGCAAGGTAAAATCTGAAAAATTAATCTGTCTCACAAGCCATAATTGCCCTACCTCCAAATGAATTGGAAACACAAACGTGGATAAGTAGTAAAAAATTATTTTAGGAATCGTTATCAATCGTACTGCAAGTGGTGTTTGCCTCAAAAGAGATGAGCCTATATCCACGGTTGAAGCAAAAGAGACAATATAACGCAACACTATGTAGCCAACGGATACAATTACAGTGGTCAATCCTATCCTTTTAAAATTTTCCTTGTTAAATAGTAACCCGTACAGAAAAATAATTCCGATAAATAATATTCCTGTTTCTTTTGATAATATTGAGCATAAAAGCATCAGCGCTACAAAAAATAATCGCTTATCTGAGAGATGTGTTTTCTCTTTTTTTAGAATAGTGTTAAGTGCTGTCAAACCAAAAAAGACAAAGAAAGCATCCTGCAAATCAGATATATAAATAACAGTTTCGGCGTTTATTGGATGTACTAAAAATATTAGAGAGAGCACGAATGCCAATTCTTTTTTTATAAACTTTGAAAAAAGGAAAAATACCAAGACAGTATTTGCGATCTGCAAAATTAGTTGCAAGAGGTGATAGGGAAAGGTAGTATTGCCGAACAGAGAATACAATAATATATATGTCGCATATAAAATTGGACGATACTGCAAATGAAGTACTTTAGAAAAATCACTTCCAGGTAATGCCATTCCCCTTAAAAAGAATGAAAATATACTATTTACATGTCCAACAAAAGGATTATTAACAATCTGCGCATAATCATCTCCCTGGAAAGGATTAAATAAGCTATTAAAAAAGACTATAATCCCAATAATGATAAAAATAATAACAGCTTTTTTTGTGGTTACAGGATTAAATAGATCGTAAAAGGAATATTCTTTCTGTTGCTGTACATGTTCTTGCATGTAACTATATTATCTTAGTATAAGAAGCAGTTCAATTAGGAAACAGCCGTGTTATATATTTTGCATTGTGAGACTTGAATCAATAACCTATCATAGATTCGAACCGATGCAGCCTCAAAATTTCTAAAAATCGTAGAAATTTTGTGTTTAATTAGCCTCGTTGCTGCCGAGCTTGGATTCGAACCAAAATGAGCGGATTCAGAGTCCGCTATCCTACCATTAGATGACTCGGCAATGAAGCTATTTTACTAAAATTCTGATCAAAAAGCTATTTGAAACGCCCAAACAGAAAAAATAAGCTAGTGGAAAAATTTAATTACGTAAGGGAAAAGAATAAGAGTTCCGATAATAACGGCTGCAATTGCAGTCAATAAAACCATCCCTGCACCGACATCTTTGGCTATTTTTGCTTCCTGGCGATGCTCCTTGGTAATGAGATCAACCATTTTTTCAATCGTAGAATTTATCATCTCCGCCATAATCACCATCATCATGGTCAATCCCAAAATTCCCATTTCATAATGCGAAACTTTTAATCCAATACTTACGTTGATAACAAAAAAAGCTACCAATAAATGGATAAATAAATTCTGGTCATTTTTGAAGGCATAATGAATACCTTCAAATGCGTATTTAAATGATTTAAAAAATCTTTTCCAACTAAACATAATTAATAAAGGACAAAATGTTTAATCGATATATACATTCCTAATGATAACAAAATTCCAAAAAATGCCCCAGCTATTGTTTCTGGTAATGTGTGACGTTTTATTCTCAATCGTGACCACGCAATCGTTGGAATTAAAAGCAATGTTAGATAATAATAACCTTGATAAATAATTGCAAGAGTAAAAAGCAACGCGGAAACAGTTGCAACATGAATACTAAGTTTCAGCCGGGTGTTAATTATTGAAAGAAGTACTATGCTGATCATAAGACCAATAATAACAGCCATCAGAATCTTCGGACCATTAAGAAACCACAAGCCCCACAAATAAATAAGTCCTATGATAAAACAGACGATAAATAGTAATGGCCTCTGTGTACGTTTGGAGACATCAATATCAGTAAAAATTTTTTTGTGTACACCATAAATGATAAAAAATGTCATTACCAAAAGAAAAATCATTGTGTAGCCAGTCCAGGAGAGAGCAAGTACAACGTTATTTGTAGTTTTGTAAACGAGTAGTAGTGGGACAAAAACAAGAAGCAAAACAGGATTAAAAAGAAATGAAAGAACTTGTGCAAGCGCTGATAAACTCATACTATTTTTTGTAGACGAGAAAGTACCTCTTCCTTCCCAAGAATTTCAAGTGATTCAGGAAGTGGCAGTCCCCGTTCTTGTCCTGTTATTATTGTATACAAAACGGGCATCCGAATGCTATGTCTTTTTAGAACAGTTCGTAAGACTTCAAGAATTGCCTCTGCTTTCCATTCTGATACATTTTTAAACTCTTCCTGTAATGACTTTTCTATTGCTTTATCCTCTTCACTACTGGCATAAAACGGTGATTCTGGGAAAAAATGTTTGATTAACGGCTCAAATTGTTTAAGCGTGTCAATACGGGATTGCGCAAGAACTACTATCTTTTTAAATTTTTCTTCATCCAAAGATGCAAAGGAAACTGCTGTGTTGGCATAATAGTCTTTTATCACGCTTGCTAATTCATCAATCGACAGTGCTCTGATATATTCTCCATTCATCCATGTTAATTTCGTTAGATCAAATATTGGGCCGACTTGCCGAATATCTTTAAGGTCAAATACATCAATAAACTCTTCTAAAGAAAAAATTTCTTTTTCGTCTGGATGTGTCCATCCCATCAGCGCCAAAAAATTAAGAATTGCTTCAGGTAGATATCCTTCTTCCTGATACCATCTCACATCGGTGTGACCATGACGTTTTGAGAGTTTGCTTTTGTCAGGATTTCGCAAAAGTGGCGTGTGATACAACAGTGGTATTTTCCACCCAAAATACTCATAAAGCAAAACATGTTTTGGAGCAGATGATATCCATTCTTCACCGCGGACAACATGAGTAACACCCATTAAATGATCATCAACAATTGCAGCCAAATGATACGTTGGAAATCCGTCTGATTTAATCAAAACCTGTTCTGAAACCTGCTCTGGGGTAAAGGTGATTTCACCACGGATCGCATCATGAACAATAATATTTTTATCTTTGGGTACACGCAGGCGCAGAATCCAATCACCACGCTCAATCATCTCAATTATCGTTTTTGGCGGCTCTTCTATTGTTTCTCTTTTCTGAACTGAAACTTTTTGGGTGTAATCTTTTTTTTGCCCTGCATCTGTTTTTGGATAATAAGCAAAATATGCTTTATCTTTATCAAGTAATTCTTGTGCGTATTTATGATAAATTTCTAAGCGTTCTGACTGCCGATAAGGCCCAAATTCTCCTCCTTTTCTAGGACTCTCATTTTCTGTGAGACTAAACCAATCAATCGCAGCAAAAATAACTTCTTCTGCTCCTTCCACAAAACGTGTTCTATCAGTATCTTCAATACGAATAAGAAATTTACCATCATTTTTTTTTGCAAACGCAAAATTAAAAAGCGCTTGATAAATTGTCCCAATATGGGGATAGCCTGTCGGGCTTGGTGCAATTCTTGTTCTTACCATACTATTTTTATTTTATAGTGTTAATTATAGCAAACTTATATTGCCAAACTTGCATTGGAATTGAAATCTAAACTATACTCAAGATATGTCCCTTCATGATACTACAGAATTTGCAAAAAAAGCAGGAATTACTCTTTCCATTAGTCTTGGCGTTATCCTGATGCTGGTGGTTTTTTTCAAAATCGGCGGAGTAATCCATTCAATACTTTTCCCTGCTAGATTACCTGCACCAAATGAGACATACGGCAAACTTCCGCCAATTGCTTTTCCAAAAAGTGATATCAACGGACCATTCACATATTCTATCAATACAGTGAATGGCTCCTTGCCACAGGATTTTCCTGATAGGCTCAACGTTTATCCAATGATTATTAGTGAACCGAGTTTGCTGAATCTGAAAAATGCAGAATCAGCAATTTCCAATATTGGATACACCGATTCACAAGGGAATCCGGTTCCAGCAGTTCCTATCGGAGGATCAAATTATCAATGGAAAGAAACAACACCTGATTCAAATGGTTTTGAAAATACCATGGATTATAATATTATTACAGAGAATTTCACGACGACATCAAATTATCTGACACAATTATCAGTGCTTCAAGGACAATATATTCAAAATATGAATGCACCAACCGATGCAATTCCAGTAGTCCAAGATTTTGTTAATAACCTTGACGTTTTCCCTTCAGATATTGATCTTACGTTAACACAAAATGCGCCAACTCAGAATACGTATAATACTACTCCACTAATGTATTCTGTGACTGCTGGGCAACTTACTCCGGCAACTGCTCTTGCGGCTGCACAGGTTATCAGAGTAGATCTGTATCAAAAAGAAATTGATTATTCTATACCAGCAGGACAAAATCAAGATTCGACACAATTCAAAGATTTTGATATGAAGCTTCCTATTCTTTATCCTCATCCACCATATTCCACCATGAATTTTCTTGTTGCATCAGGACAAGGCTCAGCAAATGTTGTTCAGGCGAACTACAATCATCAAACTGTCAATCTCCAGCCATCCACACCACAAGCATCACAGGCGGTATACCCGATCAAAACAGCACAACAAGCATTTGATGATTTAAAAAGCGGAAAAGGATATATCGCTTCGTATAACGGAACAGGAGGTCAAATACTTATCACGAATGTCTTTCTCGCTTATTATATCGGAACAGCACAGCAGAATTACCTGATACCGGTTATTGTCTTTCAAGGCCAAAATGGCTTCTTCGCCTACGTCCCTGCAGTCACCGATGATGCACTCTAATGTTACTTGACTACAAAAAAACTTTACTGTAGTGTATTATATGCTATGAATGGTGAAACAATTGGATCTCCAGACTTTGAAGAAGGTGCACAAGATGAGACAAGACAAGAAACGGTTAATCCCGCTGAGACCATTCAGACACTTCGAGAAGGAAGACGTGAATCTATTGAAGGATTAGTAAGAAGAGAATATGGAAGGGCTATTGTTCGAACCGTAAGGACAAACCAAAATCTTTTAGGCATGCCTGTTGAACCAGTTTTTAGAGATGTTCTTACCGGCTATATGCTTCCGGAACCGGAAGCAGAAGAACTATCTACACTTGTTATTATTGGAGTTGATCCAAATGATCCGGGAATAATATATCGACAGCGAGTAAAAATTCCACCTGATGCTTCCCCCGATGAAAGAGAAGCCATTGAAGCTTCGTACAGAGCAGCTTATGACCCTGCATCTCTTCCGCTTCGTATTACGCCATTTAGTAACGGAGATTCTCCAACTGTTCGAAATGTGATAGACCTTTTTGGAGATGGAAACGAATATACAAGTGTTACCCATAGAAGTGATAGGCCTGAGGATGTACCTGCTTTATCTGAGAGTATTCTTCGTACAGTTGAATCTCTAAAAGAAAAGACAAGCAGCAATAGCAAATATAGCAGTGCAATCTACTTTTGTAGATCAAGTTCTCCCTCTAGTTGGACCAAATGAAATAGAAACAAATACAGGACAAGCAGATTTAGTCACTCAGACTTAACAGTAACGAACTTCAATGTCCCGAAGGGATCTCTTTGGGAAAAATTGTAAATTAAAAATTGCCCTGTGGTACTTGCGGGACAATATATTGCACGTTTGTATCAATATATTTTAGAAGTTTTAATGTATCTCCAAACCAATCATTCCCATCCATCACAACAATAATATACGCATGACCATTCTTAACTGCTGAAGTAACCAAAACCTCCTTTGCTCCTTCGGTGTTGCCTGTTTTAATCCCGTTAACACCCTCGACTCCTAACAATTCATTTAAATTAGTAAGCTGATACTGTCTCGTAAAATTAATATCAGAGATAGTTTTGTATTTTGTTGAGACGATCTGAGCAAATGTCGGATTGGTGATTGCATACGATGCCAGATGAGCCATGTCAACGACAGTCGAATAATCTCCATCATCCACAAGGCCAATCGGATCAGCATAATGAGTATTATAAAGATGTAAACTATTTGCCTTGGTATTCATTTGAGCTACAAAAGCAGTTTCTCCACCAGGATAATTATCTGCTATTGCTTGCGCTGCGTCATTTGCAGAGGGCAAAAGCATCGCATACATCAAATCGATAAAATGCAATTGTTCTCCATAATAAAAATTAAGCGCTGAACCTTCTACATAGGAGCGCTTCACTGTCAAAATGTCATCTGGCTTGTAATGATGTAGAGCAATCATTGCAGTCATAATTTTTGTTGTTGAAGCAAGAGAAAATCTCAGTTGTGGATTTTTTGAAAAAAGAATTACTTGCGAATTTCTATCAAGAATGATTGCCGCTTGTGATGAAAGCTGTGGAAGCGAACCTTTCTCGATATATGGATACGGATTAAGCGTTGTCAGATTATTACTGATCGGAACTTGTTTGGAAAGATTATGAAATAATTGATCGTTAAAGACATATAAAATAAACAGGATAACAAGCAAAATCAATGGAAAGAGAATGAGCTGAATATCAGAATCGTATCTTTTAATCCACATTGCCACATGCGGGGGTTTGTGAACTTTTTCTTTCTTCTCTTTTGTTTTATGAAACCACTGAGAAATAAACGATTTTTTTGAGGATGTAGTTTCTTTTTTCTGTTCAGATGGCTGTTTGACAGGAACCTCTAAAATTTTTTTCTCAGGAGAGACCTTCTGTTGCGGTTTGCGTGTATTTTTGAATTTTCTTTTTCTCTTCTTTTGCCAGATTGGGGCTTGCGATTGCTTCATTGTGGATATTGATACAATATTTATTGTAGTTGTTTTAGAAGGAATTGCAAAGCTTTATTACAATTTAATAAATATTGATGGAGGAAACTTTGAATGAACTCACGCTATTTTTTTGCAACTTTTAATCCTAACTCTTCCAATTGTTCCTTTGAAACTTCAGATGGCGCATCCATAACTGCTGTACGACCTGTTGAAGTCATGGGAAAAGCAATTGCTTCTTTAAGTGAAGTCTCACCTGCAAGTATCATAATATGCCGGTCAAGTCCCAAGGCAATTCCCCCATGCGGCGGCGTCCCGTATGAAAATGCTTCAAGCATATGACCAACACTTGCTTGAATTTCTTTCTCTGAATATCCCATTATTTTATATGTAGCCTTCAAAAGATCAGCTCTATGAGCACGGATACTTCCACCACCTGCTTCAAATCCATTGCAAACCAAATCATATTGCGTTGTTGTAATTTGATCAATATTTTTTCCTTCAAGTAACCATTGTTCATGTTCAGGAATCGGCATGCTGAAAGGATTGTGAGTAAACGTCCAACCAGATTTACCATCGCGAACTTCAGCAACATCCTTCTTGTCAACTTTTTTAAAGAACGGGAAATTAACCACCCACGCAAAAGCCAAGACATTCTCTTCTTTTTCCTTATCAGTGCGCATATCAAACTTATCAGCACCATATTTTTCCATCGCATCCTTATAATCAATGACAGGGAATGTTGTATCTTTTAACTTGCCGCCAACTGTGGTAACCGCCTCTTTAACGACTTCCTCAATAGTTTGCATCACCTCATCACGAGTGACAAAACTCATCTCGACATCTACTTGCGTATGTTCAAAACCCCGATCAGCCCGCAAATCTTCATCACGAAGACATCGAGGGAACTGAAAATACCGTTCAAAACCTGCAGTCATCAGAAGTTGTTTATACTGCTGAGGACTTTGCGGCAAAGCATAAAATTTACCGGGCTGGAACCGTGAAGGGACAAGAAAATCCCGTGCACCTTCCATGGTGGATTTGGTTAGCATTGGTGTTTCAATCTCGACAAATTCTTTTTTAAGAAATGCTGAACGGATAGCATTTGTGTAATCAGATCTCAAACGCATGGTTTTTTGCATCCGATCACGGCGTAAATCGAGATAACGATATCGTAACCGTACATCTTCACCAATTTCATGACCATCAGTATCAAGTTGAATCGGCAACTCTTCCGCTTTATTCAGGACTTTGTAATCGTCAACTGAAACTTCAACCGTTCCTGTCTCAATATGTGGATTAATCATCCGTTCTGGTCGTTTTTTGACCGTTCCGACAATTTCAACAACAGACTCGACACTCAACTCACCCATTTTGCCAAAACCAACACATTGAATAATTCCTGTCCTATCACGAAGATCAATAAATGTCAGTTTGCCATGATCGCGTTTGGTCGCAACCCACCCCTGAAGGAGGACCTGTTCATCAACATGCTTAAGCGTATCTTTAACTAATGTCCTTTGTAATTTTGAATTTTGCATTTTGCCTTTCGAATTTACTTTCGTATCATACACCAGCCTCGACTTATTGACAAGAAGCTAAACTGCTTTTATATCTTTCACCTTCAACTGCAGCTTTGTCTCTCCATTCCATGTATTCTCATCAAGAGAGTAAGCAACATCGATTGTGTCGCCTGATTTTAAACTAGTCGCAAGCTCTCCCATCCCAAAAGCAATTGCTTCAAACGTTTCTTTTCCCTGCTTTAATACCAACTTCAAGTGATTCCTTTCTTTCCCAATGACTCTAAAATTTTCAACTGTGACTTTCTTTGAAGAGAACACTGGCTCAGGATTGCTCATACCAAACGGCGAAAGCTGTTGGATACTATTATATACATCCTGCGAAAGCAAACTAAACGGCACCACGCAGTCAACCTTTAATGTCCGTGTTAATACTTCTTGAGTAAGCAACTCCTCCGCTTTCTCTTCAAGTGCTTCTTTCAAAGCTGCAATCTTTATCGTTTCAATAGTAAACCCTGCTGCCATTGGATGTCCGCCAACATTGACAAAATGCTCTGTATGTAACCGCAAAAATTCGATTATGTTAAATCCGCTGACCGAACGGACAGATGCTTTACTGACAGTCGCACCCATTGATAACACGATTGCCGGCCGATAAAATGCCTCCACCAATTTCCCCGCAATAAGCCCAATAACTCCTTCCGAATAACTCTCATCCCCAACAATTAAAATCTTTCTGTTCCCTAATCCCTGTTCCCTAATCCCTGCCACCGCATGCTCAGCACCGTCCCGCAATAATTGCTGCCGCTCACGATTGACAAGCTCCAATTTCGCGGCAAGCTCTGCTGCCCTCTCTTCCTTTTTTGTGCATAACAAACGCAGACTATCCATTGCCGACTCAATCCGCCCTGAGGCGTTGAGTCTTGGCCCTATGATATACCCAATTTCATACACACCAATTGCTTCTTGATCAATTTTTGCCAGTTGAAACAACGCCCTTAAACCTGGTCTTTTAGTCTGCTGAAGTTTTTTCAATCCTTCAAAAACAATTGTTCTATTGGCGCCAACAAGTGGCACCAGATCAGCAACCGTCCCCAACGCGGCAAGCTCCAGATGAATATCGTCCTCTTCTTTATCTTTTATCTTTAATCTTAAATCTTTAATCTCCTTTGATAAAAGGTACGCTACTCCGGCACCACATAATTTTGTCGTGTGAACAATCGCAAAAGCATCTGGCAGCGTTTCTGAAACAGTATGATGATCAGTGATAATAACATCAATATTATTTTTGTTAGCAAAAGCAACAGCCTCATTGGCAACAATTCCGTTATCAACGGTGATAATTAATGTTGGATTCTTAGTTCTTAGTTCTTCGTTCTTTAGTGCTTTTAAGGATAAACCATATCCTTCTTCTTTTCTGTTGGGGATAAAAGGCGTAACGTTGGCACCAAGTGCATAGAGGGTTTCCCACAAAATCGCACAACCGGTAATCCCATCGACATCATAATCACCAAAAACAACAATTTGTTCTTTAATTTCGATTGCTTTTTCGATTCGAGAAAGTGCTTTTTTTAGTTGTGCAAGATCAATGTCGACATTTTTGGGAGTTACTTCAGAAAGGTCTGGATGCAAAAATGCATCGATCTCTTTTTTCGATTTTAACCCTCTGTTTTCAAGAAGAATCTTTATCAAATCGTCAATCTTAAATCCAGAATCTTTAATCTTTAATCTATTACGAATTTCCCAATTTTTCATATCATTTATCAAATACTTCAGAAAGCCACTCCGAAACTTTAGGAGGAACTTGCATATATTCTTTTAGCATCCCATGATCATTGCCAGAAATTAATACAAGTTTTTTCCTTGTTTGCAGCATATCAAAAAAATTTACTGATTGTTTGGAGCTTACTAAATTATCTTTATCTGAATGAATAAGCAGTACCGGAATTGTAATCTTATCCACCTTGAGATCCTTATATAAAAAATATAATTCTTTTGCATTTAATGGATTAGTAAATAATAATGAAAATATTACTATGACATTTGCTTTATATAGAAATTTTGGATGAAGAGTAAAAAATCCGTTGATCGTTATAATACCGTGAATAGTTTTATATTTACTTGCTGCGATGGCGCTAGTTGCTCCACCCAAACTATTCCCGTAGAGTACAATTTTCCCGTATTTTGAAGAAAAATAATCAACAACACTTTTGATCTCCGAATCGCGTTTTATTAAACTAACAACATGCTTTCCTTCACTTTCACCAAATCCACTAAAATCAAAAGAAAAAACACTCGCTTTCGTCTGGTGAGAAAGATCAATAAAATATTCTGAAATAAGTTTTGATGTAAAAGGAGGTGAAGGATGATTATTACTTTCCAACCCATGACAAACAATGATAAGGGTCTTTGATGTCCCCTTATATAAATAGCCTACCAATTTTTCATTTTTGTCATTTGATATTATTACTCTCTGCGGTTTCACATGATATACTATACCAAATATGTCAGATCTAAACCAGATTCCTGAATCAATTGTAAAAATCCAAAAAAAATTTATTGATGCCGGTTTCAAATTGTATCTCGTCGGTGGATGCGTGCGGGATATTTTGCAAAATAAACCTCCCAAAGATTGGGATCTCACAACTGATGCGACACCTGAAGAAATGCTCAAGCTTTTCCCTGACGCTTTCTATGATAATTCCTTTGGAACTGTTGGCATTCCCTTAGAAAAAATTATAGAAACTGAACATGTGGGTGTTGTCGAAATAACCACCTTCCGCACAGAAACAAACTATACTGACAACCGGCATCCAGGAGAAGTGAGTTGGGGAAAAACAATCGAAGAAGATCTTTCTCGCCGAGACTTTACCATGAATGCAATTGCTGTTGAGTTAGGGAAAAGGGACAAGGGACTAGGGACTAGAGATCAAACCTTTATCATTATTGATCCTTATAATGGCAAACAAGATATTGAAAGCAAACTTATTCGTGCAGTTGGAGATCCGGATCAACGATTTAAAGAAGATGCACTGAGACTTATGCGAGCAATACGATTTGCGGCGCAACTTGGATTTCAAATTGAAGAGACAACACTACAGGCAATTATCAACAATGCATCACTTATTGCCAATATCTCAGGTGAACGGATCCGTGATGAATTGTTAAAACTTCTTGGAAGTGAATATCCCTATGAAGGCATTATGCTATTAAAAAACACAGGAATCCTCCATGAAATTCTTCCTGAACTTTTAGAGGGAGTCGGCGTTTCCCAAGTTCGTCCTGGCAGACATCATAAAGACGACGTTTTTACTCATAATGTTCTATCTCTCAAATATTGTACCTCAACGGATCCGATTGTCCGCTTTGCAACACTCATCCATGACGCTGGCAAACCCAGAGTCGCATCAACCGATGAAAATGGATTTGTCATTTTTCATAATCACGAAATTGTCGGATCAAGGATGAGCTTTGAGATTAGCGACCGGCTGCGGCTTTCCAAGAAACAACGTGAGAAAATTTTCAAACTCATTCGCTGGCACATGTTCACGGTTGATGAGCATATTACAGACAGTGCTGTAAGACGGTTTATCAGGAGGATCGGTGTTGATAATGTCAAAGACATGATGGATTTGCGAGTGGGCGATAGGCTTGGCGGCGGGACACAAACTGCTGAAAGTTGGAGGTTAAAGCTTTTTAAAAAGCGCGTTGAAGAACAACTTGCACCAGCTCCTTTTTCGATTAATGATCTCGCAATCGACGGTAATGATATTATGAAAGAATTGAATATAAAACCTGGACGACAAATCGGCGAAATCCTGCAAAAACTTTTTGAAGAAGTAGATGAAGACTTAAGTAAAAACACTCGCGAATATCTCTTGCAAAGGATAAAAGTTATTAACCGTGAATAATTTTTTACATAAACATCTATCACTCGTCTTATCCACAAGTATTTGTTTTCTCTTTTTTATTGCATATGCTATTTTAGGACTTGAAAGGTATTATACGTTCGCTGCCGGTTATGATTTGGCCGTTATTGATCAAGCAATTTGGCATTATAGTCATTTCACCGCTCCAATATCAACCAACCAGGCCTATGCCTTTACTTCAATTTTGACTGATCACGTCGAATTAATCTTTCTTCTTATAGCACCGTTTTATTGGATATGGGACAATGTGCAATTGCTTATTCTTCTCCAAGGATTTCTTATTTGTTTTTCAGGGATCGCTGTTTTTCTCCTTGCACGCAAAAAAAATCTCAACTTTTTTGTTTCTACAATTCTTCTTATTGGTTATCTAGCATTTTACGGTATACAAAATGCCATCTGGGCTGATGTCCATAGCCTGGTAATTGGCATTTCATTTATTCCTTGGTATGTGTACTTTCTTGAAACAAAAAAATGGAAAACTTCTTGGATATTTTGTGCATTGATAATTATCAGTAAAGAAGACATGGGGCTTTTTACCTTGATAATAGCGTTTATTTATTTCATCATAACAAAAAATAAAATGCTCTTATGGCAAATGCTTCTATCCGCTTTTTATCTCTTTTTCTTTTTCTTTATTTATTTTCCACACTTTGTTCCAGGTGGATATCGGTTTGAAAATAAAAACGGCCTACTTTCAGATATTAATTTAGCTAATGCAGCCAATACGCCAGATAAAAAACAAGTATGGTTTTATACCTTCAGTTGGTTTGGTTTTCTTCCTATTCTTTCACCTTTGTATTTGCTTCCATCACTTGCTGATCTTCTAAAATATTTTGTTCTTGCCAATGATACTGTTTCATCTGGACAGAGTATTTTTGGACATTACCGTTCATCGCTCGCTTTTTTTACTGTCTGGCCTACTATTATAACGATACAAAAATATAAAAAATATAAAAAATATTTTGCAATTTATATAGTACTCTGGCTTCTTATAACACAATATATGCTGCATGCTCCATTAAGTTATCTTGCAAAAAGATGGTTTTGGACAATTCCCTCAAATGCTGTAACCATGAATCAGGCACTTATGAAAATTCCAAACGATGCTGCTGTTGTTTCGCAGATAAATTTTCTCCCACGACTATCTCACCGGAAACTGACTTTTGTTATGTGGCCTGAAAAGAAAAACTTTACAAAGGATTCACCTTGTGGTGAGTCTAGTTGTAACTGGTTCCGCTGGGCAGGAAGTCCTACTCTTATGATTGTGGATACATCTTCTGATTGGGATGCACGTTATTGGCTGGAAAATCATCAAGATTTTATTGATGGGTTAACGAACTTAAAAAAAGTAGGAATCATTACACCACTTTATAGCTTCAATACAACATCACTATATAAAGTAAATAAATCTCCAAATTGATAGCTCACAGGTTGATTTTTTCAAGAATCTGGTTATAATATAAACTGTTGAGTAAGAATTGCCCGCTTTCTCGTTTTTTTTGAAATTACGTTATGTCAGCATTAAATAATCTATAACCACTTAACGGTTCTTCTAAAAATTCGATTAACGGCGCGTTCTTTTTGTAATTTTCTTATGAAAGAAAAAATATCTAAAAATCCAATCGGCTTTATCGTGTTTGCAAGTAAGCCTCACAAAAAGTGGGCGTTTGCAGCACTAGCAAGTGTATTTTTTGCCAATTTGTTGGGACGTCTTAACGTGCTTGTATTTACCAATCTCACCAATGCCGCTGCTGCACAACACATAGATATCAAAAATTTGTGGTTCTGGACAATTGCATTTCCGGTGGTGTACATTGCTTCATCATGCATGTGGCGTCTGAGTGGTTTTGCGGGGATGCTCTGGATAAATAATATACGCTCAACAATTTACCGTAAACTTTATAATTATTTATCATTTCACAATAAAGATTATTTCAATAGTCGCTTTGCTGGGTCGTTAACCAATAAAATTTCAAATGCAGTCGATGGCTCTGACAATATCATCGGTATAACATTGTGGGAATTTCTTCCACTTATATTGACTATCTTTTGGTATGTAATTTTTGCCGGAAGCAATGACTTACGACTGGGAGCCATTATTGCTGTATGGGCAATCCTTTTTGTATCAATAAATCTATGGTTTGTAACAAAAATGCAAAAGAGATTCTACACATCTGCACAAGCTCTATCTACATTAAAAGGAAGAATCGTTGATTCGCTATCAAATATTTCACTTGTTCAAGAATATGCCAACTTGACCGGCGAAAAAAAATATATCGATAAATATATTCAAAGACAATATAACACAGGTATAAAAGGTTGGTATTTAAGTGAATGGGTGCTTGTCGCGAATGGATTTTTTATCGCAATTTTTGCTTTTTCCATTACTGCATTTACTGTTTATCTCTTTCAACATCACGCTGTCAGTATCGGAATTATTGTTATGGCAGTGACTATTGTCGTCGATTTAGCAAATCAGTTTTTCTTCATCGGACAAGAGATGGCAAACGCGACAAAGTATTACGGACAAATCCGTGAAGGACTTGAGGAGATATTAATTGAACATACAATTGTAGATCAGCCGGATGCAAAACCGCTAGAGCTTTCAAAAAATATTATTGCATTTAATAATGTTACCTTTAACTATGAGAATACAAAAGTCTTTAATGAATTTTCTCTCATAATTGAAAGCGGACAAAAAGTCGGACTCGTCGGAAGAAGCGGTGCGGGGAAATCGACATTTGTCGCGTTAATGTTAAGACACTTTGATGTTGATCAAGGAAGCATTACCATCGATGGACAGGATACTAACAAAGTAACACTTGATAGTCTACGTCGTGTAATTGCATATGTACCACAAGACACATCACTTTTTCATCGCACAATTCGAGAAAATATATGTTATGGCTCACCCAATGCAACATTTGAGGAAGTCAAACGGGCAGCTCAATTAGCTCAGGCAGATGGGTTTATTCAAAAACTTCCGCAAAAATATGAAACACTCGTTGGCGAACGAGGAGTTAAGCTTTCTGGTGGACAAAGACAAAGAATCGCAATTGCTCGAGCATTTCTCAAAAATGCGCCAATTCTTATTCTTGATGAAGCAACGAGTAGCCTTGACAGTGAAAGTGAACATGCAATTCAACAATCTCTTGAAAAACTCATGCAAGGAAGAACTGTCATTGCGATTGCTCACAGACTTTCGACACTCAAAAAAATGAATAGAATTCTCGTCATTGAGTCAGGAAAAATTGTTGAAGATGGATATCCAAATGAGTTACTCAAAAAAGAAAAGAGTGTTTTTAAATCAATGTGGAATCACCAAATCAAAGGATTTATCCTTGATGAGTAAAACTACAGAATACAATTATTTTTGACGCATTCACTGCAATTAATAACATCTCTTTTTCTCTGGAAGAAGGTGAAATTGTAGGGTTGGGGGCCTAATGACGTATAAAAAAAGTTTTAAATTCTTACTACAAAGAAATTGTATCAATATTACTTAGAAGTGTCTCCTGGAGGCCTACGAAAATAATCTATATCTGTTGAAACTATTTTCCCTTGATCAAAATCATTTATTCTGAACGGTGTTCCTATTTTAACAAGTCTTCTATCTACTTTCCGATAAACATGTACACCATAGCTTGTTAAGTTATCAACATTATTTATAAGCTCCTCACCTACATTAATCCAAATTCCTCCATTTTTTAGTGAAAGAAGAACAGCATCCTCAAGTTCATATGGTTTATCCAATTGATAACCTACATAAAGACTTATTGCACAATCTAAATATGGTAATTGTCCACGAGAAAGCGCAATGCTTCTGATTTTTTCAACAGTATCGTTCTGATTTGAAATGTCAGCAACGATAAAAGGAAATGTCTTATTATCAGCCGTCATGACTTTTTGAGCAAGTTTTTCGCTTGCTTCACTATCATCATCCCATAACCAACTAGCTTTTGTCCATAAATAATTTTTTTCTCTATCTATTTTATCCAAACCAATCCCTAAAGAAATAGTAACATCATCTGAAAATTCAACAATTTTTTCTTTATCGGGGAAATCTACATCTCTATATAATGGATCATTAAGAATAGGAAATGTGTTATGGAGTGCTGTTCCATAATCAACGCCGGTGATAGGTTTATCGCCAAACTCATGACGCAATATATACTGAATAGGAATATTTCGCAATGGGAAAAATGACGCAAGAGGTCTCCAAAGATTTTCATGAAAAATTTCGCTCATAGTATCATCTTTTAAAGTATCTTGTATTATTGATGTCAATGATTCATCATTACCATCAGTATAAGAATACTTTAATGGAGCCCTTTCCGTCTTTAAGCGAGCTAACTGAAGAGATCTCCAAATACTACCAAACAGAAAACTAATTTCTCTGTCAGATCTGGGTTTGCTATAGTCTATATTCAAATCATCTAAATGATGAAATAATTTAACAATACTTGGGATACTTTTACCATCTTGTGGCAATACGCTTATTCTCTGCTTCCAAAATCTTTTTACTTCAGATTTTAGTTCTTCTCCTTGCCATGTCCGAATAGATTTTTCTCTCATCAACGCAACTTCAGATTTTGGATAATTCAATGCTTCTATACTCATAAATAGAGGCAGTAAATCCTTATTGTACCATATAAAAGTATTTATGATATAATTTCCGTATGAATAAAACTCAACTCAAAGAAGAACTCAAACAATCAATGTTAGCAAAAGATAGTGAGAAAACTTCAACGCTTCGCATGGTAATTTCAGCACTTGGCTATTATGAAATTGAAAAAGGTGGCGCCGGATATGAAGCAACTGAAGAAGATATAGAAGCGATTCTTCAAAAACAAGCAAAACAACGACGGGACTCAATCGAACAGTTCAAAGCAGGAAATCGGCCAGAATTAGCTGAAAAAGAAACAAAAGAATTAGAACTTATTGAAGCGTATCTCCCAAAGCAAATGGACGAAGAAGAAGTAAAACAGCTTGTCGATGAGGCAATTAAACAAACTGGTGCAACAACGCAATCCGACATGGGCAAAGTCATGGGTGCATTAATGCCCAAAGTAAAAGGCAAAGCAGATGGCGGACTTGTCAGTAGATTGGTAAAAGAGAAATTAGGAAATTAATGTTATCCAAGCGATGGCAAATGTAAATGATCTTCTAGTCTTGTGATTCTTTTTTCGTGAGATGCACGAGCTCCATCCAGATGTTTTAAGATCAAACTCAAATCTTTACGAAGCCTTCTATGACTGTTCTTTAATGATTTAATATCTTTTTTAATCGGTTCAAGTTTTTGATCAAACTTCTGTTCTAGCTTCTGTTCAATGAGTTCTCCAATTTTTTGTAAATCATCATTTGTCAACATAACTCTAATAATAATAGAATTATCTCTCTTGCACAAGAAGTATATCTGTATCAAATGTTATCTGCGAAGATTTTTTCTGTCCACCCATTCCTGCCAAACGACAAGAAGCTGTGAGGCATTAAAGATTGAAGAATATGTTCCACTCGCGATACCAATTAACATTGCGACAATGAACCATCTTATAGAGGCTCCACCAAAAATAAGTAAAGTAAACAGAACCAACATCGCAGTTAGTGAAGTGTTCAACGATCTGACTAAGGTCTGAAGAATCGAATCATTAACTACCTGCGGGAACTCACTGGTAAGATTGCGACGTAAATTTTCACGGATACGATCGAATACAACAATCGTATCATGCACCGAAAATCCGATAACAGTCAAAAGTGCCGTCACAAAAAGACTATCAACTTCAACACCCGCGAAATGCCCAAGCAAAGAAAAAATACCAAGAACGACAAGCGCATCATGAAGAAGCGCAATAACTGCACAGATGCCAAATCTCCAACTGCTCATCGGTTTTCTGACGCCTCTGAAAGCCCATGCAATAAAGAGAACAATCAAAACCGCCGCAACAAGAATTGCATAAAGAGCATTTGTTGTTATTTCACTCCCTACAACTGGACCAATGGTTTCAAATTGCTGTTGCGTCACTCCTTTATCACTTTTCTGTAACGCCTTCAAAAGAGCATCATCTTGCTCGCTTGACAAACCTGGGGTCCTTACTGTGACTTGATTACTGGACTCCTGAACAGAAATGATTTTAATTTTTTCATTGGTGAAAGAATTTTTGATATCTGAAACATTTTTTTCATTTACTTTTTGTGGATAGGTGTATGTCATTTCAGATCCGCCGGTGAAGTCAATTGAAAGATTCAGTCCCCACAAGAACAACGAAATAACTCCCGGTATAATAACCAGAAGCGAGAAAACAAAATACCAATTTCTTTTTCCAACAATATTCATAATTTTCTATCCTTTCTTATAAAACACTTGTAAAAACGTCTTTGTTACAAAAATCGCTGAGAACATCGAGACAAGAATACCCAATGCCAATGTTACTGCAAATCCCCGAATAATACTTGTCCCAAAATAGAATAAAATCGAACTGGTAATAAGACTTGAGACGTTTGAATCACGGATTGATGGCCATGCACGCGAAAATCCTAGCTCAATAGCATTTGCCAACGTTCTTCCCCTGCGGATTTCTTCTTTCATGCGCTCAAAAATAAGAATATTTGCATCAACTGCTATACCAACAGATAGAATAAACCCTGCAATTCCTGCTAACGTCAAGGTAATTGGGATCAATCGGAATAATGAAAGATCTATTAAGGAATAAATAATAAGCGCAGCGCTTGCAATAACTCCGAGTCGACCATAGAGCACAATCATAAATATAATAATAACAAGAAATCCTAAAATTCCAGCAACAAGGCTTGCCTGCAAAGAAGATTTACCAAGCGTTGCACCAATTCCCTGCTGCTGTAAAACTGATAATGAAACAGGAAGAGCACCGGCATTGAGCTGAATCGCTAACTGATTTGCCTGTTGCGTCGTGAAGCCACCGGTAATAACTGCATTGCCGCCGACAATCGGCGTACTCACCCGTGGCGCTTCAATCACCTGCTGATCAAGAGCAATTGCAATTATTTTCCCGACATTATTTGAGGTAATATCAGCAAATTTCTTTGCACCTGATGCTGTAAATGTCAACTGTACCTGCGGTTGCCCGCTGTTGCTGTCAAAAGTAACAGCAGCTTGTTTGAGATCGCTTCCATTCAAATCTGTTTCTTTTGGATTCCCACCAACTGCACCAGTCACTCCAATTGGAAGACCAGACTTATAATCAAGCATTGCCGATTCTGTCGCAAAAGATGCCGATTGAGTTGCCAAAGAACTGCCTGCACCTTCCCAGAACGTTAATTTTGCGGTTTTACCGATGAGTGAAACTGCCTGATTTACATCAGTTACTCCTGGAATTTCAACAAGAATACGATAATCATTATTTACTTTTTCTGTTTGGATAGTAGGCTCAGTGACACCAAAAAAATTGATACGATTTTGAATAACTTGCTGTACCGAAGCAAGAGCGCTATCCCTCTCACTCTGTGGAATTCCTTTCATATTTGCTCGAAGTGTAATGCTTGAACCACCCTGCAAATCAAGACCCAAGCGAAATGACAGATCTCGAAGTTTGGTGATAAAAGGAATGCCGGGATAACTATACCGAACTGGCATCGGTTTAAGTGTTGAGGGATTAAGCAAATTAAAATTGAGATTTGCCGGCGTTGAAAGATTAATAATAATGACAATAACTGTCAATAATGCGATAAAAAAAGGTGCTAGCCGTGGGTGATATTTCACGCCAAGAGCCCCTCCTCATCGCCAATAATCATCACGCGAGAACCTGAAAGGATCGCAACGAGAAATGGATCATTACGCTGTTTGCGGAATTTAAATTCTTCTTCTGTCATTGCAGTGTAATTTATTTCTGTACCAAGCCGCATTTCTTCATTGCGAACCAGAATGGCAAGTTCCGGCAAAACAACGGTCCCAACGATGATCAAATCAACATCTTCAGGATTTTCTTTGATACGGCGGACAAATTTGCCTGAGAACATAGCATATTTAACTTTTCCAAGCTTTGCCCTATTCTCAAGGATTTGCTGCCCCAAACCAATCGTCTTTGCGCCAATTTTTAATAAATCGAAATAAAAAGGATAATCCTTAGAAAGAGAATAATACACTCTGTTCGCTCGCTGTTCACGCTTCAGCACTCCTTTGCTCTCAAGTGAAATAAGCTCTCTTCGGACTGCATTGATTTCTTCCTCAGTTCGCCGCACGCATTCACGGACATGATACATATCATGAGGAGATGTGAGAAAAAGATTAAGTAATTTTGTTCGCGTTTTTGATGTAATAAGATCTGAAAACATAATGTGATGAGGGCAAGATTAACAAGATTAAGATATTATAGCAAATTTTTACTCAGTTTAAATAGTTATAATTAGATATTAGTAATTCAATCGATTGCAATATCAAAAAAGCAGAACAAATCAAACGTTACTGTACATCAACTTCCGCGCCGATTGCGAGGATTTCAAACCACATTTTTCCAGGTGTGAAGGTAATTTGATTACCACTGGTATCAGTTAGTATCGTCCTGGCAGTTCTATTGGCTTTGCTCCATTTTGCTTTAATCTCTTTTCCATTTTCGAAAACTAATGCGTCTCCTGTTCCTGTTGTTCCATATAATTGATGGGAACCTTGATCATACCCATCATTTGCATCCTGCTCCGTCTGGAACAGAATAACCACATTGGATGCTGTCAATTGTTTATGGGTATCACGATCAATATGCTGAACACCACCATTATCGCGATAATATAAATTATCTTTTGGATTGTAGGTCCACTTAACCTCATAATCAGGACCTGACCACGGAATGTCTATAACCTGACTCGATGCTTTTGCACCAGTTGTTGATGCATCAGAAAATTTGTATGGGACAAAATTTGCATCCCATGGGGCACCCTTCACTGTAGTTGTTATCCCTCGTGATTTCCCAACCGCCCACAGTTTGGTCGTCACAGAATACATCGTGTGCTCTGTTGCTGCTTCATGACCGAGACGAGTCTCATCCCGATAAAAGACAGGAAAACCGATTGCAAACTGACTCAAATCATTATAACCGCCCCACCCATAATCATTAATTTGTCCCAACGCATTTGCAGGGCCAGGAGTATTTGCGCCGCCCACATGTGCATAGAGAGGATAGCCACCATATTCTGATGCCCAATCCAAGAAATACGTCCTCGCTGACCGTACAGGGCCTACAATGCCAGCATCTTGGCAATAATAAACATTCATTGTTCGAGTAATGCCGCCTTCTGCGATTGCTTCATAGGTGACATCAGCTGCATTGATACCAGATTGAGGTCTAGCTGGGGAACTATTCTCAATCATTACTGCCAATGGTTCATGTGTCTGCCACCATTCTTCTTGATCTTTTCCATACTTCACACCAGTAAGTGGACAAGTTTCTGTTTTGGGAAGATTGGGATCAAATTCTAATGCGCCATAATCATTGTTTACTTTACCAAGATTTGAAGGATTTGTATTCAATGCTTGCTCTTCTGCAGAGGATGCGTGTTTGGAGAAAAAGATATACGATGCTACAGCAACGAGAAAAAAAATAATGACAGAGAGCAGAATAAGTACTTTTTTATTCATACGTTAATGTTAGTTCTTCTAAACTCAACCTTTTGGGTATAATTCGGCAGCCATATGTATTGCTTTTTTTTCTTCTTCTGAGAGTTCATGTTCCGTACTTTTTCCAAGAGAGACTCTTTTGGTATACCAACGAGTCCCCATACGTGAATAAAGTGCGGTGATGACAACTCCTGTGTCATGTGCATCAAGAAGCGTCAAGATAAAACTCTGATCGCCGCCGGTATCTTTAAAAGGATTAAATCGCAAAAGACCAAGCTTCTGGATATGAAATCCTTCTTCTTTTTCTATTCTATCACAACGAGCAATTATTTTTGCAATATCCTCTTTTGTACTTTTCTCATTATGAACCAAACTGCTTAGTACATCATCTAAACTTTTACGATTTGTTCCTTGTGTAAATGTGTCGTAATTTTTTCTGAGACGAAAGAAATAAAAAGTTATTATACTGAGCCAAATTATGAGAATGATGAAAAAAATAGTTGTTACCATTGTTTCTTTTACCAAAAAAGTGGAGCATTTAGCTTCGTTTTTTTTGTTTAATCAATATTAACCTCTTGACAAGGCCAAAGTCAATAGTGTAACCTAGGCTCATTCATGCCTAAAAAGAGAAAAACAAGAAAAGATAAAATTTTGACTGAACAGAAGAGACAAGTGGTTCAAACTATCACTTCTATGGAATCATCGCAAAAAGAAACAACACCACTTACGCAACAATCAGCGACACAACAAGGACTAACATTTTCACTCCCCACCAATTACAAACAGAGCAACACAAAAAAAGAAACAGTATCGCCTATCAAAACTGTTGCTATTTCTACAGCCGACTATGGTTATTTAGGAAAAGATTTGATAAAAACAACCTTGATAAGCAGCGCAGTAATTCTTGCAGAACTTTTGATTAAGATATGGTTTAGGGGTTAATCCCTAAACGTGAAGGGAGGTGAGCAGTTATGGCATCAATGTATTGTGTTAAATGTCGAGCAAAAAGAGACGTCGACAATCCTGAAAAAGTTACCATGAAAAACGGCAAACCAGCTCTTAAAGCTAAATGTCCAGTTTGTGGTACAGGAATGTATAAAATTGGCTTAAACTAAGCCGATTTTGTCCTTAAAGAGTAAAAATCTTTAAGGAGCACGACTCCGATTTAATCGGATAGAAAACCCTGCGCACGCGGGGTTTTCTTGGTTGGATAGAAAGTAAAAGCCGGAAAATTTGATAGAGGATAAAGAATTTTAGTGATTAATAATAGTTACGTGAACCATCTTATATATTTTCACCACTGAGACATTCCAACTCTTCCACACATCTGCTTGACCAAAACCCGCAATTTCCCATAGCGAGTTGCCAAGAGGTTTGCAACCTATATCTTCACAAACAATCATCAACTGCTGAGTAACTGTCTTTCTCTGAGGATCTGCACTTACGGGCTGAATTGTCACCGGTGGATGACCCAAAATCGTCAGATAATAAACATACGCGTAATCCGAATTGCCATTCCCCTCAGAAAGCAAAGCGAAATTGAACGGCTGATTATCAATCTGCTGAATAATAAATTTGGCAATTTCTTCTGTTTGCGCTTTTTGTTTGTTTGGAGCATATTGAAACGGTTGGAAATAGATATTGTAACCAAATATCGCAATGAATAAAATTCCGCCAAGTGCATACCCGTACGGCATGTTACCCTTTTTCAAATCAAATGCTCTGCCAATGAGATTGCCAATAAGGAAAAACGGCAATGGGAACATAAAAACCATATAATAATCATAAATTGGCTTTTTATATAACCCAAACAATACAACGCCCAATACAAGCCATGTAATGAGCAGGATAACGACGAATTTATTCTTGTGCCGCAGTAAGACAATAATTGATGCAATCGCGAAAATAAGAACAATAAGACCAAATAATTGCAGATAAAGTAATGGATAAGCATGATATAAATCTGGAGACGGATAATAAAAAACAAGCCTTCCGAACAAACGGAAGAAAACATCCGCAATAGGCTGATAAAAAGCACTATATGTCGCATATGAGTGGCTTGTCGTATCAGATGCAATAAACTTGATAATTGTCTTTGTATTGGGGAAACCATGTCGTGCCTCAAATAAAATGAACGGAGAAAATCCGACAAGAAAACCAACAAGTATTTCCAAATAGTATTTAATTAATGGGACTACCAGGATTTTATTATTAAGAAACCAATGCATTAAGAAAAGTGAGACAACAACTGTCGCAGCAAGGAAAAGTGAAATATAATGCAATTGGATACAAATGCCAAGTAAAAGACCGACAAGTAAATAATATTTCCAAGACCGGACATTGGTAACGGCTTTATAAAGCAAAAAAACCGCCAATAAAGCAAAAAAAGGAACAGTATTGGGATTCCATGATGAATGAGAATATGTAATCACCAACGGAGAAACTGCATATAATGCAGCCGCGATAAGTCCTGTTTTTTTATCAAAAAAATCTTTACCAACAATGTAAATAAGAAATACCGTTGCGACACCAAATAAGGCAACCATTACAGCAGGACCAACAGGATTAAGGTGAAAAAGCCATAGAAACGGAGCCGACATATAATAATAAATTGGTCCAGTGAAAAAATTTCCGGCAGACGCCCGCGGGCCAAGCAGAGTAAAATGCCCCTGTAGAATTCCTAACTCAACAAGTGCATCACGTCCCTCATCACCCAGAAATGTCATATAATCCGAGATTTTATAAAGCCGCATGAAGGCAGAAAGAAGAAGAATCAAAATTAACAAAATTGAAGACGATGAAAGTTTAAATTTCATACCAATTTTTAATTTTCAATTTACAATTTT
>Ga0265338_10002201_pt1 | contig 29855 bp, 57 predicted proteins | sample 42126metaG_FD_193579 | JGI IMG/M metagenome (GOLD analysis project Ga0265338, IMG submission 193579) | Rhizosphere microbial communities from Carex aquatilis grown in University of Washington, Seatle, WA, United States - 4-21-26 metaG | ecosystem: Host-associated > Plants > Roots > Rhizosphere...
CCCACACCGCCGCCATAGCAGAAGTTACTACCGCCAACTCCGCCCCCACCGTTGCCACCAAAATGTCCGCCGCCGCCACCACCACCACCACCGCTTACACCTTTACTTGTAAAGGAACTATCAGGTGCACCGCCGCCGCCACTGCCCGCCCCTGAAGTAGCACCACTAGTTCCGCCGCCTCCGCCACCGCCTGCTCCTGATGGATTTGTTGCGTCATTACCGTTATTCCCTGCTCCTGTGCTAAACGCACCGCCAGTACCTTGCCCCGAACCTGCTGTGCCTTGACCGCCGTTTCCACCTGTACCACTGCTACCTATGGAGCCAGCGGTTGCAGACCCACCATTCGCGCCGCCTCCGCCACCGCCGCCGCCATTCGTAGCCGCTTCACCGGCACCACCATTTTTACCGGCACCAGTTGGGCCACCCGCCCCACCGCCGCCGCCGCCGCCAAAAGTAGCTCCATTCCCACCCGCGCCGCCTGTGCCGCCTGCAAAACCGGTACTGACAGGGATATTATTCGCTATAGCCCCACCTGCGCCCGCCGAATTACTTGAACCATTGCGCCCATAATCAGCAACAAGCGTAGACCCGTTCTTGAACTGGGTAACAGCCGCACCACCGCCCGCCGGAATAACGAATGCCTCCGAAGTATTGGCGGCATCAGAGAAATTAGTTATCTTGCAGTATGCACCGCCGCCAGCACCGCCGCCTCCGACCGAAGTAGTCCCGCCCGCTCCGGTTCCACCGCAGCCTACCGCTTCAACCGTGTTATTCCCGGTATTCCAGTCCGACGGGAGGTTTTGAGGAGAAGAAGTTGAGTGTAACCAGAATACTTGTGTGGTCATGAAGCGGCCCTGGCCAGAGCGATCTTATTGCTGATATGCTCAAATATCTCGCTATGATTCTTGAATGTAGCGAGAATATCAGAATCCACATTAATCCAGCCCTCGCCTCGCTCGGCGGCATGTAACTTGTGGGGATTTAAGTGGATAGGATGACCAAAGCCATCGTCATCAGTAATTACTATGTAAGCCTGAACATCACCCGATGCTCTATCATATCTCGCGCCTGCCGCTATGACTGTCATCGCGCATAACCCTAATTCACCTGATTAAAGCTCTGCATCTGGCTCATCTTGCCCTTCCACCCGGCAGATGCCGAACGTACAACGGTAAGAATCGGAATACCATGAGCCTGCAAATTATCATTCAGAGACTCAAAGAACTTAGGTTCCATCTCAGAGGTCTTCAGCATCCCCAGCGCTACCATTTGATGCGCTATACGAGCAGACTTAGCCAGAGTTTCTGGATAAACGATAATAACATTCGGCACCTTCCCCGGACTCATCACCCTGAGCGGAGTGTAGGGCTCGCAGGAGAGAGATAGAAAAACTTCGCCATCGCCCTCTTCTTCGGAGCCAATGGCTATGTGGGTCATGATGAGATTAGTGTCCTCCTCTACTGCCGGGAAGGCCACGCGCATCATCAGAGCGCCAATTTCGCACTCTACTGATACACGGGCATAGCCCTTATATACGCCTTCACAGTCAGACTGAGAAATCGGCTTAGTGGTGTGAACTGAGGCCCATGCCATTATGCTTCACTCCAGTCATCGGCAAATATATCACCGCACATAGCATGAAAATGCTGAGGCATATGGTCGATAGAACCCCACACCAAATCCATGTCGCTAAAGGCAACATACCCGCCATTGGATGACCATGCGGTTCTTGTCACCATCTTACCATTTCTTGCTGCAGTCATTGCTTCGAGAAAGTTCATCTTTTTACCTACTATGAAAGCGTCAAAATGCTCGCCGTTGTAAGGGAGGGTGTGACACCCGAGCTCACAGCAATAGTCGGACTTATCGAGCCTGCAAAATACAGAAGCCCATTGCCGCTTGATGCAGAGCCAATGCCTGCATATGACTCAGTTTCACTACCGCCTGTCGCCGCAGGGAAGGAGATGTTGGCTACAGGCACGGTCGTATTGGTGCTCACCGTCCAGCCGCCGGAACTACGCGCCACTGCCACGCGAGTATAACTCGTATATACAGCCTCGCTGGTGCTCTGCGTGCCGGAAGTCGGGTCAGCCGTATGCAGCGAGCAATAAAGGTTGGGAATAGGAGCAGAAGCATTCTGTGCTACGCCAGCGATTGAGGTGCCTTGAAATATCAGAAGCAATAAATCATTGGCAAAGGTTGTGTTTGTACCAGTCATTATGTTAACCCTCCTGGGCTACCTGCTTGAATCGCTGTTAATGTTACCGTGCCGTTCCCGGAATTGAGAAAGATACGAGATGCCGTAACCGGGAATGCAAAATTATCATTCTGGTTGGTGGTTGCATTCACCAAGTCTGTATTGTCATGCGAATACCAAGTGCAGTTTGCTGGCAGCGTATTAAAAATATCGTCACCTGTATGCTGCACGGTATAATTCACCGTCCCGCTCACCGCGCAAAATAAGCTTACGTTAAACGGAGCGTGGAAATAATCATAGGCAATGGGCAGACTTGCCCCAGAGGTAAGACTTACACTGGTGATTTGTCTTTGCATAAACCACCTTTCTAGACTGGGGTCACGCCATATAGGAATTGAGGGGCGTCCGGTGTAGCGCGCCCAATATTCAGGAATGGCAGGCTCTGATAGATAACCAGCCTGTTGATGCCCTGCGATGCAGTCTGCAAAGAATATGTGCCGCGAGGATCGCCAGTCGATGTCGTGGCCGGACTCGTCTGGTCTGCCGCTGTCCAGCCGGTGGAAGCAGTCTTTATGACGCCAGCGAAATAAATATCCAGAGTTTCCCACAAATCGTTGCGAAGCGGGAATCCGTAAAGGTCCGCCGTAATGACGGAATAGGTATGCGTGCTATCAGCAAAGCCCGGTGTAATTGAATTAATAATCTTATAGCACTTCTTAGAAGTAACCGTGCTGGCACCGGAAACCAAGGTCATCACCTCGCTCTGGGTCTGCCCATAAATATCAGCGCCTTTCAGCGTGAAAGTGCCGCCGGTAGCGATAGCGGTTCCCACAATAGAAACACCGCGCTCAATGGCCTGTGTTTCGTCAAAGATAAGCGCAGCACCGCCAGCAATATAAGGGGCGTAGAATGTCGGGCGGATGGGACCTGCGCCATTAATATTTGCCCAGCCGGGTAATCCGGAGCAAATGCGGGTTGTGGTGGAATTCGTAGCCAGCGGCTTATCGGCAACGGTAATTGTCGTCGCAGTGGCCAGCGTAGCTACATAGGTATAGAGATGAGTTGTGCCAGCAGAATTACCAACATTGGTTATGATAATCGGCTGTCCGACACGATATATAGCACTATTGGCGACAGTAATCGTGGTAGAGCCAGAGGTAACTGCCGGCGTTTCGATACCCAGATCAAGCGCCAAAGCACCGGTAACGAGATTGCCAGTAGCAAAATTGCGATAAGGAATATTCAGTGAAATACCAACAGAAGCGTTGGTCGCGAGGCTCATCGCCACACCGCTTATTGCAGGCTGCGGGCTGGCTACGTTGGCAGAGCCGCCGGAAGTGCCGAGTGTAGACGGAACGGCGTTTACAACCAGTATCTGCGGGTTGGAATAAACAGACGGAATAACACCGGGATTATCCAGCGCATCCTTCGGCATGGGATAGTAACGCACGTCAGGGAAGGCATTCCCATGATAAGTAATGTTAGGACCGGCTACGGGGTCAGTCTTCTGACCGCTCGTAGAAATAGCGTCCATCATATTGCCGGAGGTAATAAGCGGTCCTGAGTTTACTGTAGCCGACATGATTATTTCCTTAGTCTGATTTTATACACAATAACCCTTGTTAACTCTACAGAAGCGGGACAGTTCCCCAGAGTGCTCTCCAGTCGTTAACACCAAAGCTATAGCGCTCATATCCTTTGACCAGCACGTTATCAGTCGTGTCATCTGTCCAAATCGTAGTTTCAAACGGAATACGCTCAAGATAGATAAGGCCCTTAATGTTGGTAAGAACAAACCATGCGTAGTTGGACGAAAAGAAGTCCATCACCTCGTAACCTTCCGGCAGCTGGCCGGTGGAAATCAAGGCATTCACATCGTTGTCTGCCGTGCCGGGGCGAAGCTCAGTCTTGGTGAGGCGATTAGCCACATATTCCAGCGAGGGCGGAACAAGCAGCTTGCGACCGCGAGCAAAGATTTTCAGATTTGCGTTGTTGCGGAATGCGCGAATCGCGATAAGAGCGTTGTAGAGCGAAGTTTCGTTCAAATCCACATCGGTCGTCGGTTGGTTGGCAACCGTGCCGCCGTCTACCGGATGCGCGGTATTAACATACGATACACCATCGCCGCCCACCTGCGTCTGGTAGGTGGTGGCAGTATTAAACACGTTCGCGCCCAGAATTTCCTTACCCTGCTGGAAAGACTCCAGAAGGCCGAGGTTCATAGGGTCAAATGCGGTTTTGTACAGGTTATCGTCAATGGATTTGCGCGTCAGTGCGTAACCGAGTGCAATTTCCAGATGTTCCTGAGTCCATACATAACGCTGGCCGGAGTTGTTATCAAATGTGGTAGCCTGACCTTCCGCCTTGATATAGGGGAGTCCGACATACCGCATGCTGACTGAGCGCTCAACCGCCATCTGCGAAGTACCCTTGCTGTAGACTTTCGACCACTGCATCGGGATTTGTTCGTACATACCCGGAAGTTCCATGACACCGGGGAGGAGTAGGTCTTTAATATATGCAAGACTAATAGCCATCTATTTAACTCCTATATTCCGGTTGCGCTAGTGCCTAACCATGCACCAGGGTTTGCCATGACTTCGATAATATTGTTAGCGAGCGTGTTGTCGTAACCGGAGTTACCGATTGGCCCAAGATAGTTGTTATACCCAAGACCCAGAACGCGGAACGGATAAGCACTGGCAGTTGATACCGTGCCAAAATCCGCATAAGCAGTGCTAAGCCCAGTCGTGGTATTGGGAGCCGCGTTAGCAGCAAAGTTAATATTGAGGCCGACGTTCGCCTGAACAACAGGACCGCCATTGCCGGACTGCACCGCAAACACAGCCTGTGTGTCCGTGATTACGCTTGCATATACACTGCCCGCCAGCGCTGTTGACGGAGCAAGCCATGCAAGGGTACGAACCTTCTTCAGCTGAACGGTGTCATAATATTCCACCCAATCCATAACACCCAATACCACCGTGTCGGTGGTAAGAGCGCGGTCAATATAACCGCTGCTGAGAAGCTTTACGACATCGCCCTTACCAAAAGAATTGGCATTGGTGGACGCTATCTCTTGTATGGTTGTTTGATAAGTGGGCGCGCCACTCAGATTGTTACGAATGAAGCTAAAGCCATTCGGGGACGATGTGTTAGATGCCATTGACTTAAACCCAAAGTCAGGAGCAACACATCCGGCGCGGAAGGTTAGACTCGTTTAATTCACCCTCTGCGGCGCGCAGAGGAACTTCATTAAAAGTATATTATCACATTTTTTAACGAATACAAACAGAAATTATTCAGGAACGCTTACAGCAGCCGGATTACCGCCGGGAAGCTTCTCTTCAAATCCGCGCTCCACCTTAAATCTCTTGGCGTCGATATCGTTGTACGGTGTAGCCATTCCTATCTCTTCAAATTTATCCTTGACCGTTGCATTCGCCTTACGCGCTTCTTCTTTTTTCGCAGCTTCATTCATGGAAACAGGGCGGTAGTGAAGCACCAGACCTTCATACTCAATGATATCGCCCTTGATGAAAGAGGCGAAGTGTTCTGCAAATCCATCGGCATTGCTGGGAAGCGGACGCCAGCCAGCGCGAAGGACTTCTGCATTATGCTTTGGGTCAGGCTTGTTCAATACGCTATGGCGTTTCCACTCTACCGCAATACCATCGGGGATTAGCTCCTTTGGCACGTAGAGAAAGTCCTTATCCTCATCTACCTCGCGCTTTATACCAGCGAAGTCACCAAGTGATATAGCCTTGCGCGGCACAGATGCCGTCGTGATTTCTCTCTCCGGGCGGTCAGCAGCGCGATGAACGGCAAGGGCCTCTACAGCCTGTGTCTGCGCCGGGTTCCATTGCTTAGCCTCAGTCTTCTGTGGAATCTCTACCATATTAAATCCTTTCACCGTTTGCGCGTTTATCTCTTATCTCAAGCTGACGCTGTGCATAACGCTTATATGCTTCGTCATCTGATAATTTAAAGCTCGAATTCTTTCCATACTGCTGAAGAGCCCGATGACGCATATTATCATCGAGCGTGAATGTTCTGCGCCCTGTGCGCTTCTCTTCAGCGGCAGTGCCACCGCTTGCACCAACTCCGGTCGAATCATGACTGGCGGGAGCAGCAGTAGAGGTGGCAGAAGATGTCTTGCGTACAGAACCTGCGGCAGGTGAGGAATCTTTTTCAAAGTCCGCGACCGCTGCATTTATGCGCCTGAAATATTCATCGCTACCTTCCTCAATATTATCCACAAGTGCATCAGCATGCGCGGCAATCGCAGCCCGCTTATAATCCTTATCGCTATTGAAGCGCGGGTGGTCCTTAATCCACCTCTCACCTCTGGTCATCTCCTCTTTTGGCGCGGCAACCTGCTTATTCTTCTCACGCTCTTTCCAGTTGTCGAAATGCACCTTCGCGCCTTCCGCGCCTTTCAGTTTATAGACTGATTCGGCAAGCATTTTCTGGAGTCTTATCTGCTCTTTTGCAGGTTTACCGGTGTCGATGGCCTCTTCAAGCGCTCGCTCTGCATTTTCCACCTCGGCCTTGGCAGTCTCAATTTTAGTGGCCACCGCCTGCTCTTGCGCGACTACCTTTTCAGACTCAGATTTAGCCAGATTAGCGCGAGTAGCGTCAACGGCGACCCGCGCGGTATCACGCTCACGCTCTGCAGACTGCCTGAGTTCCCGTTCCTGCACCAAAGCTCTCTCAGCCGATTCCTGTCTTTCTCGAATCTCAGCAATGGGATCACTTTTCGGCTTTCTGACAACAGCAGCCGTATCAGCAGATTTGCCTTCGTCCGTATCAAGCTCAACAATGACATCTTCCGGCTTTACCTGCGGGGATGACATCAAAACCGATGGCGCTGGCTCATACTTCTTTTCTTCAATTTTCGGGATTTCTACCATTTTTTACTCCTACCAAACTAAGGTTGGGTCTTCGATTACGGCATCAATATGCAGGTCCTGAAGGAACCGGCAATGAAGGCCGCATATTTCACGTGCAGAACCATGCACAGGGCGGAATGTTACCCATTCCAGCGGTTCAGCCTTAAATCCCGCGAAACTTGTAGTCGGGTCGTCCTTAAAACAAGCCTCTCCTAATTTTAATACTAAACCGGCGGCGCTCTGAAATTTATCCTCATCAAGACTGCTCTCCGTGAGATACAAGCCGCCTTCTGTGCGCTCAGGCTGACGATAAGTAGCTACCAATAACTTATCCGCAGACAATCGGATGCTCCCAAGATACGGGGCAATGAAATCCAGAATGGCTTTATGCGGATTACCAGCATACTCATCCGTTTTATGAATGGTCTTACCATAGGCATTGCGCTCGCGACGACTTCCAAAATCAGCCATTATTCAAGTCCTTCTCTATTTCCTGTGACCAAGTTAAAACATCCTTTATGGCAGCTAAATAACCACGCTGCGCCCCATTCCAATGGGGGTCGCTATTCTGACTTTCGACAAACGTAGTAACACGGTCAAGAGTTTCCTCATTGATGCGGGTTTCAAGTCTATCTCGGAATCTACTCATCTATCTCCAATCGGAGATATTAAAATCTGGCAGCGTTGCACTGACAGAACCGGCTTATACCGGGCGACCATCGCTTTAATATCTTCCACTTTATGCTTTGTAGTATGCAGTTCGTAGAAAATCTTAATTTAGGCACTTAATTCTTGGCGGGTTTGCCGTAAAGTTCTTTTTTCTCAAGTCTACCCTTACCACCGCCGGCACCAAATTCCATCTTCGGCACCTTACCGGTGACTTTTCCACCCTTGGCGCGCATCGGCATTCCGGCGGGTGGCATACCGGCACCAGGGGGAGGCATTGCACCTGGAGGTGGGCCACCTTGCGGCGGCATCATTGGAGGACGCGGAGGCGGCATAGCAGGGCCAGCAGCCGGAACAGGCATGGGAGCCGGTTGACCGGATTGCGGCTGACCGTGACCTACAATTACATTTACCTGAGTTTTTCCGCCCTTACCCTTAACCTTGCCGCCGGCAGCAAACTTTTCTTTGCCGGGAGGAAATGGCTGGGTGGTATTAGCATCGCCCTTAGCGGTCTGGCGAGAAATTTTATCAAGACGCTTCTTGGGCATTCCGCCGTGGACGAAACCACCCTCAGCCTTCTTTTCCTTCAGGTCTTTTTTTTTAACCATTTTCTTGATAAGGGCCTTATCCTCGGCCTCATCTTCATGAACCGCACCGCCCTTGGCGTAAGCGCCGATTTTGGTCGAATAACCTGCCTGCGTTAAAATACGTTTGGCATTTTCATTTTTCTGCTCATTGCGTTTCGGAACCATTGGAGATTTCATAAACACAGCCTTTTAATAATGATTTTCATCTTTTCGGCGTATTGCGTGCAGATATCCACCAGCTCCTTATTGTCATTCTTGGAGCCATAATTGGCCGCGAGAACAAGAACCGAATTGGCAATCTGAATCTTGTCACGAATCTGATGCTCTTTCTGACCGCGCAATCCATCTACGGTTTGCAGCGGCGGCAAGTCAGCAAGTTCAAGAAGCGCAATCGAACTGTCAATCGCCCACGACAGAAAAGAAGCTCCGTCAGCCTTAAGGCCAGTTAAGGCATTAGAAACCGACGGAACAGGCGGAGCTACATCTTGAACAGAGGAGGCGGATAAAATTTCGGCGGCAGAAAATTCAGCGATTTCGCGCTGGATTTGCTCTTCTTCGCCATCATTCAGAACAACGAGGGATTCTTCCATATCCTATGAATATATCATTATTCTGCTTGTGGCTCAAGAGGCTTTTGCGATTTTATTCGCGCCTCTTCCAATCTCATCTGCTCAATACGCTCCTGCGACTCGCGGTCTGCCTGCGAATTCTGATCTTCCATTTCCTGCTCATGCTCACGCGCCTGAGTTTCCATAATCGCGGTCGCGGCCTCACGCTTTTCCTGATTTGCCTTGACCTGTACAGCCGCCATCTTAGATGGGTCTGGCGGGGGAGGTGGAGGCAATTGAGGCGGCGGCGCCGGAGGATTAATCATGCCCTGCGTCGGATAATTGAGCGTGGTCAAAATAATTTCAAGTACTTGCTGGCGATTCAGCTCAGGGAAGATATTGATGAGCTGCGATAGGGCGGTTGCCATCATCATACGGTGTGTGCTAGACGGCACATTGGGGTCAGATACCGGCACCAAATCCAAATCCTGAAATTCCTCGGCGGCTTCCCACTGCCTGCGCGGATTCTTCGAGAACTTTGACAATGCTTGCGGGTCTTCCGCAAATAATTCTTTGAGTTTTTCAAATTCCTCCTGCTGCGAGGAATGGTTCTGCTTATGCAGAGCCGCCATTGGTTTGGTGGCCTGTTCAATGAGCGCCATCATCGTGCCAACAGGCACATCGGCGCGTCCTTCGCCCACCTGCACCTGAGCTGTCATAGCAAGACGACGGGCATTATCCGAAACATTCTTAGCCAGTGTCATCAGAACCTGGCTCGGCTCCTTATAGGGTAATGCCATCACGACATCCGTGATTTTCATGCCGCCGGTCTTGATGGTTTTCATTCCGCCGGGATTAACTCTTATTTGAGTGCTTTCTTGGCGTCCTCCGATATCGGAAGAAAGCAACCCAGGGAAGTTTGCGAATTGGCCAGCATCAAGGAGTTGACGTCCGAGAGCAGTAAGCGCGCGAGCCGTATTCCCCAAAATGTGGATGAATCCATAGTGGTAAAAACCGAGGCCAGGGATGAACCCAAAGTGGACGAAACGGATAATTGGCATGAAATTTTCATCATCTTCTCTCCAGTTTCTGCGAATTTCCAAGATTTCACGGCTATCTTTGTCGATGGTCACGCGGTAGGGCAGCGGCAAGCCTTCCGGAGCGCCTTTTTCCTCAAATCCGAACTCCGCCATGTCAATTTCGACATAACTTTCATAAACAGTGTGGCGCTCATCCTGATAACGGGGCTGCGGCTGAATACCTTCAATCTTTTTTATCTTCCGCTCGGTCGTCGATGGCTGCTCATGCGGATGGGCAAGGGAAACATCGCGATAAACACCGGCAATCATCATGCGTTTCATCGTGGATTTACGCAATTTCGTCTGGTGCGTCATGCGTCCGCAATTGCTCAGCGAAACCGTGTCGTTTGACACGATAAAATCCTGCATGGAGACATAATCTGACACCGGAGCCTGTCGAATCGGACAGCGGTATATCTTTTTAAACCCATTTCCGCAGAACCCCTGGGCAAAAAGCATGCGGCGCGTGTCAGGATAGTACTCCTTGCGCACGGAAGTCAGGTAATAATTCATGTCACTTTCAAGGTCATCCGCCAATCTCATGCGATTTGCATCAGGTTCGCGAGAATAATCCTTAACCTTGACCGGACCAGCCGCAGGAAGCATCTCGGCGCTGGTGGTACACTGATAATTAATAACAGCCTCAAGTAAGGTGGGGTCGTAGGTCTTGGAGACAGTGCCTTCGGCGGTTGCCTCACTCGATGCCTCCTCCAGTGTCAGCCCTAAAAGGTCGATTCCCCTGTCGTAGGTCTTATCCAGCTGCGCGCGGCTTTCAATATCGCTCTGAATACCACGAAGGACATCATCGCAAAGACCGCCTAAATCCCAGTCGTTGATTTTTTCAGCCAGGTTAGCGGAGAACGAGGTATCTTTTTCCGCCATCGTCTTTTTAGCGTCAAAATCTATCTCCACATCGCCATTTTCAGCAACGGTGATGCTTACGCCGGTAAGGGGGTCGTAGCTGGTTTTGTCAGCATCAGCAGGCGGGGTATCGTCAATAACAATATCGACGCTGCCTGACGGCGCTGCGGGCGTCTCTTCATTGTCAGAAATTACGGAGGGAGCGATTGACATCGCACCATTATACATGATTTATGGATTTTTCCAATAAAAGGATATATAATTACCGCTTAACAAGCAGCAAGAGCATAACATGGTTCAGACGGCAATATGGATTCCACCTTCATTGTGCGGCTGTCAATTATCCATGACTGCCGAATGGACCGATGGGTCTGTAGTCAACGGAATTTCCTATCGACATCCTAAAGACCCGGTGAAGGACACATCAATACCGGCAATAACAAATCTTCAAATCGTTAGCGTTTGCCCGACTCATCAACCTCAAACGCTTTCCATGATAGATACAAGCATATTCTTCGATACTCAGTCTCCTCAAGACCCGCTATCGTTAGCTCTTTCCGCTCAGTACCCGCATATACCACCGGCAGCGGTAAAAATTCAGAACAGGGGGTATCTGCATTACCCTATAGCTAACCCCACACCGGCAGAATGTCTTTATACATTTCTGACTCAGTACAGGGGGCAATCTCATCACCTGCCATGTGGATGCAAGGGATTCCAGTGGGTAGATGAAAAAGGCAATGCAAGTTACATGAATCACCCGCTCCATAAGCCCGTTAAATGTAATTTCCACACTGCTGACGACATAAATATGGCGCAAGCGCATATTGATTGCAGCACTATCATGAAAAAAATAGATATCGCGTCTACATCCCCTCAACCAGCGCCAGCAGGTTAGTCAATGACTAACATACTGCTCCCATCAGGCGGCGGTATAACCGGACAGCTGGCATCTGCTGCCACCGGATATATTGCTATAGGAACTGCGGGGATGCCGCTAAGCTCTGCTGTAGCCAATGAATCGCAGGCGCAGACAACGTGGAGGACCGCCGGCAGTTTTTCCAATATGTATTGTCGGGTATCGGTAAACGCCGCGACTTCCGCCTCAACTATAAATTATCGGGCGGGAGGAGTTAGCGGCAATCAAGCAATATCAATAACCGGGAGCACAACAGGTGAGTTTAGCGATGCTACGCACACAGACTCGGCTTCTTCCGGAGATCAAATAGACTATCAGTTTGTTAATGGTGGAGGCGGTTCAATATCCCTTACATACTGCGCAGAACAATTCGCCCCGACAACCACCTCAAACACCATCAATAGATTGACGTGTACAGGGGCGATAACGGACACCTCCGCCACTACATCTTATTTTAATACTATTGTAGGGACGCTATCAAAAAACACAACGGAAGCTCCATCGCAGTTTACTAACGGGGCAACCGCCACCCTGCAGAATCTTTATATCTATATATCGGCGAACACAGCATCAGTGGCAACGGTTACGAGTAGAATTGGCGGAGTAAACGGGAACCTCAGCGCTAGTATTGGCAGCGGGGTAACCGGAGCTATAGAGGACACAACGCATACAGATTCTATTATTGCGGGCAATCTGATAAATACGGTGTTTAACTCAACAGTCACCACGTCCCTCACTCTCAACTCTATTTCCATTGAATACTTAAATACATCGGGGATCACGCACTATCTCTGCGGCAATAATCCAGGCCAGACAAATGTAAGCTCAGGAACCACTGGTTTTTTCTGTACAGCCGGTAATACTCTCGCACCGATCACCAACGCTCAGAAGATTAAGTCGGGAATAGGATTTACAGCCTCCGGGCTTCAGACTTATATCAAAGGTAATACTATCGCAGCTAATTCAACTATTAATTTTCAAAGCGGTGGAGTAAATGGCAATCAATCAGTAACGATTGGATCATCTACCACGGGCTTCTTTCAGGATGCTGTCAATACAGATACCGTAGGGGCGTCTGCGGAAATTAACTATGCCTGTACCGCTGGCACCTCTGGCGCGCACATAATAGCACCTTCATTAATTGGAGTACTGGCCACCTACTCTTCCAGTAAGGGTATAGCCACATGGGCCGCAGCATTCTCCCTTTCCGCATTAGGCTCGGCCTTAGCAAGGAGCAAGGCAACGCAAAGCGCGTCAACCTCATTCTCTGCCGCCGGCAATGGCTTGGTTAGGAGCAAACTCACCATCTCACCGAGCGCATCAGTAAGTTTCAAAAAGGGGGCGCAAATCACCGTAACCGGAAACGCTACGTGGTCATCATCTATATCATTCTTGGCGAAAGGAAAGTCGCTGGCAAAGGGCTCTGTTATATATTCGCCAAACACCTCACTGTCGCTAATAGGGAAATCGTCAGCAAAAAGCATAGTAACATACTCACCTCACTCCTCACTTTCCCCACATGGGGCCTCCCTGCTTTCTTCATTGGCCACATGGGCGCCATCCGCTTCGTTTTCTGCGAAGGGGAAATCAACCGCCGCCTCCGTTATCACTATAACCCCGCATTCCGCGCTGTCGTTTGGCGCGAAGTCAGCGACAAGAGGTAAGGCAACATGGTCGCCGACCATTTCCCTGACAGCGGCAGGCAAAGCGACAACAATAAGCGGAAAGGGCATCGCCACCTTCTCGCCATCAGCCAATTTTTCTCCCATAGGTATATCTACCGCAAAATCCAAGGGTACATGGAGCGCCAGTTCAGTATTCTCGCCAAAGAGCATCGCCTACGTTTTCTCTTCTGGAGCGTGGAACGCATCCTCCGGCTTGCAATTTCATCAAACCTCTAAGGCGGCAAGCAAGGCAATATGGAATGCGTCATCCAATCTATCGTCTTTCACCAAGGGAAGCGTGACATTCTACGCTTCTGCCGCATGGATGAGCTCAGTTATATTCAATGTGGGTGGAAAGGGGCAGATTATCCCCTACAAATACCCGACCAAGCATTTAATAGGCGACCCGTTTCCGCAAAGGCTGCGAGTGGGCGTCACTTATCAGTTTTGATAGGGAGCAAGCATCCTGCGAAGGAAATTTCGCTGCACTTTGCTCGTACTACAGCGATTTTCATCATGCTTCAGCAATTCTTCCAGCTCAGCGAGGCGTTTTTTACACGCAACCACCTGCTCCGGGTAATTCTGGAGCAAATTGCCCAGCTCTTTTTCTGCCGCAGGCGTCGTGAGATAGAATTCTTTGTATAAATTCGGCTCTACCATTTTACCCCACTCCGTATAAATGCAAGCGGTTCACAGCTTTTTCTACAATAAGACACTATCATCCATTCATAAGGATGAAAATTTTCCTCCCTAAGAAGAAGAATGTCACAATGAGATTTGTCAAAAAAATCTTTCATCTCCTTAAAGGAAATTATGCTGGTAGATGGAAGATGGACAGTAAAAAACATATCTCTCACACCCCCATTGCAATCTACCTTCATAGCGGAGATAGATATCTCGATAGCTGATATAGAATAATCCATATCTACGGGTAGTTTAATTTCTCGCATTCTCGCCCCCCTCTTCTCTACACGTCATAAATTGCCCCTTCCCTGCCTTTAAATTCCTTCACCTCAATTTCCTCTTCGTATTCGTTAGTGCGGAGTGCCCAACCAGTATCGCGAAGGAACTTCACACCCTGGATTAGCGCGTCCACCATGTCGTCATGTTTTCCGCGCGGAAAAATGGATGTTTCATCGATGCACAGTTGTGCCCACCACCTATCCGGTGCCGCTATTATACCATTTTCAAACAAATTTGAAACAGCATGTGCGCGAGCAATCTTATCGCCCTTGGGAGTTATGCCCTGTACACCAAATTTCTCATAGCTATAAAGGCGAATAAGCTCCTGAATCAGCGGTATGCCAGAAGCCGTCTTCTCAACAACCACCTTATCGCAATGCATTTCATGCGCAGTATAGGCCACAAGCTCCACAAGGCCCCATTCATCACGGTCCATATAGTCTTTGCGCAATTCACCCTTGCGTCTTTCCGGTACAGTGCCATGGAACTTTAACCGCTTTTGCCACGCATCCATTAGAAGTATGCGTGGTTGACCATCCTCCCGGTAAAGACCAAGAACCACACAGGCGCAATAGTCGTTTGTCTTCTTTTCAGTGAATGCAGGGTCAACCGAAGCGATGATAAAATCCATTACCGGATATTCCAAAGCACGAAGCGGCTGCCCATTCTCGTCAAAAGACTCACCCTGTTTAGGCCACATCTTCCACCATGCCGATTTTATAATTCCACCGCCTCTTGGAGCAGGCATTTGCTGATATTGTCCGGCGTATGCATAGCTCGAAATCTCTTTATTGGATTTCATTTTATCCACAACTTCCTGATTATAAACTTCAGGCCATAGCAACTCCCCCTCTTCCTCTCTCCAATCTTCCCAACCTATAGATGTTATGCATTTGCGCTGAGAATCAAATTCCTGTGGGAGACAAAGATGCTCGTAACCCATGTCCCGCGAAATAATAAGACCTGAAACATCATCTTCATTCGAGCGCTGCTGAATGCATATAAAAGCAGATTCAGTGGGGTCAGTTACACGGGACGGGAGAACCTCAGTGTACCAACGGTTGGTTTCATCGCGCGTTACCTTGGATTCCACATCTTTGATGTTATTGGCGTCGTCGATCACAAGCCGACTTCCACGCTCGCCAGTGCCTGTGCCACCCACGGAACTTGCAATCTTCCATCCGGTTTTATCGTTCTCAACTTTTATCTGATTATCCTTAATAAGTTTAAATCTATCACCCCATAATGATTGATATAGGTCCGACATAATAACCGCACGAAATCTTCCGTTATCTCTCTCAGTCAGACTCGATGCATAAGAAAACGTCAGATAACGCAGGTGCGGTTTCGTTATCCACTCCCACGCAGGCCAAAAAACAGATACAGTTATGGATTTTCCATATCCCGGAGGGATATTTATCAAAAGTTTTTTAATATCCCCGTCGGATATTGCCTGAAGATGCTCGCAAATAGCCTGTAAATGACGTGCGTTCTTAAATTTTATCCCCGGCTCAATATATTCCCACATGAGTTTGATAAACTCATAAAGACTCCCCTCCGCCGCCCGCTGATAGACAAGGCCCTTGGCCAGCATCGGGTTCTGCTTTAAGAGGGCTACGATAGCACTCTGCTGCGCCATTATTTTGGCTCCCAGTTCTCCACTGCGTATTTCTTCGCTTCAAAGTAGATGTCGTCCGGCTCGGATTTATCCCCCATCACCTCCTGCCACTTCTCCCCGTCACGCGCCCACATCGCATCATTCTGGCTGAACCACTCTTCAATGGGCTTCATATCGGGTGCCGGCAATCCGAGCTTCTCGCGAATTCTTGCGGCATGCGCAACGCGTTCGGGCCGCTTGGCGATAAAGAAGTCCATCCAGAAGCGTAAATCACGCATGCGCTTCGTCATCGGGCTCTTCTTCACTATAAAGCAGGCAGCCTGCACCATATAGTTCGGCAGGCCATGTACCATAGCAGAAATTTCATGCAGCCATGTATCGTCAAACCAGAAGGGGAAGTAGCTGGTGTAAATCTGGCCCGCAGCTTGCCGCCATACTTCCGGCACAATGGGAATAACCGGGCCTGCATTGGTCGTCCACCACGTCACGCGCTTTGCGTCCTTACTCACTGCGTCGGCAATGAAGGTGTCCCAGAAGGGGGTGACGCACAGCGCGCGGTCGGTCACAATCACGTACACATCGGCAGGTGCAGAGTCAGCCGCCTCGTTCCATACCGCGCCTAAAAAGGAGTTTTGCTTTTTGCAATGGCTGAGTGCCGGAATCGCCTCCTGATACATTCTCTCCGCCGCGCTTTGCGTCGCCCCATCGTCCCAATCGCACGCCACCACATACCGGATTTCATGCTTACCGCTTTTGAGCATATCCAGAGCGCCGATGACCGTGCGCATATTGGAGTGATTGGAGCGAGAGGCGCAGAGGACGGATATTTTCATGCTTGTGCTTCCTTATATAGAATCTCTCTTAGGAATGGGACATCGCACTTACCGGCAGCACGCATTGCCTGCACCTCACGCATCATGCGGTCGAACTTTGGCTTCTCAGCGCTATAATGATAAAATCCGCCCTCGCCAACCCAGACATCGACACCGTTGTGATGATAGCACCATGCGCGCGGGCACAAACGCATCTTACCGCCCATCGCCTCGCTCTGAAAATAAAGGAAGCTCTCGGTGAAGCAATTTCGGAAAGCCGTCATATAGCCACCGTAGGCTTTTAAAAAGTCCATACGGAAGATGGCGGCATACATATTCAGGCATGGCGCTTTCGCCGCAGCCATACCCAGGCACTCCATATGGTCGGCAGGGTCAACCAGGTCAATGTCCTTCGGCCCCGGCGCCAGCTGAATCGGAATAGCCACGTCACCGGAATTTACAGTAGGAAATAAAATCTGCAGCGAGGGGTCCTTGTCAAACTCCCGGATGCATTCCTCAACCCAGTCCATACACCAGATAATATCCGAGGAGGTGTACACAACATATTTTGTGTCATCCGTCGCATGACGTGCAAGGATATCGTTGAATAATGCCCATTGAGACATCTTACCAGGATAAAAGGCGAGCTGGTAGCCGCCGGACTGCTTATGATGTGCTGACAGCCCCTCGCGCACGATATCGGAGCTGCGCGCATCCGCTACCACCAGGTCAACATCCGGACGCGTGTTAACCACGGAGTCAATGCAGTCCATATATATAAAGGGACGGGCGCGACTTTTATTCCCCAGCGTATTAATACGATTGGCTATCTGCTCGTTGGATAGTCGAATAAGCGGGCGTCCGCAACCGTCTTCGACGCCAGCATCAGGCGAATACGTCGGCATGTAGGCAAGAATCGATTTTGCCATACTTATTCCCCGTGCCCATCATGTTCTCTGCTGTGCTGCTCATCCGTCATCGCGTCCGGCATTTTCGGGTATTGCATCGGCTGCCTTGGCTGGAACATCCGGAAGTTATACCCAAGGTCGCCCCAATGCTGAGTGAAGTTGGAAATCCCGTGGTCTACGAAGATGCGCATGCCATGCTCGCGAATCTTGCGGGTAAAGTAGCGGTCCTCGCCGATATACTTATTATACTGTGGCATCCACGTCACCTCAAAGTGCGGAGCCGGGATGGCGCGCAGCTTCTCCATCTTCACCATCATCAGGCCCATACCCACCTTATCCGCTTCCTCAACGCCAATCTTACCGAAGGACTCAATCATCTTGTAATTTAAATCTTCCGCCGTATACATCAGCGAATCCTGCTTGCGGCAATAATTCGCCGCCAGAACATCAATCTCAGGATTGTTATGCATCGCCTGCAGCATGCGCAGCGGCGCATCATGCGGAGGCTCGATATCATCATCCCACCAGAGCTGATGTGTGCATTCGTCCGCCAATGCCTCGTTGAGACAATCCTGCCGCGACTGCGGCAATACCGATGCCTGCATGCGCGAGATAATGGAAAAGGGAATGCCTGCGGCTGTCAGACAATGAATCATCATCGCAAAGCCCATGGCAGGGCGCGCCAGCATAGGGCGATTACAGCATACCGATATCGCAAGCTTTATGGAGGGGATGTTATGGTTCTGCGGTGAGGGGAGCGTGGCGATGGCGGGGGAGGAAGTGTTCATTGTACAACTCGCGATAAAAGGAGGAATAAAAGGAGGAAGTAGAGAATAACAAGAAGTAGAAATATCATCATAGCAACGCCAGCTTACCCTTCCACTCCCCACACCAGTCCTTATGGTCCATGTTGGGGAAGGTGGCAATCGGAGCCGCCTGTACGCCGTTCGGGGTTCGCACCTGCGCCACCACCACCTGGGCATGCGCCACATGGCAGAACCCGGTATTTATATCTTTGAGATTCCGGCGAAAGAACTTGCAGGTTCCGCACGATTCATCATTCATTTCCGTCGCTCCACATACTGCCGCAGGATATCGTTAATCCGCGACTGCCATTTGGGGCCAGACTCCCGGAAGAAGTCCAGCACCCTCTGGTCCAGTCGTATTGAAATAGCCCGCTTGCCGAACAAGACAGGCTTATCAGCAAGCTTCTTGCCCATTACTTCTTCTTCGCAACCACTTTCAGAACTTTATTCACCGCTTTCTTCGCCACTTTCTTCACTGCTTTTTTCACCACCTTCTTGGCGGTCGATTTTGATTTAGCCATAACAAGTCTCCTTTATTGAATCCCGGTTAACGTTAACGGCACGCCACTTAAGTAATCCACGGCAGGATGCAATATTCGCCACAGCACCCGATACCGGTGATAGACCTCCTGCAAGTCCGCATGGTATTTTAGCAGCATCGCAGAGGCTTTTGTCATACTTTCAAACCACCACCCCACTCTTTAAAACTTCACAATTCTGTACCCGGCAGCCGCTATAGACTCAAACGCCGCCTTCATAGCATCAAGTCTGTAATTCACAACGCGCTTGCGCACCAACTTCTTCTCCACCTCCGCATACGCCTGCAGCATATCGTCTATCAAGGAAGACTGCTGCCGGGGAGTTAACCCGGAGGGGGCCATCAGCGATAAGTTGCTCGTGTCCATCAGACCTTCTTCAACTCCTCCATCGCAGCCTTCGCAATCTTCACCGCCAGCTCCGCCGTCTTCTGCACATTAAAGTCATGGCGAAACACCCCAGCCGCCGCCGAGCCTGACAACGCGCCCTTGGTCAGCTCAATCAGCAGATTATTCTCCAACGCCTCAATCTCGCCGGGGTCCACATACTCATAGTCGGGGTGCTGGAGAACAATCTCCTTCGATTCACGCTCAGCCATAATATTTCCTCTTAATAGTTAGTGTTTAGTTTTTTGTATATACTTAGTATATACTATTCCTTCACCCCATGCCACCCCTTTTCCTCCAGGGCCGAGATTATGCACTCCGCGATATGCTCCGGGTACAAACCCTCCGGCGCGTAACTCGCTTTGGGCTGATGGGGAAAGGAGGAGAGATAGTCGGACAATATCGCCGTCATGTCATGCAGCAGGTCGTTACGAATCTGCGGGTCGCGCTTTGGGACCATACTCAATCCCTCACATCCATATTCTGGTCCACGCAATATGCCTTGCGCTGTGGCCAGCTCGCCAGCTGTTTCTCCCTGTGCGGCTTCGTGCACAGCGCCTCCCCGATATTCTCATAGCTGCAGTTCCGGCGCATCGCACGGCGCTTCCTGCTTCTGGCGGAGGTCGCCACTTCAAAGTCAATGTTCTGTGCCACCTCAGAATCCCCTTATCTTCGTCTCGTCAAAGATTGAAATTCCCATAGCTTCATACTTATGAGCTGTAACGCGAGGACCGTGAACATGATGCAATGGCAGACCAGCCAAATCACGCTCATCAAACTGAACAGCAATATCACCGCTAAACACATGAAAGCCCGCCCCAGTCTTCCCCATATACTCATACGCACTCTCAGGATTTGCAAAATAATAGTGATGGCCAACCATCAGCAGCGAGGGCAAGATTGATTCAATGTCCATATACTGTATATACGCGATTTATTGGCTTTTTGCAAGATTTAAAATTTATGCGTTCCTTATAACTATCGTATATACAAGCATGCGAAACAATATTCTGTGTGTGACACGCTCTCCTCTCAAGCTATCCCAGGTTATAACCCACATAAGGGAGGACCACATGCAATATACCGTACCCATCACCGACACTCCGCTCGACTCCATCGAATTTGAAATAGAGCGCTATCGACGCAGACGCGACCGTCAGGTTAAATACTGGGGATGGCGTCCACCTCAGCGCACCGTGCAGGAAAATAATCCGGATGATTAAAAATTTTTTAGCGACGTGCACTTTTAAAACGAAGGGGGGGGTGCCTCCCTGTATATACAAAGTCAATTTTTTGCATATTTTGGTGGGGGAGCATTAGGCCAAATCCACCCGCCGGCCCAAACTTAGCCCCCACCCCTCCCCCGTACCCCCTCTTACCCCTACTACCCCCTGCTGCCTATCACACACACGCCACACACCACACGCGCCGCGCTCATTGATGTCATTCATTTTGTTATTGACTGTTCATAACTAGTGGGCTAGTGTATACACATGCAAGGCAATGACGCCTTGTTAATCTCAGGGGATTAGTTATGAATGCATTAAAGGAACTAGAAAACGATACAAGCCACTTTGCGCCTAGTGTGTCGCAAGCCTTGCGCGGCAAGATGTTTGAGGTGGCCGAAGCAATCAAAGAGGACTTTATAAGCGATTGCGGACGTGAGGCGCACGGGTGCAACAGAATAGAGCCCATATACGGCAAGTCTTATGATGGCTTTATACCCTTTCAAGATGGTGGCTATGAGATAAGCGAATTTTATCGGAACGATATTGATAGCTCCTACCACTTCACCAAAGCACAAAGTGAGAGTATGGAAAGGAGCAAAAAGGATATGTATGAATCTTTTTATCATGACCATATTAAAGGCAATGATAAGCGTGCTGCGGATGTAAAGCTAGACAAGGATTTTAGCTATAGTGATTTGCCGGAAAAGCTGCAAAGCGTATTCTCTGATTATGAAAATGAATGGTTTGAATCTGCCTTGCTACGTTGTGAGCTATGGGTAAGCGATGGCTACCACGATGACAAGGCGGATACTATCTACTATCGGGTGTCCCTTGGCTACAAAGACGCGCCGTATTATCGCAGCAAGTATGACGAAACACTATTTGAGGGCAACGTGTCAATCAAGGCATTTATGAAAGCCAAGCCAGAGGCATTTGTAGCCATGCTCAAAAAGAAAATGGATAAGGTATCTTAGAATCCCCTGAGGATCGCCCTCGGCATGGCGCTAAACTGCCCATAACATTTAAGGAGCGCACACCATGCAACGCTTTATCATATACCAGCTGCACAACTGCTGGCATTACTTTGATGTCACACGACCGCGTCAGCCGGCGGGGCCATTCATTAATCTTGACAGCTGCCTTGCATCTGTCAGCAACGCAAGAGAGGGCCGTAAGTATGTCATATGAACACTCTATCTATTGGAGACATGGCTTTGCCGATGCAGTCATGCAGCGCCCATGCAAGAGCCCGTTGCCTCAAGACTATAAACACATTAGAATGAATGCGGAATATATCGCGGGGTTCATGGAAGGTGAAAGCAGAATGTGTTTACGATGCAATCATTGTGGGCTACCAGTCAATCTGGCATTAGAGCCGCAAGCCAATAGACGCGACATGGTACTCATTATATGTGATATGTGCGCGGCTATTCCCGACACTAAGCTTGCAGCACTTCCCGTCATGCTGTACCAGGCACCGGAGATAAGCCAGTGATGGAATTTATTATCGGCACAATAATCTGTTATATCATTATAACGTGCGTATGCATCCTGCTTGCGCTTTGCGGTATGCGCTAGTCTTTTGGCGTTACATCAACCGCCGAGCCCTCAATAATCTGTTTAATGCGCATGATATCTTCGTGGGAAGATTCCCGCAATTCTTTCATGGCGTTTTGCAGCACCACGTTAACGGTGCTTGTCGTTTCATTGCGTACGAACTGATCCGGCTTGCCAAGCAGTCTGTCGAGGATACTATCCATTGACTTACAGCCGCCATATTGTGACGCTTCATTAAAGCGCTGCATTATCATTGCGTCAAAAACCGACAGTTTTCCCAATGCTTTCGGGTCTTTGCATATTGCCATAGTCTGCTCTAAGCTATAGCGTGAAGCCAGGAAAGCCGCGCGGTCTACAAAGTTTTGATACCCAGGCTTGCGGCCTTTTGGATTCGCCACCTGCCCTTTGACAAATGGGCGGCCTTTGACTTTAGCAGGGCTAACCTCTTGTAATTCCACATTGCTACCAAAATGCATTAACTAATTGTTTAGAATCAATGTACCATTAAACTTTGCCCGCGTCAAATTATACCGTTTAAAACCCATTAGAATACCCACGCAGACACGCTTCAGACTTTTTGATACTCCGGCACCTCAAAGCCATAAGGTGCGTTATAGCCAATATAATATAATATTCTCGTGTCCCTAAAAGTGTGACGCGAGTTATTAATACAATACAACGGCTTAACCAATACCAAAAGACAGGTGTGACATAAGGAAGTAAATTTGTGACGCGGTTTATGGTTATAATACATAAGCTTAAACAGTAAAATGATTTACGTCACACCTTGACCCTATACACACACAAAAACAGAAATACAAAAATACAAATATAGAAAACTATACAAATACTATATTAAAGTAAGAGGTATGTATAAGGAAGGACATATATTTAAAGGACATTGCTATTCAATGATAGGATAGCAGGCGCTTTGAGATGTCCAAGAGTTAGAAAAAAAAGCGTGACGTGTCCGCAATGTGTGACACTGGAATAATCATACACCATGTATTTTTGATATTGACGCTATGAACATACAATATTAGAGTTATATAACTATTAACACAAATAAGGATAATATATGAAAATGATAAACTTTAAATTATCAGATGAAACTCTTCATAAAAGAATAAAGATAGCATGTGCTGTTAATGGGATAACAATCACTGAATTTTTAAACACTTCTATTATTATGGCTCTTAAAATATTTGAGCCTGCACAGCCTAAAAACGGGGCTGAATAATGGAGGCTCAGACAATACCCTATGAATGGCTGGAAAATAAAAAGTTTCATCCTGAACCCCTCCATAATCTGATTCTCCTTTTGCTGGAAAAGCACCACAAGCTTACATGCGAGCAAGTGGTGGAATTACTGGGGAAAGCTGCGATTAAAGCTTATATCGACCTTATTAAAGACAGAATGCTGCTTGATTGGGGCGATGGTGTTCACTCCTTTGACAGTCATTTGCCCGTATGCGGTGAATTTACCAATAGCGGGCCTGTGAAAGTGGAAAAACCTGAGCCGGAGGGATGGAACAAGCAAATATTCCAGCTTCTGCACAGTAAGAAAGGAAGCGCCGGAAGGCGTGAAATAATGCGCTTCTTTCGCGTGCTCAAAAAACAAAAGCTTGACGCCATTATAGAGGAGATGCTGCAGAAGGGTTTAATAACATGTGAAAGAGAAACGCAAGGGAAAGGCAGGCCGAAAACAGTATATAAAATAGTTATTGACAGTCCATAACTTTAGTCTATGATGGCTTTAAGATTAACCAGCTAGGAGTTCGGATAATGACACAGCCAACATATGAAAAATTGGAAAACGCCTTTCGTGATGCGATGGCTGTTGTAAATTCTTTAGGCTATACTCCTTCCGGGGAGTACGAAGAGATATTTGAAGATGCGAAAGCTGTGCTTTCTCAACTTAACGGGGAATATGAAGAAGTAGCCTAAAACATCCATCAACACTAAAAGGAGTTCGAATAATGACCTACACAACACAGATTGCAAAGAACTACTACGGCTTAGAGGCAGTTACGGAAATACCATTAAACAAGCGTACGGAAGAGGGTGAAATGGCGTTGCGAGTCACAAGCAGCAAGCGTCATAGCGGCACTGTTAGCACATGCGCAAGCGTTATATACCGCAAGGATGACAGTTCCTACTCTACTGTGATTTTTCAGGATTACAGCAAAACCATTGCGCAGGGCAAAGTTGCGCGAATCACTGAAAAGTCACTTGCGGAGTTTCATGCAAAGGCGCTGGAAGCTGTACCGGCGGCGCTTGTGGAAGTCGCTGCACAATATAGCTTAGCTGCATAGGGGGAGTTATGGAAAAGCATAAATACTATGATCTAGCTTATCGCGCTCACAGCGGCACAAGCTTCTCACCAGAGAAACGAGCAGAGTCAGAATGCAACTACTATGACGCTATCGTGACGGAATTTACACAAGCTAGCAAAGAGTGGGCAATAGAGAAGTTTACGCGCCTCTGGCTAAAAAGCATGGCCGCCAAGTCACGTTGCTATAGCTCCATGATTTCCGGCCCCGCTCGCTTCCCCGTTGCGCGTATGCAAAAATACAATCAATGGGAGCATAACGCCAGCAAGGCAATGCTTGATTTTATCGACAAGGTACGCAAACCACCGGCAGAACCGCGCACGGAGCTAGATTATAACATCCAAGCCAAGGAATACGAAGTTAATGGCGTGAAGGTGCTGCATAATGTGGAGCAAAACCGCTTGCAATTACTCTTTGACGGCAAGCCAGACGCCGACATGATAACCAAGCTTAAAAGCCGTGGGTTTAAATGGTCGCCCCGCAATATGGCTTGGCAACGTCAGCTTACACCAAACGCAATTAATGTTGTGCCGTACATTCTTGAACAACAAACCGCATAAGGAGTTTTTAACATGCAAACTCAAAAATATATAATCACAGAGCCCTTTAAAGGTAGCACTGATTCCATTATCTATCAGGATGCTGACGGAGTTGAGCGCGTACAATATAGCGGCTATTTATACGCCGAAAGCATTGGACTGCCGAAAGACATGGATTTGACCTTAGAGCAGTATTTACAGGCAAAGGGTAAAAGCGCGGATTCGGTCAAGGTGCTGTCATGGGCAGAATTAGAGCCGCTTTGTATTGCCCATGATAACAGTATGAAAACCAATGTGGAGCCTATTACAGCCGAGCAATACAATTATGCCTTAGACGTTCTGCCCCCTTGTCGCTGGCATAGGGTAGCGGGTTATTCGGTGTTTCATGTATCTGAACGCATAACCGCTAACCTTGTCAACTGGTACGCAAAACACATGGGGGAATATTTAACCTTTGTGGATGATGCATCAATTACTGATGCACAGATTGCCAAAAAATTACAAACGAAAGGGCTTTAAAATGGTCCTGATAATTCTGATACTGATACTGATACTTCTCTTTTTTATATGGATAGAATTATGAACTATATCCCAAACACCCCCTTAGATATGCACTCTCCGCTACCCTGGAAAGTCACTAGCAGCGAGGCTATAAAGATCGCTGACGGCAAAGGCAACACGCTAGCCTTGATCGCAAACCTGCGCCTGACTGGCAGGCGGGAATGGCCGGAGGTAGAAGCCAACGCCGCGCTTATTGTTAAGGCGGTTAATCTTCATCAAAAGCTTATAAATCAGATTATCCAGATGGAAGATTGCCTCGGTAGTTTATTTGAAGCGGGCCGTATTGTTTACACTGATAGTCTTCAAGATGCGCCTTATATCGCAGGACACCTAGAAGAGGCCCGCGCAATATTAGAAGAAGCGGGAGTCGAATCATGACCTATATCTCAAGCGAAACTTACAATGCCCTTGCCGAGGCACTGGAACGCCGCAAGCAATTATTGAAGTGCATAGGGTTCACACTTCAAGACTTCTTAATGCGTCATTTAAGGATAAGCTATTCTTCGTACTGCTGCGCGATGGACTAAGGCATACGGTAGAATCAAGCAAGGCTTTAATTATGGCAATCCAGGGAGAAATTTATGACTTATGATTTTATGGACATAATGGTGGTACTGATAACCATGTACGTGCTTGCAGCTAATTCCTACTAGCCGGAGGATTCTTAATATGACCATGCCAGAACAAGCAGGCACAAGCACCATATACTTGACGAGCATGGCCGCGCCCAATGGATTTAACTTTCATACGGGCTTTTTATCGTCACGAAATGAATATGGAGTGAGTATTAATTCCAGTAGGGACTTTACAGGCAAGGAAACTTTTTACCCATGGCAATCAGTACAGAGAATAGAGAGAGGATAAGAGCCTGTAAATAATTATTGACAGTTAATAACTTTCTGCTATCCTGAAACTACAAACCGACCACATACAAGGAAATCTGCGTATGGCAACACTCCCCTTCTACTTTATCCCGAAATGGGAAGGCGGCAAAGACGGCAACCCCGTTTTATTCCTGCCTGATATGTCAGCAAATAGGGGTTACATCGCCTGTTATGCCCATATGGGCCAGCATAGCGAAGCTTCAATGGATTACTATCGCCGCTGCAGGCGTGTGGCGCCTGATAAAAAAGAGCGCCTTGCTCTGGCCGCCTTAATCCGTGAATATTCCGGCTTTCTGCATAGCTCTGAACATATGGAGCTAGTGCGCCGCGACACAAAGAGGTTTCAGCGCGTGAGGCGGGTAAGAGTATGACCTATTTCAATGGAACGCTACACGGTTATAACAATCCTGTAACAAGGAAATATGAACCGCCGATAAAAACCACTGCCATTTATTGCGACAATTGCGCTGTTGATTCTATACCGCTGGATAAAAGCAAGCCGGAGGGCAGACAACACTGGGATACTGACTTTAGGTGGTGCCCCGTATTCGGCGGCAATGAAAAATGCCATAAATGCGGGGTTGCTGTATGAGCGCCACCTATAAGCATCAAGGCGAATTCGCCCTGACATTGGCCCGCGACTGGCTACATGGCGGCACACGTCCCGAAGTCCGCAAGAAGATACGCGGGCTTAAAAACAAGGCTCAGGCCGCTTATATCGCCGCGCGCATTGTCTACCTGCTTATGCAAGAGCTGGGGCATGTGGAGGCCCAAAGCTTTCTCTACTTCATACATCCCGATAGAAAGGATTGATTATGCCACATACAGCCCATGCCCCGCTGCGTGCTGCCCGTGTGGCCCGTGGAATGACACAAAAGCAACTGGCCTACAGCATTGGAGTAATGCCAAGCCATATCGGAGAAATGGAAGCGGGCAAGAGAAGTGTAAGTAAGCGGATTGCGCACCTTATGGCCTCCATCCTTTTAACAACCCCTGAAAAACTAAGGAGAAAGATATGACTGAGAAGCAAGCCATACAAGCCGCAATCGAAGCTGGTATATTGAGCAACACCAATCTCATCGCCTTTGACTTTGCAGGCAACTACCGCGTGCATGATATTAAGGCGGGGGAAGTGGTATTCCGGCATATTGTGGACGGACGCCTATTGCATTGGATTGTTGCAGCATGAGAACGCTCATCTTATTCCCGCCGCATGACCTATATAAGAAATGGGGAATCCTGGCGCATGTTGACGACACGGAGCGCAAGCGTATTTTAGACGTGCCGCACGGTCAGTTTAAGGGTGAGATTGCGAGGCTGACAAAAGAAGTGCATTTACTCAGATTTCCGCCGCGTAAGAAGTCCATCGTTTCAGAAAGCTGGTATAACTCAAACAAACCCAAACCATACAAGGAGCCAAGCCATGACGACACAACAACAGACGAATGAATCCATATTCCCCACCTTTGAGGAAATGGCGGAAATATTAATCGATGATATTATAAGGGAATTGCCCGGAATGTTTCATCGTTTTGAGAGTCCGGATAAAGAGGTTTAATAGTGGAGGAAGTTATGGAAATACCGGAAATAGTAATAAAGGCTCTTAGGGATTCTCGCAATTCTCATACCTATGAGTCACAGACTGCAATCCAGAGAGCGCAAAGGGCAGAAAATAAGCGAGACGTGAATGTATTATACTTGAGGGCCAAGAGCTTTGAAAGGCTGCAAGATGAATGCCTAGATGCATTACACGCATTAGGCCAAGATGTTTAACAGCATAACAATTTAATGAAGGAGAAGATTATGAATATAGAGCAAGCAATGTTTAGGCTTTACGAAAGCGAAATAAACTGCGGAATAGCGTCTTTCTGGGATGGTGGCGTTACAGCTTGGATCGGTGATGAATTTAATGGCCGTAAGGTAGAGCAAAATTTTGATCCTGAAAATATAAATAAAATTGGTGCTTGGATGATAAGCGAAGCAAAAAAAATATATCCGTTGGCATTTTCCGATGATCTCCTAATTAAATATGAAGACCAACAAAAAAATACTCAGGGAGATACTCTGATTGATAAAATATCCAGCATCATCGAGAATAAGCTTGAGATACGCCGCGTGAACGACGGTGATGGCCGTTATGATACTTGGATAGAAAACTCCATCGAAGTCGCGGAGATTATTGTTAGTATTCTTCCTCAGATACCTCAATAAAGGGTGAATAAATTGTTATTGACATTTAATAACCAGCTTGATAGGAATGCACCATGAAAACAGCGCGTGAGATAGAAAGGTTTACCGAAAAAGTAACATATGAGTGTCTTTATCTTATTACGCTACTGGCTGAGGAATTTAACAAGGATGAGGAAAAGCCGCTGAAGAAGCTGGACATTGATTTTACGGAAAGCTGCATACGGCAATCTATAACCGAATTATTCTGGCTGCATTTATGCGAGGCTGAGGATAGGGAGAAAAATAACCATGACGAATAAAACAGCAGGTATATTCTACGAGGAAATGCGGCAGAAATATCGTGAGTTCTGCGAGGAATGTAAGAAGGATTTAGACCCTATCGAAGCCGAGTACGGCGGGCTCATCTCCTTTGAGGAATTTGTTGAATCAGAAAGGGGTAATTATGCCGAATCGTGAACGACTCTATATCTTCCTGCTTGGTATTCTCTTTGCCAATGCAATCTTGTCGGTTGCTCTGTTTAGCGGCTACCTGGTCAAGCCCTCGTGGGTAGTACCGGAAAACGCAATGGTAGTGGCCAAGGACTTTATCACCGCCATTCAGGACAAACATAAATAATGGAAATTAGAAAGGCTAAATCTATGCAAGTCAACGCTTCTTTATCACTATTGCAGTCAGCTGTTGCCGTGACGCCGGTGAGTCTAGGCACACCGCCTAATACCACCGGAGCGCAGACTGAAAACACAGCCCCACCAAAGAACCCTATGACTGGTAGCAGTATCAACATGCTGGCTGCTAATACGCTGGAAGGCATACTACAATCGCAAGAAACACTTGTAAATCCCTCCAATGATGCCAGTGGGCAGACGCAAGCATACTCCAATGAGATAGGGCAGGTGTCGCAGGCTTATGAGGCGGTGGCTGCTAACAACGCTCAGAACATAGTTGCGACTGATGTAAAACAGGCGCAGGTAACAACGCCATCGCAGCTTAGTATTTTAGCATAGAAGGAGGGTAAATAATGCCGATTGAAACATTAGCGCATGACATTGCAGGTGGCATTGCCGAAACCTTCGGGATGAGTGCTAAGAAGCGCGAATGGATGTATAGGTTTATTAAGGC
>Ga0265338_10002202_pt1 | contig 29782 bp, 26 predicted proteins | sample 42126metaG_FD_193579 | JGI IMG/M metagenome (GOLD analysis project Ga0265338, IMG submission 193579) | Rhizosphere microbial communities from Carex aquatilis grown in University of Washington, Seatle, WA, United States - 4-21-26 metaG | ecosystem: Host-associated > Plants > Roots > Rhizosphere...
CGTCGACGACCTTGTCGTTGGCTAACAGATCAACTTTCAAACCTAATCCCTGGAGTTCCTTAACTAAAACGTTGAAGCTCTCCGGTACTTTCGGACCTTGGATCGGCGTGCCCTTGATAATCGATTCGTAGGCCTTGGCGCGGCCATAAACATCGTCGGACTTGATGGTCAGCATTTCCTGCAGGGTGTTGGCGGCACCGTAAGCCTCGAGCGCCCAGACTTCCATCTCACCGAAGCGCTGGCCGCCGTTTTGGGCCTTACCACCTAGTGGCTGCTGTGTGACCATAGTGTAAGGACCGGTCGAGCGAGCGTGAATCTTGTCGGAGACCATATGGTTAAGCTTAATGATGTACATACTGCCAACGGTAGTGCGTTCGGCGAAAGCTTCGCCATTACGGCCGTCGTAAAGTTGCTGCTTGCCATCTTCCGGCAAGCCGGCCTCTTTCAGCAAGCCCTGAATCTTTTCTATTGGAACGCCGTTGAAGGCTGGGCTAGCGACTTTCATGCCAAGCGCACGAGCGGCCATGCCAAGATGGGTCTCGAACAGCTGTCCAATGTTCATGCGGCTAGGCACGCCAAGCGGGTTAAGAACTATGTCCATGGGCGTACCGTCCTCATTGAACGGCATGTCCTCAACCGGCAGAATACGGGCGATAACACCTTTGTTGCCGTGACGGCCGCCAAGTTTGTCACCAACGCTGATTTTACGCATTTGAGCGACGAAAACCTGAATCTGCATGATAACGCCGGCTTTCAGCTCGTGGCCGTTAGCCCGACTGAAGACCTTAACTCCCACGACTTTGCCGTGGCGGCCAGTGCTCATGCGCTGGGAAGTGTCACGGACCTCTTTGGCTTTTTCGCCGAAAATGGCACGCAGAAGGCGCTCTTCGCTGGAAAGTTCCTGCTCGCCTTTAGGCGTGATTTTACCGACTAGAATGTCTCCAGGATGAACCTCGGCACCGATGCGGACGATACCGTCTTCATCAAGATGGCGTAGAGACTCTTCAGACACGTTCGGAATGTCACGAGTGACGATTTCCGGACCAAGTTTGGTCTCGCGGACTTCAGTCATGTAATCAACGATGTGGATAGAGGTTAGCGTGTCGTCCTCGACCATCCGGCGACTCAAGATGATGGCATCTTCAAAGTTGTAGCCAGCCCACGGCATGAAAGCGACCAACAGGTCTTTGCCAAGGGCCAGCTCGCCATCAGCGATGCTCATGCCCTCAATCAATGGGTCGTCGGCTTTGACTTTGTCACCGCTTGAGACAACAACCGTCTGGTTGATGGAGCTGCCTTCGTTGCTACGCATAAAGTGAACAGGTTCATAATGCACGTTCTTGCCGCTCTTATATTTAACGACGACTTCGTCGGCGCTGGCTTTTTGGATCACGCCATCTTCTTCGGCTACAACCAACTGCCCGGTGTTAGCGGCTACAATCGTTTCGAAACCGGTACCGACGATCGGGCTTTCCGGCTTAATTAATGGCACGGCTTGGCGCTGCTGGTTAGAACCCATCAGACTGCGCAGGACGTAGTTTTTCTCAATAAATGGAATCAGGCCAGCACTTGAACCGATGGTTTGGGCCATCGAAGAGTCCATGTGAGTGATTTCACCTGCATCGAACTCACCCGGCTCTAGGCGGTTGCGAGCGCTAACACGAGCGGCCACGAAGTAGCCGTCTTTGCCGGTTTCATTGCCGGCACCGGCAATGACAGCCTGTTCTTCTTCAGCGGCGTCCAGAAAAACAATTTTGTCAGTGACTTTAGCTTTGACCGGCCAGGTGGCTTTGGATTTGATAGCGGCCAGACGCTTGGCGGCGGCCGGAGTGATGACAACGCCATCCTTGACGATGGTTTTACCCTTTTCGTCGGTCAGATCGCCGCGGGCAATATGGCCAACGGCTTCTTTGGCAGGAGCAGCGTTGATGACTTTACGATACGGGGTTTCGATAAAGCCGTATTCATTGATACGGGCATAGCCGGCCAGGTTCAAGACCAGGCCGATATTGGCGCCCTCCGGCGTCTCTACCGGACAGATGCGGCCGTAGTGGGTAGCGTGCGCGTCCCGGACTTCAAAGCCGGCGCGTTCGCGAGACAAGCCGCCAGGACCCATCGAACTGAGGCGACGCTTGTGAGCTAGTTCGGATAACGGGTTGATTTGGTCCATGAACTGGCTGAGCTGAGAGCTGGCGAAGAATTCGCGCACGGCCGCCACTACCGGTCTGGCGTTGATAAGTTGGGACGGCGTGACGGTCTCGATTTCGGACATACTCATGCGGTCCTTGGCGTTGCGCTCCATCCTAAGCAAGCCAATGCGGAATTGGCGCTGGACCAGTTCGCCGACCAGTTTGACGCGGCGGTTGGCTAGTGAGTCAATTTCGTCGGCCGGATCCTGTGTAACGTTCAATCGAATAATCTCGGCGATGATAGCCAGCAGGTCTTCGACCCGCATGACGCGATTAGCGGTCGTATTGGGTACGTCCAAATTCAAGCGCTTGTTGAGTTTGTAGCGGCCGACCTTGCCGAAATCGAAGCGTTTGAAGTTATAGAACATGTTCTCAATCAGCGAGCGGGCATTATCAACGGTGGCCAGATCGCCAGGGCGCAAGCGACGGTAAACCTCAATTAGGGCTTCATTGTTACTACCGGACGGGTCTTTATCTAGCGTCGCTTGGACGTAGCTATGCTCGCCGGTATCAACGTGCGCGAAAGCTTCCTTTATCTTAGTTTCGTCCATGCCTAGCGCTTTCAGTAGGGTGGTGACGGCCAATTTGCGTTTGCGGTCAATCTTGACGTACAAAACACCTGCGGCGGCCGTTTCAAACTCTAACCAAGCGCCACGGACCGGGATGACTTTAGCGCCGTAAAGATTGGTAGTGCCGTGCGGGTCGGCGGTGAAGAACACGCCGCTAGAGCGGATCAACTGGCTGACTACAACGCGCTCTGCACCGTTAATTACAAAAGTGCCACGGCTGGTCATCCATGGATAGTCGCCGAGGTAGATCTCTTGTTCTTTGATTTCACCCGTAACTTTGTTTGTCAGCTCAACGGTAGCTTTCAGTGGTGCTTCGAAACTGACGTTATTTTCGCGCGACTCACCCTCGGACATCTTGGGGTCTTCGAAATGGTACTTCTTGAAGCGGAGGCTGAGCTTTGTGCCGGTGTAATCCTCAATCGGGCTAATTTCTTCTAAAAGTTCGCCCAAGCCCTCTTTTATAAACCACTTGAAGGATGTGTTCTGGTGATCCACCAAGTTAGGTGATTCCAAGATGTCGTCTGACTTTGTAAAGTACGTGCGCCTAGCAATAGCCTGTCTTTTCGCCATGCAAAAAATTGCTCCCTTAAATTAATTGATCGCGCGATGCGAAGCCCACTACGTCTGGCGTGCCAAAACCGTTATAAACACATGCAAGCACCAAAGTACACTACTTCTTAACCAGTATTTTAGAGAATTTTCCTCTTTCGGTCAAGTTATGCACAAAAAATGTGTTGTGAAATTTGCTATGCGGACTTTTTGACGGAATCGGCAACTTTACGGCTATCAATTATCTTGTCAACCAAGCCGTAGTTCTTGGCCTCTTTGGCGGTCATCCAATAGTCTCGGTCAACATCTTTCTCGACTTTACCGATCGGCTGGCCGGTGTTTCGGGCTAAGATTTCGTTCAGCAAGCGCTTTAAGCGAAGGCCTTCTTTAAGATCAATCTCTAGGTCTGATATCTTGGCTCTGCCGGCGGCGCTGGATGGTTGGTGGATCATGACAGTGGAGCTAGGCAGTAGTAAGCGTTTACCTTTAGCACCCGAGCTTAAAAGAAAGGCCGCGGCCGAGGCCTGAACGCCGATACCAACGGTCTGAATCTGGGATTTTACGAACTGCATGGTGTCATAAACGGCCAGGGCGTCATAAACACTGCCGCCAGGGCTGTTGAGGTACATGATTATGTCTTTATTAGGATCCTCGTTCTCCAGAAAAAGAATCTGGGCAACTACGAGGTTGGCGGTATGTTGATTGATCTCATCACCCAGGAAGATAATGCGGTCTTTGAGCAGGCGGCTATAGATATCATAAGCCCGCTCCATGCGGCCCTCGGTCTCGATAACAGTTGGGACTAGAACCTGAGATTTCGGATTCATACGTTCAATTTTAGCCTAACAAATTGGCACTCGTCAAGGCTGAGTGCCAATTTAAGCGTGAGTCGAGAATACGTAGCTACGAGTTTCAACTTTTTGTCTGTCGAATATCGATAATTCCTTCTGATTAGCCCTGCGCCGTTCAAGTTCCGCAACGGCTTCTTCAAAGCGGTCGTATAACAATCCCTCTTGCCGAGTACTTGCTCGGCGCATTTCCATGGACACGTCAAGCGGACATACTCGTGCTATGTCCCGCTCGATATGCGCACTGGACTTTCTATAGTCAACCTCGACGTAGCCGCCCTTGGTTATTGACTCCGGGCCGCGACCGTCACAATCATTATTGGAATCATAGACAATGGACAGACCCAGTAGCCGTCCAAACAGGCCATGTTTCACAATTAGACATTCTTCGCAAGGATGGCGCCCAGTAACCGCCGCGCCTTCAGTTGATGATTCTCTCATTCAGAAAACTTTAATACTTGGCTAAATGGTAGTCAATTATTTGTTGGCGTAACCGACAAGTTTATTGATGGTCTTCTCGGTTAGCAGACGCGCGGCAATGTCTTGGCGATTTTCGGGCTTATCAAGTTCGGCGCGCATGCCTGGGTCCTGGTATTGGGTTTTTAGCTCGTTTATCTTGGTATCAAGTTCAGCCGGTTCGACATCCAGTCCTTCGACAAGAGAAATCTCGCTTAGAACCAGCCCGGCTTTGACCCGCTCGGCCGCGTCAGCACGCTTGCGCTCGCGGTGCTGTTCTTCGGTCACGCCTTCAGCTTTCAGGTGTTCCTGCCAAGTTTGGCCGCGCATGACTAAGTCACGCTTTTCTGCCTCTTCCATGGCAGTGAGTTGGTCCTCGACCATAGATTGCGGGAATTCAACCTTGGCGCCGTCGCTGATCTTCTTTATCAGTTCACTCTCATATTGCTGGCGGGCGCGGATTCCCTGTTCAGCGGTCAATTGTTTTTTAACATCTGCCTTAAGTTCAGCAACCGATGTGAATGGTCCGATTTTTTTGGCAAGTTCGTCGTCTAGCTTCGGTTCGACCAATTCGCTGACTTTCTTAGCAGTCACTTTAAAATTGACCGGCTTCTTGCGCAGGGCAACCACACCGTAGTCAGCCGGGAACGTAACTTTAAAAGTCTTTTCGGCTCCAGCCTTTAGACCGACTAGGGCTTCCTCAAAACCAGGTATAAAGTTTTTACTGCCTAAAATCAACGGAAAGTCTTTACCGCTAGCTCCAGCAATTGGCTCACCTTTTTGGTCGGTGCCATCAAAATCAATCGTAACTTCGTCGCCAAGCTTAGCCGGTCGTTTAGCTTCGATTCGTTCAGCCATCCGCTTGCGCAGGTTGCTGAGCACATCGTCAACCTCCTTGGCGGTAACCTGAGTTTTTGGCAACGGCAGTTTCACCTGCTTGTAATTGGGCAGGTTTATTTTGCCAATCATGTCGAACTCGGTATCAACCTCCAGGGTTGTGTACGGTACGAACTTCTTAACTTCTATGTTCGGTTGGCCGACCGGACGGACCTTCTCGGTCTCGATAGCCTTGCGGAACAAGTCGTTAATGGCGTGCTCCATAAATTCATCAAGCAGACGCTGGGGGTTAGCGTTTTTCTCAATCAAATTCTGCGGCGCCCGGCCTTCGCGGAAGCCGGGGACTTTGACGTCGCCAAAATGCTGATGGAGGACATGGTCTTTGATAGCCTCCATTTCTTCAGCACCGGCACTGATAGCCAACCGCGCGTGTGTCGGCGATTTTTGGTCTAAAGTAACTTGCATCGGTTTCTAATTATTACAGATTCTGCTCAGAAGGGAAGTCAGCGGTTAGCCGTCAAGGTCTCGGCTAATTGGGATAAAGTCAGTACTTTCTCCTGCCCTGCCCCAAGATCGCGCAGTTTAAGTTTGCCTGATTTAAGCTCTTCTTCACCGATAAAAATAGCGTAACGGGCGTCGGATTTAACGGCGTTTTTAATTTGAGTGTCGAGCTTGCGGCCAGTGTTATCAACAGACAGGTTGGCGCCTTTAGCTCGTAGCTCCTTGAGTAGCGACTGAGTGCCGGCGTAAACATCGCCGATCAAGATTACTACCGCGTCGTGCTCTGGAGGTAGTTTTGGTAAAAGTTTATGCCCCTCCAAAAAATTCTGCAGAGTGACGTCGCCCATGCCGAAACCTACCGTCGGTAGCGGCGCAACACCAAATAGACCCACTAGGCCGTCATAACGGCCGCCGCCGAACATCGAGCGGTTATTGTCCGGGTTATTGTCGTAAACCTCAAAAACGATGTCTGTGTAATAGTCCAACCCGCGAACGGTTGAGGGATTGAAGGCAGCTTCGTTAACGCCTGATTTGCGCAGTAGTCCGAGTAGCTTCTCAAGCCGCGTCACCGACTCGCGCGCCCGGACTGACGACGGCAGGCTACTTAAGTTCTTACTGTTCAAAAATTCAACTAACTGGGCGACGTGGTTTTTGTTCCTGATAATCTTTTTTACCGAATCAACAAAAGCGGTAGCGGAAATCTTGGACTTCTTATCTATTAGCCGCGACACAGCCTGCAGGTCTTTCTGGTTGAGCGAAATGACTTCGCTCAGGAAATAATCCAGCAGTTCACGGCTATTCACGTAAATCGTGTAGCTACCGCTTTTAGCTCCAAGAGTTTTTAGGATAGAGTCGGCGATTAGGATAATTTCATGGTCGGCCTCAATGCCAGCTACGCCAAAGATATCGACATTCAACTGCCAGTGTTCGCGCAAGCGGCCGCGTTGAGGACGCTCATAACGCCAAAGATTAGGGATTGAATAAAGTCTTAGCGGGTAAGCCAGCTCCTGGCGGCGAGCGGCCACCATACGGCTGACCGTCGGTGTCATTTCTGGGCGGATGGCGACTTTGCGGCCGCCCTTGTCTTCGAAAGAATATAGCTGTTCGTTAACGATTTCTTCGCCGGATTTGGCGGCGTAAATATCTACCGGCTCCAAAATCGAGGCGTCGTATTCGTGGTAGCCGTAACTTTCAACTACTTGGCGCAGGACGCCAAACATGTATTTCTGCAGGCGTTTATCCTCGGGATAAAAATCACGCGTACCCTTGTAAGGCTGGGTGCTAAGTTTCATCAAATTCAATTATATAGCTTCGCGCCAAGAAGATTATTCTTTTCAGTGGATTATCATCTTGGGCTCGGCATATATTCTCGCTGAACGCTCGATTATAGACAACTTGAATCGGGCTGTATAATAGAGGCCATGGCTCGCAAACCTCGTGCTCGCAAACCTCGTGCTCGCAAATCATCGCCGCTGTATCTGCCAAGCGCATTCGATTTATTCACGCCCAGCAAGGACTTGGTGCTCAAGAACATCCACGTTTTTGGACCGCTATTTATTCTGCCGTTTATTTTCTGGGGCCATAGTTGGCTGGATATCCCGGCTGGCGCAGGACACTATTGGGGCCGTATAACTGACGCTAACTATAGTTGGCCCTTCCCGTCGGCTTTCTGGGCGGCCTTTATTGGCTTTTCAATAATCTGGTTTCTGATAGTTATCGTTGGCGGAGTAATCGTCCAAATTATGCTACAGCGCGCCCAGCTGGAAGCTTCCCAGAACAAAGAACCCAACTTTCACGAGCTTTGGGGCGCGGTCAAAAAAATATGGAAGAAGATGACTCTGCTATTTTTGGCAATGACTGGGCTGATTATCGGCGGCTTCATACTACTGATTATTCCGGGTCTAATTATGTTGAGGCGCTATTTCTTCGCGCCTTACGTCATGCTGGAGCGAAATTGTAGTGTTGGCGAAGCTCTTTCGCGAAGCGCCAAGCTTAGCGCTGTGAATACAGGCTCGGTTTGGGGCGTAATTGGCGTATCGGTCCTGATTTCTCTGCTCGGAGTCATTCCGCTGATTGGCAGTCTGGCTTCATTTGTCGTCGGCTCGCTTTACTGCGTCGCCCCCGCCCTTAGATACCAACAACTGAAGAAGTTAGCTTAGCCTAACCTAAAATCGGGAACTTCCTGATCTTGGGTGAAGCCCCAGGATTTACGTACCTGGGTGTTGCAGACCTTTTCGGTCTCACGGCCCTTGCGGGCAGATGCTCCCTTTCTCTCTCACCACGACAGCGTGATGTCGCCTCGGCGATCCATCATGCAACCGTGTCCCGGACCCCAGAAGATGTCGAGGGCGATCACCGGCTCGTTGTCGAACTTGTGTCCGATAGCGAACCTCCCGACCCTGCGGTTTCGCATCCAACCGGTGATCCGCTCCACGATGTGGTCGCGAACCTCCTCCAGCTGCTGGGCTGTGTGGGTCGCTGCGTCCTCGGTGAAGAGAATGAGGATCCATAAGTCCGGGATGTTGATCGACAGCTCATCGAACTGCTGGAAGTCGACCTGGACGGCGTCGGGCGGAGTCCCTTCGTCGAGAAGTAGCTCATGGCCATCCCGGGTCAGCAGAAGCGGAAGTGCTTCAGCCATCTCGTAGATGAGACCTGCGGACGTCTGGGGGTACCACTTCTCTCGGCACTTCATGGTGACGAGTGGCATCTTGCTCCTCCTCAGACCTTCACCCAGCAGCCACCTGGATAGGGGCCTCTGGGAAGAGGGTTGAAGGAGACGGCGACCATGTCCTCGGCGAGTCCGCACAGAGAACTCATGCGGGTGCCGATGCGCTCGAGGCGCTCTGCGATGTTGCGCATCCGGTCAGGCCAGTCGTAGGCACTGACCACGATCAGAAGGGGTCTTCGACTTCTGCCAGTGAACGGTTCGAACACCGGGATCGCGATCTGGTTCTTCCAGTCGTGCACGATCGCGTTGCCCTCGTCGTCAAGGCAGTCCATCTCCTGGGCAACCTTCTGCGCCAGGGTGTCGAGGAACAGCTCACGCGTTACCGGATGGCGGGCGTGACCGAACCGGCCAGATCCCCACCTATCCATCATCGGCGCATAGCGGACTTCCACGTCGGGCATGCCGACGCCTCCTTTCGGGAGTTGCGGGTTGAAAAAGAAAAGGACGTTTGGAGAGCCGCTGGCTCTTACCAGACGCCCTCAACAAACTTAAACTATTTTACAATGTTTTAATATAATTAGCAATAAACGTACCCCTTCGCTACCAGCAGCTCAAAAAACTCGCCTAAGATTATAGAGGTAAATTCTTTCTTATCTCCTCAATTTCAGCGACTACCTTCCCGACTTTATTCGAAGTAGCTTTTTTCTCATATTTAATGCCCTTAATTAGTTGCCGCGTCTCTTTCTTACTCGAGGCTCTTTGTACTGCATCATCAAGATAGTCGACTAAACCTTTATACAACTGGCCCCACACATCCAGATGCCTAGGATCATCTCTTAAAATATCGGGTAGCGGGGCGCTGTCACCAGAAATTATTATCATCGCAGGGACACCATAATCGTCCACGGCTCCAAAGCCCAACTCATCGTTATGGAGTAACAAATCCCGATAGAGGCTCCAGGTTAGGTTGGGCGCTGAAAGGGTATTCAGCCTCTCTAGCAAAACCTCCGGCTCCACGCCTTCAACTGTTGATAGTGCGTCAACTACGGGCATCAATATCCTTACTAACGAGAAGAGTCCTATCTTAGAAGTGCTGTCCTCGTTGTATTTCGCTATCGTTTTGAAAATGTATTCAACCTCACTTTTGAGTCTGTGTTGCATGGCCAATAGAGCCTGGAGGTAGTCGACTTCATCAACCACGTATTTTATTCCCGGATGTTCGTTGATATTACGGCCGTTTAGGTTAATCATTTTTTTAGTTTATACCCGCGAGCTTTGAGGATAAAGCGAGCGGAAGGCGAGGCTTGGCGCGAAAGCTGAAGATAAAAATAGCTTCCGCTATTTTACGAAAGCTAAAGCTACCAAATGAGCTGGTGGGCGAGAGAGGACTTGAACCTCCACGTCTTTCGACACTAGGTCCTAAACCTAGCGTGTATACCAATTTCACCACTCGCCCTCGTCGAGACTAACGCTTCTACACCTCGTTTTGGCGGGTAGCCAAAAGTTCAGTCTTAAGCTACGTCTCTCCTCTCAATTTCACAAAGCTGCGCTTCGCAAAATTGGTAGCTGCAAAACTGCAATTACAGATGTATTTTAGCTGTTTTTACGATAGAAAACTAGTTGTCTAAGTCGAGATCGGACTCCATGGTTGGATCTCGAAAAAGATAAAGATCATCGTAGGCGTCTTTATACGCCTCGTTTCTGACCGCTATAGAGGCGGCCATTATCGATACGCCACAGCGCTTTACCGCGCACATTTCTTGGGCGCCCTCAACCATATCATCAAAATTTTCTTGGGCCAGTGCGTCGATTTTCTCCGCATCTATTGAGCAATCAGGCGTGATCTCGAAAAATTGTCGAGTTACAGCCAGCACTGGGCAATGGCGACCAGTTGTTATGCAAATATCTTCACGAATCCGAGGCAAAGCTAGCTCTCCTTAGGTTGATCGATAGGAGTTTCTCGGCGACTTCCCCACGCCAATGCTTCAGAGACCATAGAAGATGCAACTTCTCTCTCTTGTTGGTTTCTTTGTGCAACTATTAGCTCCCGTGAGCGTCTGATTTCAGGGTCAACTCCCATAACTAAATCGGCGATTTTCCGGATGATGTTTGGCGTACGTGGTTCGAGGGATGGAGCAAATTCTGTCATGGAAGTTTAATTTCCGTGCTTGCGGCCGCACGAACCAGGTTCTCAGTGCTGTAGGCACTGTCCATGGGTTCTGGCTGTTCCGGCCAATGAGCTTCAATCTCGTGAACGATCTCTTCGGAAAGACCACTAGCTTCGTAGGTAGCCAACTCGACACCTCGCCCCATTAATCCTAGAAAGTTAAGAAAACCTTCTTTTAAGCCTCGTTTTGGTTTTTCCGCATGCGCACCGGCAAATTCATTCATACGTTTTATTTAACTATATTTCCGGTAAAACACAAGTTGGGCGTCGCCGTAGTTTTTATCGACGACAACGGTGGTGTCTTTAAACTCCGGATGCTCTGTCTTACCCGGCCACGACAGTACCACCAAGCCGCTAGGCTTGGCGTGTCGCTTAATTAAAGTCTGGAGCAGGTCAGTCTGAAGTTCATCATATGGTGGATCCAGAAGGACAATATCGAATTGCTTCTCGGCATTATGGATACTCCAGCCGCCGGTGTTAGCGCGAACAGCATCAACCTGGGCGCCGAGTCCCAGCTCGGCAAGGTTGCGATCAAGCGACGAGTGCGCCGCCCGGTCTTTATCAATAGCCACGATGTGCCTAGCCCCCCGACTAGCCGCCTCAAACGCCAGCGCGCCGCTACCGGCGAAAGCGTCAAGAATTTCCAGTCCCTTTATATCGCCCAGTACATTGAACAGTGCGCCGCGAATTTTCTCGCTCATAGGATGAGTCCTAAAGCCGTGCGGTTCGCTAAACTGCCGGCCACCAAGTCTTCCAGCAATGATTCTCATAGATTCATTATACTTCGTGAAAAGTGTTTTTATTAACCGCTATGGAAGACGTTTTTACCAGGTATTGCATTGTTAAGCAATAGTATTATAGTTACGCTTATACGTAAGCTCAATAAATATTAGTTAATATATACAAAAATGAGTGTCTCGCAGACAGAACTAGGCTATGTGGATCCAGCAGAACGGAGCCGGATTCTGGGAGAGGGGTACCTAAAAAATCTAGGAGGAACTGCAATGTCAGAAGATTCTTTTAAAAAACCAGAGGCCGAGGCCGACATACAGGCAGAAACGGTAGAGACGTTGCTAGAGAGATATGAAAAACCCACGTCCGATGGATGGCTTGTAAGGTTCCACGAACTTCCACAAGGCGTGACCGCCTATAACGCCAGCAGATCCTTTATGGTTGGCGAAACACCGCATATGCTAGTGCGCGAAGAAGGCCAGCGTGCCGATCAGGAATTTACCTCCCGGCTTAGTATTTGGAGATTAAGTGAAGATGGCCGGGACTGTTGGCCCGCTGAAATCTCTAATTTGTCAGAGTTAACAGAGGGGAAAATTACTCAAGACCCATCCTATTCTAATGTTAACGGCATGCACGTAGTTACCTGGGTGGAGGTTGAGCTCAATGATCCTGCAGAGGATCCCGCGCAGGCCAAATCCTTTAAATTATTTAAATCTGTCACTGCCATTGGCGAAACGCTTGATACGTTAAAGCGTCACACAGAAAGAGTCATAGACAATGAGGGTAATGAGCAGCAGCGCAACGTTGAGCTTGTCGATACTAAAGGACTGCGCTACGCCGGACTCTCGGATGGTAGAATCGCCGTAATCCTCCGAACATCTCATAACGGCGAATACAAAATGCACTTTGCAGTCGCCGGTTCATGGAAGGAAATTACTACAGAATTTTTGGAGTCAGCCCCAGAAATTAAAGGGCTGGAGGGGCTGATCGTTAACTCCGAAGACAAGTATACTAGGCGCTGGATTGGCGGCAATGACATGAAACCTCTGGTTAACGACGATTTATCTCTAGGCATGCATACTGGGATGTTTGTAGATAATGGCATTCCGGACTACCGGGTATATGACGGGGCTCAGTGTATTATTGAGCCCGGAGAAGGTAACGAACCAGCACAGGCTAGATGGCCAAAAATCATCACCAGAGCTAAAGATTTTAATATATCCGAAGCCGTGCTGCCGCCTAAAAAACCCGACTTAGCGGAAGTCGATTATTTGAGCGTACATGAGCCAGCCTCCCAAAAGGGCGGAAAAACCCTCGTCTTGGCAGGCTTAAGGGACGCTGGCGAAGTAGGGCAAATGGTTCCGGACGTTCTTAAGGAATGGCGGGAAGCCCACCCTGAATTTGCGGATAATCCCTTCCCTCAATCGGTCAGCCAAGATTACACAATGGCTGCCTAAAAAATATTAATTTAGGTTGGTTATAGCGCGCAAACTAGTGACCCTGGCGCTCAGGTGCGGATATTTTTTGAGACTTTCTTTTTTGTCGATAAATTGCTGGGCGGCGGTACGAGCGGCGGCAATTAGCTTGGTATCGGTTAACTTGGCGACGCGTAGGTCGAGTGCGCCGTGTTGGATAGTGCCGTAAATCGCTCCTGGACCACGCAGTTCCAAATCTAGCTCGGCCAGTTTAAAGCCATCTGTCATATTCTCTAGAGCTTTCAGGCGTTGAGACGGGGCCTTAGAATCACTCATCACCAAATAGCAATAACTTTGGTGGGCGCCACGGCCAACCCGGCCGCGTAACTGATGGATTTGAGCCAATCCGAAGCGTTCTGGAGCCTCAATTAGCATGATTGAAGCGTTCGGTACATCGACGCCGACCTCTATAACCGTCGTGCTGACTAGGATGTCGTATTTATGGGCTAGAAGATCACGCATGATTTTGTCTTTCTCGGCGGATTTCATCCGGCCATGCAGTAACACTACCTTGCGATGGATAAATTCGTGCTGGCTTAACTGTTTATAAACCTCTTCCGCCGATAGGCCGTTGCTGAGCTCAGTGTCGCTTATCGTTGGACAAACGACAAACACCTGGCGACCTGCCTCTATTTCTTTATCGATCTTGGCGTAAAGCGGCTTCAGTGAATTGGGCGAAACGATGCGAGTCTCTATCGGCTGGCGGCCGGGCGGCATTTCATCCAAAACCGAAATATCCAAGTCGCCGTAAATGGTCAGCGCCAGACTGCGGGGAATCGGCGTGGCGGTCATATGCAGTACGTGCGGCATATGCCCGGCCTTGGCCTGCAGCTTCTTGCGTTGGTCGACGCCGAAGCGATGTTGTTCGTCAACGATAATCAGGCCAAGATTATGCATATCAACTTTTTCGGAAATTAAGGCATGCGTGCCGACGATCAAGCGCACATCGCCGTCGGCAATTTTCTGATGCATCAGCTTCTTCTGCGCCGGCTTTAGGCCGCCAATCAGCAAGCCGACTTGGTCGCCATAACCAACGCTGTTCAACAGTCCATAGAGTGTTTCGGCGTGCTGGCGGGCCAGGATTTCCGTCGGCGCCATAAAAGCCACCTGAAAGCCTTGTTCCATGGCCATCAAGGCCGCCATGGCCGCGACGACGGTCTTGCCGGAACCAACATCTCCTTCTACCAGACGGTTCATCGGATGGGTTTTGGCCATATCCTGATATATCTGCCAGACGACCTTGCGTTGGGCGCCTGTCAGTTTAAAAGACAGCTTTGAAACGAATTCGCGTGCTCGCTTCTCTTTAAAAGGAATCCCCAAACCTTTTTCAAGAGTCAGTTCCTGCTTATTGAGCAAGGCCGCCAGAGTCAGCCGAAAAACTTCTTCGAAACCAAGGCGCTTTTTGGCCATATCCAGGGCTCTAGCGCCGCTAGGGAAATGCATCTCCAGCGCCGCGCGTTCGTAACTGACTAGACCCTGCTCTTTTAAAAGCCAGCCGGGCAGATGCTCTGGCAGATCCTTAAAACCACTAGCGGCCTCGCGGACCAAGCGACGAATTTGGGCGGATTTAAGGCCTCTGATTTCACGGTAAACCGGGATGATTCGAGCCGTGTTGACCGGAAAGTCGCTAACCAGCTCCACCGAGGGATTCATGATAGCAAAGCGGCTACGACTGAGCTTATACTCACCGGCAACGTAATACTTTTTACCAACTTTAAGGGCGCCAGCACGGTAAGGCTGGTTGAACCAGACCAAACGGACGCTAGAGGTAGGGTCAGAAGCTATGGCTTCGGTTATGTGCATGCGGCGGCGGACATAGCGACCCTCTGCGTGCGCGATAGTTGCTTCAATGGTCACCGGGCCCGGATGAAGATCGCGTACCGCCACAACGTCTGAAAAATCGTCATAACGACGCGGGAAGTACTCAATCAAATCACCGGTAGTTTTAATGCCAACGCCGCCCAATTTCTTGGATAGCTCATCGCCCACCCCTTTAAGTTCAGTTATCGGCGAATCAAGGTTCACTCTTGACCCCGCGGTACTCGGACTCGGCGCATACCCATCCCCACTCATCCAGTCTCTCTGAACGTAGCGCGACCACGCCACCTTTAAGTCTTAAAGTAACCAGCCTGTCATCTGGTTCGATGCTGGAGCTAACGATACCGGCTAGCTCTACATCCCCTATAGACGCACCGAGGGAGGCCAACCTGTCGACAGGAACGCCTAGTTCCCCCGCCAGTGTTAGAATGACCTCTATCAGCCATGCTTCGGTTGGCAGACCTGAATGGGCAACGTAGCGTTCCTTATGGACCTCGCCTCTTTCCATGATGATAGTTTAACAGGCTAGACTTTCTTGCTTAGGCGTACCCAGACGCTGGGGCCGAAGTAGAGCGGAGCCAGGGCCGGCTGAAGTACCCGCTCAACGGCAATCAACGGTCGTTTACCGAGGACTTTTTTGAGGGTAGGTGAGCGCAGGTTAGAGCCCGAGAGAGTGGCTTCTACCTCAAAGCCGGCTTCGTGTAGCCAATTGATGACGGTCTTGGGGTGATGATTAACGAATGGAATCTCGCCTGACCGCTTGCTGGCTTCAGAGCGGATATCGACAGGCGTCTTGGGCACCCGCTTTCCATGAAAGCCGTAACGCAAGCGGTTGAGGAAGTGGGCGTCATTAGCAAATTCCAGCAAAAACGTGCCGCCGGGTTTCAGGACTCTCGCAATCTCCTTAAACTCGGCTGTCGGGTCCGGCAAGTGGTGCAGGACGCGCACGACCAGAACCAGATCGACTGATTTAGCTGGCAGCTTAAGGTCCGCCGCCTGGAGTAGTTTTTGATGAACTCCGGTTCCTTCGAGGTACATCTTAGCCAGATCCAGTTGCTGCTGGCTTGGCTCAGCTAGGGTCACGTCATTGGCGTACTTTGTCAGTAGTTTGCTGAGACGGCCGTAGCCGCCGCCCACATCAACAGCCTTTTCAAAATGTCGTCCGCGCAGAAGTCGTTTTATGGCCAGCTCCTCAGCGGCGTGCTCGTATTCCCGCCCCTGCCAGTAATCCTGGTAGTTATACTTCGGGTCGTTGTATTGGTCGGCCTTTTTGCCGGTCTTCATGGTTGTTTTCGCGGTCATAACTAGTTCTTTAATTCTATCAAAGCCGAGTCTTTGAAGGCCTTGCCGCGCTTGAGCAGTGAGGTCTCCGTCAATTTGTGGTTTTCGTCAGTGATTTTTTGTGTGTTTAGCTGGACGGCGCCCTCACCAATTAGTCGCCGAGCTTCGGTTTTAGACGAAGCCAGACCAGTGGATACAAGCACATCGACCAGTGGTGTGCCGCCTTTGGCTTTCTCGGCCGGGATTTCTTTTCTGACCTGGGCGAGTACGCCTTCGCCAACCGAAGCTATCGGCGTCTTGCCGGTCAAAACGTCAGTCACGACTTTGGCGGTATGAGTTTCTTCCTTGCCATGGACAAGCTCGGTGACTTCCCGAGCCAGTAGCAGTTGCGCCTTGCGTTCCTCTGGGCTAGAGACATGATACTCCATCGTTTTGGCGATTTCTTCCAGCGGCAAAAAAGTAAAAATCTTTAGATAATCACCGACGTTGGCGTCGTCAACGTTGACCCAGAATTGATAAAACTGCGTCGGGCTGGTTCTGGCCGGGTCGAGCCAAACGGCACCTTCCTCGCTCTTGCCGAACTTTTTACCTGTCAGCTGGTTAACGACCAGCGGCATGCACATGGCGTGGACTTCTTTACCTTCTTTTTTGCGTACCAGCGGTACGCCAGAGAGCATGTTGCCCCACTGGTCAGAGGCGCCAATCTGCAATTCCACGCCCTTGCTCTTATATAGATGCCAAAAATCATAGCCCTGGAGCAGACTGTAGCTGAACTCGGCGTAGCTGATACCGCTACCGTGTTCGGCTAACCGCGTGGCTACGAAATCGCGCTGCAAAAGATCGCTGACCGGGTAGTGCTTGCCGGTGTCGCGCAAGAAGTCGAGGTATTTTAGATTGTCCAGCCAGTCGGCGTTATTAACCACTTCGTGCGGCGCGCCTGCCAGAACCTTCTCAATCTGGGTTTTCACGACTTTGATGTTCGCGGCAACAGTTGATTTGTCGGCTAAAGCCCGTTCTTCGTCCTTACCGCCCGGGTCGCCAACCAGGCTCGTGGCGCCACCGGCCAGCATGACGGCTTTCCAGTCGGCTTCTATGAAACGGCGAGCCAGCAATATGACCGCCAGATTGCCGATCGTCAGGCTATCAGCCGAGGCGGCATCGATGCCTAAGTAGAATTTCCGCGGCTTATCAAGCCACGCCACGTCATCGAAAGTTTTATCCTTTATCAGCCCGCGTTTTGTTAAATCTTCGCTTAATTTCATGTTTTAACCCTTATAAGCTTTAGTATAACCCATCTTTAAGGTGGAGCGACCCAAGAAAACTGAGAATTTTAAGTTCAAGCATTTTGCTATAATCGACCGGTGAGGGAGATTACTAATCGAGCAGTCGAAATTAATAATCGTCAGATGGGGAAGATTGTATGACGAGCCCAGAAAACCACTTAAAAAGTTTAAGCTTTCTGGACGCGAAGCTATATAATTTAGTTCTAGGAGAAACGAACTAATACATGGCTAAGTCATCCGGCAAACGCCCGAACCTGAGGGTCAACCGGTCGCTAACCAGCCGCTGGAGCCAATCCGCCCAGACGCGCGCCAGGCGTAAGCTAAGGCGTCTGAGAGGATTGCCCAGTTCACGGCTAAAGCGATTCTTTTGGCGCCTGGATCCGCGACACTTCAAAGAATACTGGTGGAACCGTGAAGGCGCGGTCGTTGCCCTTAAAGCATTGGGTATCGCGATTTTGGCCGTCTTCGTTCTAACACTTGGCATTTTCGCCTACTTTCGCAAAGATCTACCTAAGCTGAGCGACATCTCCGCCGGAAATCTGGGCGGCAGTATCAGCTATTATGATCGGACCGGCAAAGTCCTTCTATGGTCGGACTATAACGCCGTTAAGCGGGTGCCGGTTCAGAGCCAAAATATCTCGCCGTACCTAAAGCAGGCGACCATCGCCGTCGAAGATCGCAACTTTTATAAGGAAAAGGGGTTCTCTATCCAAGGGACCATCCGCGCCGCTCTGAACGACGTCTTTCACCGTGGCAACCTGCAGGGCGGCTCAACGATTGACGAGCAATTGATAAAACTGACACAGGACTTTAATCAGAACAGAACGATTGCTCTTAAAATCAAGGAGCTAATTCTGGCGGTCGAACTCGAGAGAACCTATACCAAGGATCAAATCCTGACTGGCTATTTAAACGCCGCGCCTTACGGCGGCGTCGATTACGGAGTTCAAACGGCATCCTCAGATTATTTCCATAAGGACGCCAAGGATTTAACTCTGGGAGAGTCCGCTTTTCTGGCCGCCATCCCACAGTCTCCGGCCTACTATTCGCCATACGACACGGAAACGTTCGACTCAAAAGCGCTAGCCGGCCGCATGCAATATATCCTTCAGTTAATGGTCAACCAGCATATGATCACGAAGGCCCAGCAGACCGTTGCCTTGGGCGAAAACGTGTTGGCAGAAATCCAACCGCAGCAGACTAAATACGCCGGGATTCAGGCGCCTTACTTCGTCTTGGCGGCCAAGAACCAGCTCGATTCCCAGATTGCCAGTCAAACCTCAAAACTGGGCGGACTGAAAATTATCACGACACTAGACGTGAATCTGGAAGGCCAAGCCGAGAAACTTGTGGCCAGCAACCTGCCGGCCGTGCAGCGCTTAACCGCCGGACTAGCCGACGAGGAAGCCACTGTCACCGAAGACGTTCAGACCGGCCAAATCATGGACCTGGTCGGGGGTGTCAACTTTAACGATCCGACGTCCGGCCAGATTAACTACGCCGATTCAGTTCTGGTGCCGCCTGGCTCCAGCTTCAAACCCTATGACTACACGACTTTGATTGACAACAATAATAACGTCGGCGCCGGGTCGGTGCTATATGACACCGAGAGCCCCCTGCCCGGCTATCCGTGTACGAACCACGCCACTCCGAGAAACGGCGGCAACTGTTTGCAAGACTACGACTTCTTACAACCAGGGCCGATAACCCTGCGCTACGCGCTAGGCGGCTCGCGCAACATTCCAGCTGTCAAATCGATGCTGGAGGCCGTGCCAGGCGACACCAGCTCTGGGCGCACGACTTCGATTAACAAAGTCATCTCGACCGCTTCGGCCTTGATGGATAACACTTATTTGCAGAGCCAGGGCCTAAAAGCCTACAACTGCTACACGCCGGGGATTGATATTACCAATGTCACTGCATCCGACGTTACGCAGTGTTACGGCGCGTCAGCTATCGGCGACGGCGCTTTCCTGCACCTTGACGACCACGTTAACGGTCTGGCCAGCCTGGCCCGCCTCGGAGCCGCCATCCCTCGAACCTTCATCCTGAGCATCACTAACTCTGACGGCAAAAAAGTTTACCAATGGAAGCAGCCCAAAGCTACACAGGCAGTCAAGCAGGATTCGGCCTACATTGTTGATAATATGGCCAGCGACCCGAGTGCCAGTTACCTGCCCGGCTCCTGCACGGACACGACCTGTACGACGTTGGCCCACGGCGGCTATAAATTCCAGCGCTACAACGGTTGGCATATAGCTGTTAAGACCGGCACGACCGACAACGGCTTCGACGGCCTAATGACCTCCTGGGACACTAAGTACTCGACCGTCAGCTGGGTCGGCAATCACACTCGCAATGTTGACATCTCTTCCCGCACCGGCATCGCTATGGAATATCTGACGGAACCGCTAACCCGCGGCATGACCGAGTACGCGCTTAACGGCCTAAGTCCGGTTAATTGGTCGCAACCGAGCGACATAAAGTCCGAGCCGGCTTTCGTCGTCCGTAACCACATTCACTATGGCGATGTGGAGCCAAGCCCCAGCACAGACATCTTCCCGGCCTGGTACGTCGGCAAGAGTTCCACCAGCGGCACCAACCAAACTATTGATAAGGTGTCGAATAATGTCGCCACTAGTTGTACGCCCGCCTTGGCGCGTCAGACAGTCAATAACGGCAACACGGCCGCCTGGAATATTGATATCTTTAACGGCGGCAGTACAAATACTGGCGTAACGGGTACCAACAGCGGAGCTAGCCAGACCAACGATACCCTGCACGTCTGTGGCGAAGCTCAGCCGACGATCACATTGACAGTTAACGATTCTCTTCCAGCGAGCGTGCCAAATACAAGCTGTACGGTCAGCTGCACGTTCGTTGCTACAGCGTCTGCCGGAGCTCATCCGCTGTACGACCCGCAGTATGCTTCAGCTGGTGGCGGCTATATAAACTTCTTGGTCGACAATCAAATCGTCAAGACAATAAACTTCACCGACACTGATAGTACGACACAAACCTATAGCTATACCGTCACATCCTCGGGCTCGATGACAGTCAGTGCTCAAGTTGTCGACAGCGTACTCTACGAAGGAGACTCCAACCCCGTGACAGTTAGCGGCAAGGCTACGCTAACCGGTTTCGCGCCGGGTGGTCACACTATTTCTTTGGCTAGTTTTTATAACACCTCACGCAAAAGTGCCACTCATCACAGCGGTCGTTAGCCGCGGGTAATTCTCAACTCGGGTTTGGATATTCCGGCTTCCAAATAGGTGTTTAGGGCGCCGCGGACATCACTGACTCCCGCCAAGATTGGCGGCTTTTTCCCGGAACGCACTCGCGGGCCGATAGCCAGTTTGAAGCCCATCTTTTTAGCCTCAGCCAAACGTTTATCAAGGAACGGCACGTGGCGGACTTCACCAGAAAGGCCGACCTCGCCAAATACGACCGCATTCTGGGCCAGCTTCATCCCCCTGGCGGCACTAGCAATAGCCATACAGACCGCTAGATCGGCCGCCGGTTCGCTGAGGCGGATACCGCCGACGATGTTAATGTAGATATCCTTATCCGCCAGCTTCAACTTAGTTCGGCGTTCCATCATAGCTACCAACAAGTTAACCCGGTTCAGGTCGATACCGCTGGCCGTCCTCTTGGGGTAACCAAAGGCCGTTGGATTGACTAAAGCCTGAACTTCCACGAGTAGCGGCCGACTGCCTTCCATGGTAGCTAGGACAATTGAGCCGTCGGTAATTTGCCGCTCCGCCAGCAGAGCCGCCGACGGGTTGGCGACCGGCAGAAGACCTTTGTCCGTCATTTCGAAGATGCCGGCTTCATTGGTCGAGCCGTAGCGGTTTTTAGCGCCGCGTAGAACTTTAAAGCCGCCATAACGGTCGCCCTCCAACTGCAGAACAACATCAACGATATGCTCCAAGACTTTTGGCCCGGCAATCGAGCCTTCTTTAGTCACGTGTCCGACAAGTACCAGGGCACAACCCACGGCTTTGGCCGCGGCGCTAAGGAGCTGCGTGCTATTGGTGATTTGGGCCACACTACCGGCCTGTGAACTAACCTCGTTGACCGATACGGCCTGGATTGAGTCAACAATCACCAGATCAAGCCCGCCGGCCGAAATTGTCGAGGCGATATCGTTAGCCGTATTAGAAACCGCTAGCTGGAGTTTAGCGTTTATACCGCCTAGACGCTCGGCCCTGAGCGCGACTTGGCGGACCGATTCCTCGCCGCTGACATATAAAACTTTGTGCTTAGCACTAACAGCGCTGGCCAGCTGCAACAGCAAGGTACTCTTACCAATGCCCGGTTGACCGGCAAGCAAAGTAACACTACCGGCTACCAGACCGCCACCTAGAACTTCGTCAACCTCCGCTATTGTGGTCTTGACCCGAGGCTGCCGTGACTTGGCGCCAGCGGCAAGCGAGTCGGACGTCAAAGGCTTGCCGCTGGCGCCGGCCGTGGCGGTTGAGATTTCGACTTGTTCGACCAGCGTGTTCCACTCACCGCAATTGCCGCAGCGACCGCTCCAACTGCCGTAACCTGTGCCGCAGTTAGAACAGACGAACTTAACACCGAGCGCTTTTGCCATTACTTCCTATTTTAGCTCAACTGCCGAATTTATTGCGGAATGGATTGCGGAACCTGACGTGTGTCGAGCGATTTTTCCAAACTGGCTAGTTCGTCAGCAATAGCGTTACGCTCAGTAACCAGTTCGTTGTAGTCAGCTATATCGGTCTGCAGGTTCTTGATGCCGGTATCGTAAGTGTCAACCTCGCTATTATAACTATCTACGCCAGCATTGTACTGGTCGATTTGGCCGTTGCTACGATCAGCATCAAGGCGAGTCCTATCAGCGTTGATTTGGCCAAGTTCAGCGCTGAGGGTAGCCTCTTCGGAGCCTATCTGCGCTTTCAGACCAACCAGTTGGGCATCGTTGGCATTAAGCTGTGCTTCGCGGGTGGCGAAGGCTCCTTGATACTGAGTAGCGAAAGCAACTATAGCAGCGCGATTAGTAAAGTACTGGTTGTAGTAGGCCTCTAAATCAGCCGGCAGACTAGAGATCTCGGTACCAAAAGTACAGCTCATTTCGTCCATGACGTCATTAGGCTCGGTCTGTTGATAAAGTTTGACCTCAGCTATTACCCGCGGATCCTGGAGACCGCTCTTATAGTAGCTTTCCAAAAGAGCGTCCAAACTGTTGCGCTGGCTACTGCTAAGGCGTTCGTAAACGGCATGTAGAACTTCGTGGGCGGCCGTTACTTGGGTTACACCTGCTAGCTCTGGGGTTTGGACATTATATATGAAAATGCCCTCGAGCCCCGGGTGGTAACAGCCCAGAACGATAGTTTGCTCGTCTTCCGAGCACTCTTGGCGAAAGGCACTTACGCTACCTATCAGCCGGGGATGATTAATATAAAACAGGCGCCGTGTATAAGAGTTCATTGTGTCTTGCCTGGCTAACGCTGCCACGTCGGCAGGCGGCGTGTAACCACGCAGTTTCCACCAATCCTCAATCGCTTGAGCCTTAGCGAAGCCGATGGCAATGACGACCATCAGCACCACGAAAGTGATGGTGCTGTCGACGAAGCGCCTAGTGGACATGTCTTTTAGTATAGCAAGGGCGGTCTTACTCGCCGATGGCGGCGTAGGTCAGTTCCGGCGCGGTTTTGGGAGCTTTGGAGCCGACGCCGACGCTCACGACATCGCCTCGGTGGTAACTTTCATCAAGCAAGCCAGCGGCTATAGCGTCTTCTACCGTCTCTTGCAGGAGGCGGCGCATCGGTCGGGCGCCGTTATGGGCATCATAGCCGCGCTCCAGCAGGAATTCCTTGGCGGATTTATCAACCTGAAGGCCGAGGCCCTTTTTGACCAGACGCGCCCGCAAATCATCAAGCTGAAGGTCTAGAATCTTAAGCACATCGAGTTTGGTCAACGCCCGGAAGACGATGACTTTGTCTATACGGTTCAGCAGTTCCGGCCGCATCATTTTCTTGAGGTCTTCCGTGACCTTATCGCGATTGGCGGCGTGCAGTTCGTCCTGATTATCCAGATCACCGGCAGCCGACGAGCCGAAGCCGAAACTAGCTTCTTTCTGCAATTTTTCAGCGCCGATGTTGCTGGTCATGATTATGATTGTGTTGGTGAAGTCAATCTTGCGCCCCTTAGCGTCTGACAGATAACCATCCTCCAAAATCTGTAGCAGGATGTTAAAAACGTCCGGGTGAGCCTTTTCGATTTCGTCGAACAACACAACGCTGTACGGTTGGTGCCGAATCTTATCCGTCAACTGGCCACCATCATCATAACCGATGTAGCCAGCCGGGGCGCCTACCAAACGGGCGACCGTGTGGTGCTCGGCGAACTCACTCATGTCAATTTTGACCAATGCCTCCTCTGAGCCGAAAAATTCACGGGCTAGCACCCGTGCCAGTTCGGTTTTACCGACACCCGTCGGTCCCAGGAAGATGAAGGAGCCGATTGGCCGTTTCTCGCTGGAAATACCAGAGCGGCTACGGCGCACGGCTTTAGCCACGGTCGACACGGCTTCCTCTTGGCCGATGACGTATTTGCTCAAATTCTTTTCAAGATTAACTAAGTATTTGGCCTCGCTCTTGATAACTTTGGTCACCGGCACGCCGGTCATACGGGCCACGGTTTCAGCCACATCGTCACTCGTCAGGATTATCGGCTTACCAGTTTTGTGAAGCTCGCCCAAGCTCTTGATCTTTTCGTTGATAACACTGGCCTTTTGCTTTTCACGCGCCGCCTTCTCGTAATCTTCACCATCGACGGCTTCGTCAATTCGGATATTGATGAGTTTCAATTCTTTCTGCAGTTGGCGTAGCTGGGGCGGAGTCTTCCCCTTATTAACACGCAGGTAGGCGGCGGTTTCATCTAGCAGGTCTATGGCTTTATCGGGCATGTATCGGTCACGAACGTAACGACGGGCGAATTGGACGGTATCGGCCAGCACCTCGTCATGCACTTTGACATTATGAAACTGCTCGTAGTGAGACCGCAGGCCCTTGAGAATAGCCAGCGTCTCGGCTGGCGTGGTTTCGGGTACCTGGATTGGCTGGAAGCGGCGCTCCAAAGCGGCGTCTTTCTCAACGTGACGGGTGTATTCATCAGTCGTCGTGGCACCAATCATCTGAACTTTGCCTCGAGCCAGGCTAGGCTTCAATATATTACCGGCGTCCATCGAGCCTTCAGCCGCGCCTGCGCCAACAATCAGGTGTAGCTCGTCTATAAAGACAATGGTGTTCTTATCTTCCTCAAGCTCAGCGATGACTTTTTTAAGCCGCTCCTCAAACTCACCGCGGTATTTGGTGCCGGCAATCATCCCAGCGAGGTCCAGCGTGACGATGCGCTTGTCGAGCAGGCTGTCAGGCACTTCCTCGTTGATAATGCGCTGAGCAATGCCCTCAACAATGGCCGTCTTTCCAACGCCTGGCTCACCGATAAGCACGGGGTTGTTCTTGGTGCGACGGTTCAAAATAGTTATAACGCGTCGAATCTGGTTCTCGCGGCCGACGACTGGATCAAGCTTGTCTTCTTTAGCCAGCATGGTCAGATCAGTGCCGAAGTTTTCCAGGGCGGATTTCTTGCCGTTTTTGCCGCGGCGGCCAGTGCCGGCCGTGGTTTGGTCACCTTCGTATTGTTGGCGGTTCAAAAAGCCCTCGACTTCACCACTTAAGCGATCGACGTCAACGTTCATATCGCGTAGCAATGATGTCGCTCTGGCATTTTTTTGACTCAAAATGCTGAATAAGATGTGCTCGGTGCCACAGTAGTCCTGGCTGAATTCTTGAGCAATCTCCCAGGCCATTTTAAGCGTTAATTTGGCTGTTTCCGACAGGCCCTTACCGCCCATATTTATAACTAAGGTCTTGGGCGTCAGGTTAAGCGCCAAGCGGGCCCTATCGAGAGTAATTCCGGCTCCCTCCAGGATTTTAGAGGCCATCGAGCCTTCCTGAGCTAAAACGCCCAGCAGCAGATGCTCCGTGCCGATGTAAGCACTGCCCGAAGCTCTGGCTATAGCGTCAGCATGCTTCAGCGAATGCAGCGCGTTATTGGTCAAGTGTGATAAAAATTCCTGGAAATCTGGCGAGTTTGGTATCATAGTCCCCTTCTTTTAACCCCTATGATGACAATTGTATTATCGGTTGCTTAAGGCCGGCTGTAAGGTCTTTTACGGCGGTTCCGACTATGCGTCTATGATAGCACAAATTAGCACTCTCAAGTCAAGAGTGCTAATCGTAAAGTCCAGCGTTTTATTCGCCGTGTTCTTCGATGGCTTCGAGCAGAGAGCTCTCCAGCTCGGACTTCTTTTTCAGCTTTTGGACTACCGGTTTGGACTCGACAGGTTCGCTCTTAGTCTCTTTGGCCCTGCTGGCGGCGCCATCGGCTTCGACATCAAGCTCATAACCGGTCAGTTTGCCTGCCAAACGGACGTTTTGCCCAGCCTTACCGATAGCTATCGATAGCTGGTCCTCGGCGACGACGACCTTAGCCTTGCCGTTCTTGCCAAGCTCAACACGAACAACATTAGCCGGTTTCATGGCGTTGGCTACGAAAGTCGCTAAGTCTTGATCCCAGACGACGATGTCAATCATTTCCTGGTTGCCGATTTCGTCGCGCACGGCGTTGATGCGGGTACCATGGCCGCCGACAAAGGTACCGACAGGGTCCACGCCCGGTACATTACTGGCGACCGCGATTTTAGAGCGGACACCGGCCTCGCGCGAGATAGCCTTTATTTCAACAGCGCCGTTCTCCATCTCTGGAACTTCACCGTGAAACAGCTGTTCGATGAACTGGCTGGCACCACGGCTGACAATCAGCTGCGGGCCGCGGATATTCTTTTCTACATCCTTGAGATAGAACTTTATGCGTTGGCCTGGGTAATAACGCTCGCCCTGGATTTGTTCGCTAACGGGCATGATGCCTTGAGCCCGGCCAAGCTCAACCCGTACCAAGCGACCCTCGACGCGGCTGACCACACCGTTAACCAGCGTGCCGACCTTGTCCTCGTATTCAGCTAAAACAATTTCGCGTTCGGCCTCACGCAAACGCTGCATAATTACCTGCTTGGCGGTTTGGGCGGCCACTCGTCCGAAGTCCTCGATTTTCTGGGTCAGCTCTACTGTCTCGCCAATTTTGGCGTTCTTACGTATGGCTTGGCCCTCCGCCAGATTGATCTCTATCTGAGGATCTTCGACCTTCTCGACGACTTCCTTGGTCACATAGACCGTCACATCGCCGGTGTTCAAGTTCATGGTCACGCGAACTTCTTGCTCACGGTTGCCAAAATCCCGGCGCCAAGCCGCCGCTAAAGCCTGCTGGACTATATCAGTCACCTGCTCTTCGGGCAGGTTCTTCTCCTCGGCTATCAGTTTGATAGCTTGGCCTAATTGTTTAAAATCCATCTCCATTTTTATCTCCTAATTTAGTATTGGCATGAAAAAATCCGACCTTTCGCGGCCGGACATCTGTGTTCATTATAGCAAATCGACGCCGAAAGACAAGCCAGCCCGTGTAGAATGAGGATGAAGATGAAGCGAGAAAACTTATTATCTAAATTCCGGCCGGTTTTATATGAGCTGGAGATTGGCCCAAGCGCCGGCAAAAGTAACCGCAAGGTCGTCATGAAGTTAATCGGAAAGAAAATCGACCGGCCATCACGGCGGATAACCCTGCACCAGAAAGGCCTGAAGATTAACCGGGCCGCGGCTGTCAGAACTTCAAAGCGGGGCGACCAGGCGCACCAGATTATACGGATCAACCACCTGCCTAGTTTCGAAGAGGTCCGTCTGCACAGCAATGAGCTTATGTTCCCAGGAGACTATGAGCTCGAGCTGGAGTACAGCCTGCCGGAAGAGTCGGCCAAAGAGTTGGTTAGCGGCCAACCGCCAAGCCGAGCGCTGACGCCGTCTATAGACGAACCCGAAGCCTGGTCAGTGGCCAAGATAGTTCTTAAATTGTGAACTGGCCGTTTTTATAAATCACTTTTTTTCGGCCATTTGCTAACAGGGCCGTAGCCGTTCGGTCGGTAGTTGAAACGAAATCAACGTGAATATTGGACTCGTTAAAACCGAGTCTGCGCTGCTGGGCCTTAGACAGCTTCGAAGCGCCGTCAACGTAAGTCTCAAGGTAGGCACGACCAACAGCGATATGAGTATTGCCGAACGGACCGCCCATATTTTCATCAAATAATGTTTCAGCCATGAACTTGGTGATACGCGATAGCCGTTTGTCTGTAAGAGAGAACTCGCCGATTTGCCTGGCGCCCTCATCAGCACTAAGCATGGCCTCCAGCATTTTCTGATGTGCTGAGGCTGTAGCTTTGACCACCCGGCCCTTCTCAAAAGACAGTTCGATATTTTCGATACGCGGGCCGTAAAAGAGATTTGGCTGGTTGAACCGAATCCAGCCTTCAGTCCCGCGCCAATCCGGCGAAGTAAAGACTTCATAGCTCGGGACATTGCGCCCGCCGCCGGCCATCCACCGGCGATCCTGGCTAATTTTTAGCCACAGATCAACGTCTTTGCCCTCGACATGAACTTTATCTATCTTAAGGGCCGACAGTCTGTTGGCCACCCGTCTAGTTTCCTTGGTTATTTTGCGCCACTCGGCAATCGGGTTGGCCTTATCCAGGTAGCAACCTCTAATAATCTCTTCCCAGTAGGCCTCCAGGCTTAGCCCAGCTTCCTTAGCCAACGACTGCGTGCCGTAAAGGCCAACCGTCCAGGTGAGCTTGCCCTGGTTCTCTTTCTTGTCCATCATGGCCACCACCGGCTTCATCGACTTCTGAACTTCGATGATTTTGGTCTTGTCAATCGCATCCAGCTCATGAACGTCATGCTCAGAAATAACAGCGAGGCGGTGGTCAATTTGAGCAGTCAGGCCTTTAAAATAATGGCCCGGGAGAGTATTGAGCTGTTCGGGCGTGGCGTGCTCATAAAAATATTTGCTAAAGCCATCCATATCGTCAGCCAATCCGCCAATCATGTGCCCGCCGGCCTTAAAGATCGCCTTGCGAATAGCTCTATATAGCGGCAAAGCTGACAGCGGCGTATTAGCGTAGACGTAATCACCTTTTTTGATGCCTTTTTCACCGCCAAGCGCGAAATTGACTAATAGATCAGCGTATTTTTCGAGAATTCTTTGCGAAGGTTGATAGGCCATTTAACTGATTATATCGAAGTTGATGGTTAATCAAAGCTCGAGCAGTTTGATGTGTTCGCAACCATCGCCCGAAACGGCCGCCGCCATCAGCCGCTGGTCACCCGTGAATTCATTTTCCTGCGTCCAGATCTCGGACGCTAACCGCATCTGGGCTTCTTTACGCTTGGTTATGTAGTCAAAACCCTCGCCTTGACTGGCGGTGGCCCGATATTTCACCTCAACAAAATAGACTATCTTGTCTTTGGCCGCGACTAAATCTATCTCGCAGCGTGGACGGCGCCAATTTCGGGTTAGGATTTCGAAGCCGTGTTGATCCAGTAGCTCAGCCACGGCTGCTTCCGCCTGCCGGCCCTGCAACGTGGTTTTCATAGTAGCTTCACCTGCCTTAGAGGCGCGAAGCTTAACCGGTGGATTGATTTAATTGGCCCCAATTCCCCCAGCGCCCGGAAGTGGTCGGCCGTAGCGTAACCGACGTGCTGGTCGAAATGATATTCCGGATACTTTTCAGCTACGCCAAGCATAAAACGATCGCGCGTGACTTTAGCGTAAATCGAGGCGGCCGACACCAGCGGCATGAATTCGTCGGCATCGACCTGGCAGCGGCTATTGTTATAAGTGGCAGGTATATAGTTAACGATGCCGTCAATAATTATTTCCTCGTCAGGCTTTGGTTTGATGCGTTCGAGAGCCCGCCGCACGCCCAACTTTAGTCCGTGACCTAAGCCCAGCTTGTCGATTTCCAATGGCGACACCCAGCCCTCACCGAATTCGAACGATTCAACCAGAATCGGATAAATTTTCTCCCTCTGGCGTCGTGACAGTAACTTAGAGTCTTTGAGTCCGCGAGGTATCTCGGTTTTGGCCCGAGCGGCTACCACTAGCAACGGTCCGGCTAGACAGCCCCTACCAACTTCATCAACCCCAACCATAGCTACATTATAGCTGGAGGGGCGCTTGGATTATTCCTTGTTTTGGTCGGCCGCAGGAGCACCAGTGTCAGCTTTTTCAGCTGGTTTAATTTCGGACTCATCGGCCTCTGATGCGCCGGCCTCCTTGGCAGCTTCTTTTTCGGCTTTGGCCGCTTCAGCTTCAGCCGGGTCATAGCTTTCAACTTGTTCTTCGTGAATCTTAGCCTCTTCAGCCTCGGCAGCCTCGTCACGAATGGCGTTAGTGGCTTCTTTATCAAACTCGACATTCGTTAAGCGGG
>Ga0265338_10002203_pt1 | contig 29764 bp, 51 predicted proteins | sample 42126metaG_FD_193579 | JGI IMG/M metagenome (GOLD analysis project Ga0265338, IMG submission 193579) | Rhizosphere microbial communities from Carex aquatilis grown in University of Washington, Seatle, WA, United States - 4-21-26 metaG | ecosystem: Host-associated > Plants > Roots > Rhizosphere...
GGACTTTGGGAGTATCGACTGCCATGAGCATTCCAACCATCGGCGGCCACGCTGACCAGTGGCACCGTTACTACTGGCAGGGCCACGGCCCGATGCCCGGCGTCACGTCCATCCTGAAGATCCAGGACGCCCTCATCGGGGGAGACCTGGCGGCATGGGGCGGCGGGATCGCGGCTGACTACCTCCTAAGCGCGTACAGCGACGATCAGAACCGCTTCGGCTTCCCGATCATCCGGGCGGAAGCTCTCAAGGCCGTCAGCCGCAAGCGCGACATCGGCTCGGCTGTTCACGGCAAGATCGAGGATCTGCTGAGCGGGAAGGTCTGGAACCGCACCGAGGAAACCGGGCTCTACCTGGATGGCTTCAGCCTGTTCATGGCCGAGCACCACCCCGAGTTCATCGAGACCGAGCAGATGATCTTCCACCCCGCTGCCAACTACGGCGGCCGGTTCGACTTCATCGCCCGGATCGCCAAGCGGATCGCCATCGTCGATGTCAAAACTGGCTCCTACAAGGAGAGCCACCGGCTCCAGCTCGCCGCCTACGCAGCAGCCCAGTTCATCGGGCGACCAGGAGACGACACGCGCTATCCGTTGCCGGCCATCAAGGACTACTACGTCCTCCTGTTGACTGAGGGAGGCTACGAGCTCGTGGGGACGGGCCCAGCGGCCACGACGAAGATCATCGTCGGCCCGGCCGAGCGTCGCCACTTCGTGACCCTCGCCAAGACCTACAACGCCGCGAAGGCGTGGGAGAAGAAATGACCGAACTCGAACTTCTCTGGCGCGTCCGAGACGACCGCTACGACCACGGAGCCAAGCGCGGCCAGTACCTGACGCTAGAGATGGCAGCGGCCGTGATCTACAACCGGGTGCAAGAGGCGCGGGATAACCCCGACCTGTTGCGGCTCGCATGGACCTGGGAAGCACCGGAGAGGAAGTCATGACACCAGATCAGATCGCTGCGATCCTCAACGATCTAGGCACGAGGCTCGGCCCAGCGGGACAACAGGCGTTCGCGCTCGCGGTCCGGGAGCAATACATCGAGGGGATCATCGGGCTCTTGCTCGTCATCCCCGGAGTCATCTGCCTCTGGGCTTGCCGCTGGACTGTGGGATGGATGCGCCGCGACAAGGGCAGTTACTCGAACGATCGGGAACCTGTAGCCGCTGGTGCAGTTCTCCTGTTCGGCGGGATCGCGCTCGGTACATTCGGCAACGCCGTCCTGTTCGCGATCCCGCAACTCCTCAACCCGGAGTGGCATGCGATCACGTCGATCCTGTCTAGCATCACCGGGAGCAACTGATGAACGACGACACCGCAATCGCAATGGGTGAACAGCTGGAACGGATCGCCGTGGCCTTGGAGCAGATCGTGGCGTATGTGAAGCCCTCGGACCTCGCTGCGTTCAACGCTGAGGCCCCTAGAACGGCCCCAGAGCCACGACAGGCGACTAGCGGCCCCGTCGATCCCGAGCCGCCATTCCCCGGCCCCAGCCCGGAGTTTCGCCAGAGCCGGGACTTGCCGGCCGAGCCCGTTCTACCGCCTGCTCCGGTCCTCCCGCTGGAATGGACGTGCCCGCGCCACCACAAGGTCAAGATCGTCCCGGCTGGTATCTCCAAGGCTGGCAAGGCGTACCCGGCCTTCCTCGCCTGCCCCGAACAACTCGACGGCGGCCAGTATTGCCAGGAGAAGCCGCCACAGACTGGACCCCGACGATGACCGAGTTCAGCTTCTGGGAACTGGCCCGCGCCACGGCCCTGCTCCTGCTCATTGGGATCGCCTTGTTCGGTACTGGGGCTTTACTCATGGCTGCGGCTGGATTGCCGTACGTGCCGTGAGAGCCGCCGACGTGTTCGAGCTGCTGGCCCCGCCGTTTATCGTCGTGATCTGCTTCCCGATCTCCCTGGGGTTCGCGGAAGGACACTTCGTCAACGCCGCGTTCGGGACGGCCGTGATGCTGTGCCTCTGGATCGGCTACCGGCTGGACCACTTCTGGGTGGAGGACCACAAGTGAACGTCCGCGTCACTGAGCTGGGCTTCGAGGGCCGCTGTGACAGTTGCGGACTCTGGTACCATTGACTTATGACGGACTTTTGGAGCCACGTTCAGATTGGCGACGGATTGGCCTGTTGGGAATGGCAACGGTCGAGGACCGACCGAGGCGGCTACGGGAAGTTGTGGCGCGACGGCAAGCTCGTGCGTGCCCACCGCGTTGCCTGGGAGTTGACCTACGGCCAGATCCCCGAAGGTTCTCTTGTCCTGCACCGCTGCGACAACCCGCCGTGCTGTAACCCGGCCCACCTGTTCCTCGGGACTCATCAGGACAACCACGCGGACATGCATGCCAAGGGCCGCTACATGACCGCCAAACGTCGGTCTGGTTATCGAGCATCGGCCCGGAAGCTGCGCGGCCGAGCTGGTCTCAGCGGGGAACGTAACGGCCGGGCGGTCCTCTCGGCTCTCCAGGTGGCTGACATCCGTGCCCGCTACCTAGCCGGAGGCATCAGCCAATCGCGTCTGGGATCCGAGTATGGGGTGAGCCAAGTCATGATCTCGCACATTGTATTGGGTAGGTCATGGCGATGACCGGAGTGAAATACACCGAACTAGGGTTCGAAGGTCGCTGCGATGAGTGTTTGTCCTGGTGGCCGCTCGAGGCCACGTTCTGGCCCGTGCCGGCGCTTCGACGGGTCCGCATCTGCACGGCCTGCCGCAAGGGCAACGACGTGGGCCACTCCTACCGCAAACGTGCCGACCGGAGCCTGACCTACCAGGAATGGATGCGGCTCTACAAGCGCAACTGGATGCGGGCCTATCGGGCGAGGATGGCGGCGTGACCCACGAACAGCTCCACGCCCCGGCCCCGATCAAGCGCGTCCGACCACTCCCACCCTATGAGGGATCGGAGAAGCCGAAGCTCGGGCCGTGCCGTTGCCAGGGATGCGGCGAACCGCTCTGGTGGGCGACCGCCAATTCGCGCTGGATGGGCGTGACCGTCCGCCGGACCCACTGGCGAGACGTGGATGGGACTATGCACCGCTGCGAGGGCATGGGATAATGGGCCGGTCATCGACGGGTGGCAATCAAAGCGGCCTCGGCGGGCTGGGGACTTCAGACCTCAGCCCGACCGAACCGCCCATCCTGGCCGAGTTGGACGGCCGTTCTGAAGAGGATCCCGATATGCCCCGACGTGTTACGACCGCCTTCTTCCTAGGTGATGTCGCCTTCCTGTCCGATCCGAAGTTCCGGGCGCTGGCCCGTCGATTGCCGGACGTGGATGACTTCAACTCTGCCGTAGGCGCGTACTGGATCGCCCTTGCCTCGGCACGGCGCAACGGCTCGGCCACCATCGACGTGAGCCTTGAGACGGGCAGCCGGTTCATCGCTGACCTCGAGGCCGTGGGACTGCTCCAAGCCTCGGGGTTCAAGACCGTGACCTTCGATGCATGGGCACCGCAGACACCCCAGGTAATCGCTGGCAAGGCTCGGGCTGAGTCTGCCCAGAGGGACGACAAGGGTCTGTTCAGGAAGTCCAGCGAGTCCAGCGCGCTGGATACGTTGGGTGAGCTGGTCCAGCCTTCCCTTCCCCTCCCTTCTAGTTCACCCTCTCTATCCGCTTCTTCTACGGTTGAGGGAGAGAGTCTGAGAGAGGGAGACCCGGACGATCCGCTGGACGTGTACTGGAACCTCACCGGCAACTTCCCCTCCGGTAACGCGGCCCGATGGCTCACCGAGATGTCCAATGAGTTCGGACCGCTCGTCACCGGGAACGCCCTAGCCTTGGAGTGGAGCAGCGGCCCGCGTGATCACGTCCTGAACCGGACCAAGAGTCGGCTGATGGCGGATCGACACAAGGCTGAGCAGAAGGAGCGCCAGAACGAAGCCGTGACCCTCGAGCAGAAGCGCCGGCCGGATCCACTGTTGGCCGAGCTGAAGGCCGCCTACCAGGAGCGCTACGGCCCGGAAGAGTTCGGCGGCCCATCTATCGTCAAAGACTTTACGAAGGCGTCGGCATGACCGCCCTCACCCGTCACACCCCATTGACCCGGAGTACCCCACCCAAGCGACAGAAGCGGCGGGACCCTGTTTCGAGTGAGCTGCGATTGGCCGTCTTGGAGCGGGACGGGGGATGCGTGGCGTGGAAGTTGGGGCTGGCCTGGACCGGTCCGGATGACTGCTCCGGCCCGCTCACCCTCGACCACGTTCAGGACGGCTACGGACGAATGGGCCTCCGAGCCCCAAGCGATCCGGCCCACCTCGTGACGCTCTGCGCTCACCACCACTTGGACGGCTGGGCCACGTCACACCGGCCCGAGTTGCGGGCGTACCTCCAGGAGGTCAACGCATGAGCCCCGCAAGTCGAGCGCCCGAGGGTCTGCTGCGGCAGCGAACCGTGCTCCGGCCGGGAAGAAGTGCCGGCGCGAAGGTCGGCGATGTCATCCGGGTCGAAGGCTACGGCGACCGCCGCGTGACCCGCGTCGAAGCCCACGAATGGACCGAGGCCGACATCGAGATTTGGCCCGAGGAATACGCCTTGGGCTCGTGGATTGTCGATGTGGAACTCAGCCACGTATCGGCCCCCAAGGACGGAGCGAAGAAGTGAGCCCAACCCTGCAAGCCGCGATGGCACGAGCGCTGTACGGGGAGTCGGACTCGCACCTCGAGTCGGCGCGGCTCGCGGCCGAGCGCATCCTCCGGTCGTTGCACGCCGATCCCGAAGTCCTGACCGCGATGGCCGAGGCGCTGTACACGTGGTATGCCCCCACCGGTGAGTTGGCTGGAGTTCGTCACGATCACGTGTGGGACCAATGTCGGCAAGAGGCCGCTCGACTCCTCGACGCCCTCCTCGGCGCGGGCAGCGCGGCAGAGGGAGCGGACCGTGGGTAGCCCGCAACTGCGCTGGAACCCCGGAACCGACCCCATCTGGGCCGAGTTGTCGGACGCGCTGGACAAGGCCATGACCAAGCACGCGCCGATGAACTCGCCGCATGAGGGCTGGTCTGTCATCTTCGAGGAGCTGGAGGAGCTGCGCGAACACGTCCGGGCCGATCATGGCACCGGGACCGACGCCCGCAAGGAAGCCATCCAAGTCGCCGCGATGGGCCTCCGATACGCCCTCGACTTGACCGAGCGACCCCGATGACCTCCCCAGCAGCGGCTACACGACTCGATGAAATCCGGGAGCGGCAGAAGGTCTTTGAGGCTCGGCACGTCACCGGATATGACTTCCACAAGCACCAGCGAACGCTTTGTATCGGCTGCAACACCACATGGCCTTGCGACGCTGCTACGGCAGCCCGAGAGGACGTTCCGTTCCTTCTGGCCCAGATCGAGCGGCTACGCGGGGCGCTGGAGTGGATTGTCCAGACCGACCCGCCTCTCGGCGCGTGGGACGGCTGGCGCTTCGTCACGCAGATACGTAACTACGCCCTCACCGCCCTCCAAACAGACGACCCACGCGCCCGTGCCCTTCTCGGAGCGCCAGAGACGCGGGAGGGAGAGAAGCCGTGAGGGACCCGAAGCGGATTGACCGGATGCTGGAGAAGCTGGCCGTCCTCTGGAAGCAGGCCCCGGACCTGCGCCTCGGCCAGCTCATCTGCAACGTCAGCGCCCCGAGCCGCGCCGACCCGTTCTACGTCGAGGACGACTGGTTGGAGCGATCAATCGAACTCGCCACGAAGCCTGTTGGGACGCGGGAGGGAGAGGCCGGATGAGCGAGTTGACCGAGGCCGAGTTCCTGCGCCAAGTCATCGACCTGGCCGAGATCTACCACTGGTCCTACGTCCACTTCCGGCCGGCGCAAACGGCCCGAGGCTGGCGCACGCCGGTACAGGGTCCTTTGGGGAAGGGATGGCCGGACCTGATCCTCGTCCGGGGCGACCGGATCATGGCCGTGGAGCTCAAAGCGATGGCCGGGCGCATCACTCCGGAGCAGCTCGAAGTCCTGAGCATCCTCGACAACGCCGGGGTGGATACGGCTATCTGGAAGCCCGATTGCTGGCCCGAGATCCAGGCGGCGCTCGAATGACGGGCCTTGCGTCGGGGAATGAGCGATGAGAGTCCTCGTCGCCTGCGAGTTTTCGGGCATCGTGCGGGATGCGTTCATTGCGGCCGGCCATGACGCGGTGAGCTGCGACCTGTTGCCGAGCGAACGGCCGGGGCCGCACTGGCGGGGAGATATCCGGCCCATCCTGCGCTGGGATTGGGACTTGCTCATCGCTCACCCGCCCTGTACCTACCTCGCGGTATCGGGTGCCCGGTGGATGGCGCTGCGGCCGGCCCAAACCGAGGAAGCCCTGAAGTTCGTGCGTCGGCTGCTCGAAGCGGACATCCCCCGCATCGCCCTCGAAAACCCGATCAGCATCATCAGCAGTCGCATCCGCAAGCCGGACCAGATCATCCAGCCATGGATGTTCGGCCACGGTGAGACGAAGGCGACGTGCCTGTGGTTGAAGGGCCTCCCGAAGCTGGTCCCGACCGACATCGTTGATGGCCGCGAGGCTCGGGTGCATCGAATGCCGCCCGGTCCTGACCGCTGGAAGGAACGCTCCAGGACGCTACCCGGGATTGCCGCCGCGATGGCTGAACAGTGGGGCTCGCTGTGACCCGCACCGCATGGGCCGCCCTAGCCGGCCTATTCCTGGAGGCGTTGGCGTGAGCGCATGGTCTGACGCGCTCTGGATGCCGGTGCCGAAGTTCACGCCCGCCGCCGCGCACCTTGCTGACGGTCACTACAGCCGACGCACCATCGGCTCGCCCCAGTTCATGCCGCCCGGTCAAACGTTGGTCCTGCTGACACCGGACGAGCTCGCTGTGTTCGGCTGGTGGCGGCCGCATCCCGACTCGGGGATCGTGGCGATGAACAAGCTGGACGGCTGGACGTGCACGATCTTCCGCAACACCGGGCCGCTCCTGTCGAGTGAGCTGATCCTCGCGGCTGAGCGCGAACTGCTCTCCAGGTATGCGTGCGGACCCGATGGCCTGCTGACCTACGTCTGGGACCGCAAGGTGGCCTCGGTCAATCCGGGCTACTGCTTCAAGCGGGCCGGCTGGTCGGCAATCGGGCGCTCGGCTGACGGCCGAAAGACGCTGCTCCACAAGGCCGTGTCATGACCACCCGCCACTTCGCCGCCGCCCTCGTCGTTGGCGTTGCCGTTCTCGTCGCCGTTTGCCTCGCCCCAGCTCGGGGCACAACCAGCCGGGGGTATCAGGCGTTCGATGGGCCGTGGACTTCTTTGGGGAGCAATCCATCAATCAGGCTTGGAGGTTCAGGGTGCCCGATTGTCGCGTTGTCGAATGCACGGAGCCCGCGCTCACCTATCAGCGGGGTCGCCGCCGTAAGCCCGCTACTGCCGTCTCGCTCGGCTTCTGTCGTGTCCATTTCGGCGATCGAACCTGGGGTCGGGGCGGGCATCAGCTCAAAGCAGACTTCACGCGGATTGACGATAAGGGTTACGCCCACGTCCGAGATGCGTCCGGTCGTATCGTCCCGGAGCACACCCTCGTCATGGCTCAGAAGCTGGGGCGGGCGCTCCTACCCGGCGAGTCAGTCCACCACATCAACGGCAAGCGGGCCGACAATCGCCCCGAAAACCTCGAACTGTGGGTCGGACCCATCCGGCCAGGGATCCGGGCCAAAGACTTCACCTGTCCCCACTGCGGAAAACCCTACCTCGACTCCTACAGCGCCCCATAGCGCCACGCCCACGCCGAAGCCGACACAACGCCCGACCGGACGCATTGTTGCGCCCTCGGTGGCCCTGCGCGGGCAGGCGACGTGGTTCGCCAGTCTCGGCTCCTGGTATTACGGCGCAGCTGGTCCGAAACTCCGCGCAGCGATGGGGCCGAACTACCTCGGGCGCTTCGTGCAGGTTTGTCACTTACATTCCTGCATCGTCGTGAAGCTGGTCACGAGCTGCGCCTGCCAGCCCGATACCCGGCTGCTCGACCTCTCAAGTTTGGCGTTCTCTCGACTGGCTCCGCTCGGAGTCGGCGTGATCTCTGTGGAGGTGAGCTGGTGACGGCTCGGAAGACAAGGTTCAGGTCATCGTTCCCGAGGAAGTCGCCGTTGCCTTGGACGCCACTTCCAAGGTCCGGATGTCGTGTGCCTGGGTGCTGCCTGAAGGAACGCGCTGCTCCCAAAACCAGTTGGACCATCTGCATCAGCGCGAGACCACCGTGAACGGCCGCGTTCGGGCGCAATGCGTTGGTCGTCACCATCCCTATTCGCCGGACTTCACGCCTTTCTTCGACCGCCTCGATGAACTCGGCTACGCGCTCGTCCCTGCCGAGGCCTCAGCATGACGCCCCTCACCCCGGAGCGACGTGGTGCGAGAGAGCGACTAATGCACGACCCCGATCTGTTGGCCGGTGGCTTTCGATCTCGGGCCACAGTCGCGGATGCCCTCGACGCCATCGCGTCCGAAGCCGTAGATCGGCGGCTGGCCGAACTACGAGAGGCCGTGGGCGCGTTGCCCGCGTTTCCGACCTATCACGCCGGGGAAGGCGAGGACTACATGTGCCCGAACTGCGTCACGCCGTGGAAGTGCAACGGCCCGCACGAGCCCGAGCCGCTCGGGGAACCAGTCGGCTACGAGGTTGACCGTGCCGCCGTCCTCGCCCTCTTGACCTCAGACGCCCGAGACAGGAGCCCAGAGTGAGCCGAGTGTGGGAATGCATCTGCGGGATGTGGAACAGCGACGGGGACAAGGCGTGCCCGTACTGCCAGCGACCCAAGAGGAAGCCCCGATGACGGCCCGAGACAGGAGCCCAGAGTGAGCCGCGTAGCCCCGTCACACAAGATCGTGGACACCGCCTGCTACTGCGAGAGGTGCACGTCCCGGACCAAGGCGATGTACGCCCTCGATGCTCACTGCCTGAACTGCGGCGACCGCTTCATTCTCAACGTCCGGTTCGGGGACAAGCCGCCGCTATCGGTTGAGTGCCCGTCCTGCGGCGTCAACGAATACTCGTGGCGCGTCGGTGCAGGCCCAGCCCCAGCGCCGACCGAATGAGTGCGGCGTGATGATTGCCTGGTTCTGCTTCCTCATCGGCGGCTTACTCGCCTTGGCCTTGGGCATCGTCCTCTGGTTGACCCGGAACTGTCCGGCTGATGAGCGAGAACGTGACGAGGAAGGGCTGTTCGTGTGAGGCTGTTCGCCCTGGTGAGCGCCGCCATGCTCGCGGATCTCGCCTCGTTCGCCCTGATCGTGCCCGTCGTCGGGATCGGTGCCGAGTCGAACGGCATCATGGCCCGCAACTACGCCGAGATTGGCATCCTCGGAGTAGCCGCGCTCAAGGTTGTCTGCACCATCACCATCCTGCTCTTGGTGGCCCGCTGCTCCCGGCCCGACTTCCGCCGTATCGCCGCTGGGCTTGGGATGACGCTTGGGCTTGTCGGATTGGCCGGGAACCTCACAGCCCTATTGCGCTAGGTGCTAGGCTGTAGCCCGTGAATGGCCTCGGCGGTTCTGGGTGGACGGAAGGCTCGGCTAACTGTCCCCAGACGCCAGCCCACAGAGGCAACCGGAGCGGTGTCTGCCCCCCAGCGCCGCTCCAACGCCTCCCCTCGTGATGGCCGATGAACCGGACCTCCCGTCGATCTCGCGCCAGATCACCGGACTCGATAAGCGCGTGACCGACTTGGAGCGTGCCCGCCAAGTCGATCGACGCGACCGCATGGAGTCACAAGAGCGGATCGAGGCAGCATTGTCAGCCATCATCGACCCCAAGAACTCGGCCGGCCTGACCTATAAGGTCAACGGGCTGATGGAGATCGTCGTGCAGTTCCGGGGCGTGGCCAAGTTCCTCAAGACGTGTGCAGCCGTCGGCACCTTCGCCGCCTCCGTCGCAGCCGTGGTACTGACCGTGCACGCACTATGGCCGTAGCGTGCCGCATGAGCCCGAGCCGAAAGACTCCGCCATTCAGGAGCGGATCGCTGGTCATTGGCGGCTCGATGACGAGCGTTGGGTTGCCCACCAGCGCGAGCACGCGATCCTTGACAAGTCCACGGACCAGGCCAGCGAGATCGCAGCCAAGGCGCTCGATGCCTACAAGATGCAGGCCAACGAGTTCCGAGGCTCCCTTGCCGATCAGCGGGCCGAGTTCGTCACGCGTGCTGAGCATGGCGCCTTCGGGGCCCGGATCGACGCCCTCGAGGATGACCGGATCGCCCGTGACTCGGCTCATGCGGTCGAGCTCGCTACCCAAGCCGAGCAGCGAGATCGTGACCGACGCGATGCTGAGCGCGAACGGTTCCGGCTCGGTGTCCTGGTTTCGGTCGTCTCGATCATTGCCTCAGCAGTCGTGGCCGTCATCCTCCACGTTACGTTCGGCTAGATGACCACCTACAACATCCCCGGCCAGACGATCCCGTCGGACCCCGCGATTGCCACGGGTGATGCCGCGCTTCAAGCGGAGATCGACGCCCTGACAGCGAGAGTCACGAAGCTCGAGGCCGGCACAACCGTTCCGCCCGTCAACCCCGGCACGTATCCACCACCACCGGCTGGCTATATCCCCGTGCCGCCGAGCATCGACCCGACCGGCAAGACGGATGTCTCAGCGTCATACCAGGCGTTCCTCGCCTCGGTCGGGAGTGGGACCAGTGCCAATCCGAAGGTGATCTACGAAGCACCGGGCGCGACGTATCTCCACACCGGACGCGGCGCGTGCTTCGACGGGCTGAACTACGTGACCCTCTGGCGCTACGGCGCAACGCGCAAGAACTCCGGGCCTGACGGCGTGATCGCCAACGCGGGCTTCACCGCCGGACTGTCCAAGGCTGCGAGCTTCATCAAGATCCTCGGCGGCCAAGTCCTGGGACCGAACCCTGCCAGCGGAACGGCGAACGCCTACAACGGCGACGGCACGAGCTGCTCGATCTGGTTCGGCGGCGGATCGCACGATATCGAAGTGGCCTCGGTTGATTTGGTGAACCCCTACGGCCACCTCGTCTACATCCAGTCCGGAACCAACTACAACCTCCACGACTGGACGGGCGAAGGCGCGGGACTGATGGGTTTGGCGCTCCGCTCCGCTACAGGCTTCGTCTCGCAGCGCTTCACGATCACCGACACTGCTGTGAGTCCGTTCGACGTGGAGGACGCGGTGGCGGGTGAGCTGATCAGCTTCGCCGTCTCGGACTTCACGTTCAACCGCTGGGGCTGGTACCCGAAACTGACGGCTCACGCCATCCAGGGCGACGGCGGCACCGGGGCGAAGTGGGGCGCGTGCTCCGTCGTCCGAGGCACGTTCACCGGAGGCAGCCAAGGCGGCCCGATGGGTCCGACCGACGCATGGGTTTCGTTCTGGGGACCGGGCAACGTTCCGGGCGACGCCAAGCCCAACCTCACCCTCGCCAGCCTCGACCTCTCCGCGTTGCCGCAGCCCGGCTGGGCGATGCGCACGATGAACGCCACCGGCACGCTGTCCAACTCCAAGGCACCGGGAGCATCCACGATCCTTCACGCGCAGGGCGGGTCGATGGTGCTCAGTGGCAATGTCCCAGCCGTATGACCATTCAGGGCATCGACGTATCGGTCTACCAGCCGACGGGCGACTGGACGAAGGTGCCGGGGATCAGCTTCGCGGTGGCACGAGCGACGCTGGGCTCGTCGTACGTCGATCCAACGTATTCGGCTCATCTCGCTGGCGCAAAGTCGGCGGGACTGTTGCCTGGTGCGTATCACTACCTCACGCCGGGCAGTGGCTCGATCCAGTGCGACGCGTTCCTGCGGGCCATCAAGGATCCCACCGGCTTGATCATCCAGCTCGACTGCGAAGCCAAGGGCTTGGCCTACGCGGATATCGTGGACTTTACGGAACGCTGGAACATCCAGACCGCTGGCCATCCCGAGTTCATTTACTGCAACCAGCCGTTCTGGGCACACCTCGGCAACCCGGACATGAAGAGCCTGGGCCCGTGGTGGCTGGCCGCGTATCCGGGTGGCTCGGGCTATCCCGGCGACAGCAGTCCGCAATGGAACGAGATCGCTGGTGGGAACAAGCCAACCATCTGGCAGTGGGGCCCGATCCATCTCGCTGGCTTCCCCAAGCCGGTCGATGGGGACGCGTATCGTGGAACCCGTGACGAGCTTGCCGTCTACACGCACCCCCCCGCAGCCGGACCAGCGGAGCCAGCCATGAGCTACAACTTCACGATCGACCCGACGAAGCCCACGGGCAGCCTGCTCGTCTCGGCGTCGAGCCATTCGTACCTCGATCTTGCCACCGGGGCCACGCATCCCATCCCAGCAGGCACGAACTACACCCGCGCCGTTCCGGGCCGACTTGACCACCCGATCCCCGGCAACTTCCCCGGCGATCGCCAGAGCGCGTTCCTCGTCGCGCCGGCCGGAAGCCTGACCGCAGTCCTTGCGACGGATGGGGTCTTTACGCCGTCCAATCCTGCCGTAGACTGCACGGCAGCAGTGGAAGCGGCGACGGCCCCGCTCGAGGCCAAGATCGCAGAAGCGCAGAAGGTACTCGCATGATCTCTCGATTGGTCCTCGCCCTCGTGGTGGCGATCGTCACCGGGCTGGTGTGCCTCCTGCTCGGGAGCATCCTCGCCAGCCTCGGGGTTCCGATCGCAACCACCATCGGCGACTTCCTGACCCACTGGGGTTGGGTGATCGGTATCCTGGCCGGCCTGTGGTACTTCTTCACGGGCGGCTCGTTCCACATTGGAGGGCCAGCAGTTTGATCTTCAACCGCCCACCCAACCTGATCCTCGGTGCCTTTACGGCCGTCTTCAACGTGGTCGTGCTCGTGCTGGCAAGCCAGGGCCATCCAATTGACCCGACCGTCGTGGCCGCCGTCAACCTCGCAGCCGCCGCGATCATCACCCTGATCGCCTACCAGCCGCCGACGCTCAACCCCGGTGACACGTTCAACGTCACCACCCCAGCCGGGCAGCCGAACGTCACGACCACCGTGGCAACGCCTCCGGCCGCAGACCAGCCACCCGTTCCGCAGACGCCGGTCGCTCCGGCACCCAAGCCAACCGTCCCAAACCCACCCGCGAAGTAGGAGATACCGTGTCTGACACCCTTACCGCCGGAACCCCGCGCCGACTGCTCGTCAATGCCCGCGACCCGTTCGCCGATGAGACGATCACGGTCGGAGCCAACCTCACCGTCGCCGCGCCCGACGCCAATGGCCAGACGTTCGTCTCGGTCGCCGATGGCGTAGCGGACGGAAGCACCGACACGATCAGCGTGGCCCCAGGGTCCGAGGACGCGGGCTTTACCGCTGGCTCCGACGACATCACCATCAGCGTCCCCGTCGCGCAGACGCCCCTCACCGTCACCCTCGAATAGTGGGCGCGGTCGTCACCATCATCCAGACCCCCAAGGGCTGGGAGGTGGTCGCCAAGGACGCCACGCACCTGAGGGTGGAAGTCGTGGGAGACGAGGTGATCGTCAAGGTTCGCCCGACTCCTGATACTCAAGGCCAGCCGCTCGACGTGACGCTGGCCCAGTAATGGCCGAACGCCGCCGCTACAGCCGGAAGACGAAAGCCTCTGCCGTGATTGCGGCCGAGATGTCTTCGGTGATGGCGGCGGCAGAAGCCACAGGTATCCCGCGTAAGACCCTGGAGTATTGGGTCGAGTCACCGGAGTTCGCCACTCTTCGCCAGAAATCGCGGGATGACTTGGCCTCTGGGTCGATCGTCCTAGCGCACCTGGCACAGGCTGAGTTGCAGCGTAAGGTCCTGGCCGGTGAGGTCGAACCGCGTGACCTCGCGGTGATCTACGGCATTGCCATCGACAAGGGCCAACTGCTGACGGGTCAGGCCACGCAACGGCTCGAGAACCGCGACCTGACCGCAGGCTTCGATGACCACGAACGCGAGGCGCTGTCACTCGTGCTGAAGCGGGCGATTGAAGAGCCTGCATGACCGCCTACGCCGAGCTCGCCGCACTGCCCAAGCCGCTGCTGCGCTCGATCCTCGCTGGAATGCCGTGGCGTTACCAGGCACGGACGGAGCAACTGCCGCCCGAAGGTGAGTGGCGCACCTGGTACGTCCGTGGTGGACGTGGCTCAGGCAAGACATGGACCGGCAGTAACACTCTCGCCGAGATGCCGTTGAAGTGGCCCGGCGATTACGGCGTGGTGGCTCCGACCTTTTCCGACATGCGCGACAAGTGCATCGAAGGACCATCAGGACTGCTCGCTGCCTATGGAACCACCGCGACCAAGGTCCGGCGTGGCTCGTCGCCGATCGTGGAGAGCTGGAACCGCTCGATGGGCGAGATGCGGTTACGTAACGGCTCGGTCATCCACGGTGACGGAGCCGATGACGGCGCGCCGACGATCCAGGGCTACAACCTGCGCGGCCTGTGGGCAGACGAGGTGGGCTTGTGGCGCAAGTGGCAGCCGGCGTGGGAAGAGTCGATCCGGTTCGCCGTCCGACTGTACCCCGCAAGGATCATCGCCACCGGAACGCCCAAGCGCGGCCATCCGCTGGTCAAGGCGCTGATGGCTGATGCGAGCGTGCTCAAGACGCTGCTGAAGACGAGCGACAACGCCGCGAACCTCGACCCCCTGCTGCTGGCCGAGCTGTACGAGAAGTACGCCGGTTCAACCCTTGGCCGCCAGGAGCTCGAGGGCGAGATCCTCGAGGACGTGCCAGGAGCCCTGTGGCGGCGGATGCTGATCGAGTTCCTGCGGGTTCCGAACGTTCCCCCGGTGCTCAAGCGCATCGTCGTGGCGATCGACCCTTCTGCTACGTCAGCCGAAGGAAGCGACGAGGCGGGCGTAACAGTTACGGGCATCGACAACATGGACCACGGCTACCTGCTCGAAGACTGCTCACTGCGTGGTACGCCGAACCAGTGGGCCACGGCAGCCGTGATGGCCTATCACCGCTGGAAGGCTGATCGGATCGTGGCCGAGGTCAACAACGGTGGCGAGATGGTCGGCCAGGTCATCCACAACATCGACCCCAAGGTTGCGTACAAGGCGGTAACGGCTACACGCGGCAAGCAGACGCGAGCCGAGCCTGTCGCCACGCTGTACGAGCAGGGCCGCATCCACCACGTCGGCACGTTCGACCAGCTCGAAGATCAGATGTGCGGCTGGATCCCCGGTGAGAAGAGCCCTGACCGGATGGACTCGATGGTCTGGGGCTTCACCGAGCTGATGATCGAGAAGGTCGGCTCCAACCCGTGGGTCGGGATGAAGAGCGCGGGTGGGGTGGCGTGAGCAGCGTTGTGACGTGGTTCACGATCCAGATCGACGGCAAGTCGGGATATTGGCCTTGGGTGATCGTCAACTGGGGCCGCGCCGCTGAGGTTCAGGGGGTTGCACGATCCGAGCCGTTCACCACCGAGGACGATTGCAACGCTTGGCTACGCGAGCAGTTCTCGTGACCGCCTCCCTCTCAGCCCTCGATGCCGGCTTCGTCTTCGCCGTAACAGGCGCAGCGTTGTGCCCGTGGCCGTGGCTGGCCCTGATCGTGGCTGCTGCCTGGATGGTGGCGCTGGTCGTGGTGCATGATCGGCGGGCTGTCGAGGCTACCGATGCGGCCTGACGTACTTCGCCATGCGCGTGGCCCCGAACCGCGTGACGTTGTGCGCCCAATCGTAGGAGTCCTGATCGGACCGCTCGACCGCGCTCATCTCCCCGATGGCTTCGTATCGCCCGCCTCGCGGTCCCTTGAGCGGGACGAGGAACTGGCGGCCGAGCATCGCGTGGGCGTCGTCTACGGCCTGTTCAGGTTCGGCCTTGAGGTACTCGTTCGAGACGTGGATCGAGCCGTGGAACTTCTTGACGCGCATCTACTTCCCCTTCTTCGGCGCTGGCGTGAATGGGCGGGAGTTGAACGAGCGATCGACGGCGAGCGGGAACATTCGCTCGATGGCTGGGTGGATCTTGGGGCGCGTCGCCAGTTCGGCCTTCAGGTGCTTGACCTCGGCCTGAAGCGCGGTGCGCTCTCGATCGGCCGTCTCCCACGCAAGGCGCAGCAGAGCGACCTCACCATCAGGATCGTCCGGGCCGGGGCGCTGCTCCGCCTTCTTACGCGCCCTGTAAGCCCGCATGTATTCCGCGTCCGTCTTACTCATTCTTACACCGCCTTCCTTACGCCATCTTACACCCTTACAGGAGCCGCGTAAGGTGTCGCTCTACATCCCCACCAAGCCCCGCACCGTCCAGAAGGCCGGCCCGGTCGGTCCGGGCGCTGGCGTCCTGATGTCGGAGTTCAGCCTGAACACGATCCTCGGCCGCAAGACGCCGCAGGAGAAGATGCGCGAGTGGGTCAAGCTCGGCGTCCAGGTGCCGTGGATCAACGCCGCCGAGGGGACGATCTCTGGCAACGCCTCGACGGTTGACTGGCACCTCGAGAACGAAGACGAAGAGACCGTTGATGACGACTACACAGGACCGATGGCGCAGGATGCTCGGGCCCTGCTGGAGCGTCCCCAGGCCGCGCTGACGCTAGGCGAGAAGTACACCCGCCGCCAGCTCTGGGAGATCACGTTCCGCCACCTCGGGTTGTGTGGTAACGCCTTCTGGTTCAAGGACGCCCGCAACGGCTACGGCATCCCCACCTCGATCCTCTACATCCATCCCTGGCGGATGACGCCGGTCGATGATGACGCTGGCAACCTGATTGGCTGGCTGCTGGATCGGGACCTCAATCGAGGCTTGGTGGGCACCAAGATCGACGTGGACGAGGTGATCCACTTCGTGCTTAACGTCCCGGACTCGGGTCACTTCGGGATCGGCCTAGTCGAGAGCGCGATGCTCACCGCTTCGATCAGCCAAGCGTTGAACCAACACATGGCCTCGGTCCTCTCTGCTGGTGGACGGCTCTCGGGCTTCCTGATGCCCAAGGAAGGCGTGATGGACGACACGCCGTTCGCCCAGCTCGTGGCCGACTTCCGCAACATCGTCGAGCAGCCTGATGCGGCCAAGCGGCTGCAAGTCGTGCGTGCTCCGGTCGAGTTCATCTCCACGACGATGAGCCCGTCCGAGCTCCACATCGCGGATCTGCTCAACAGCTACCGCGACCAGCTCCTCGCCCTGTGGCGCACTCCACTGAGCCAGATCGGCGGAAGCAACCCGGCTGGGCTGAACAGTGGCGATACCCGCAAGTACGACGAAGCGGCCATGTGGCAGAACGCGATCCATCCCCGGATCGTGGCGTTCACTGAAGCCGTCCAGATGCACCTCCTTGACCTGTACGACGAGGCCGGCGCATCGCTGGACCTGGTGATCAAGGAACCCGAGTTCGACGACGACAGCCCGCGCTACGACCTCCTCCAGAAGTCGCTCAACTCACCGCTGCGCAACTCGGAGCGCCGCGAGCTGATCGGCCTCGACCCGTTCGGTCCCGAGGTGCTCGGTGAGTCTGGCCAACCGCTGGACGATGAGGTCTGGATGCCGATCACCCTGGCACTGGCGTTCAGCGCTGCCGAGAACGCCCAGAACGCGGCGCCTACTCCCACTGAGACCGCGCTTGGCCGTGGCGAGGGTGACGGACCTGTCAGTGACGACAACAGCGCAGCAGGCGATGCGGCTGGAGAGACGGCGCAGGGCGCCGGGGGCGCGACGAAGGCCAAGCTCACCGACCGCCAGGGCAGCCTCCACGCCAGCCTGACGAAGCTCCGGGCGCAAATTGACAAGACGCACACCCCCAAGCTCAAGGTCTCCGTGGCGGCGGTCCTGGAGGCGCAGCGCACCGAGATTGCCGACCGGATCCGCAAGCACGCCGCAGCCATTGTCAAGACGCCCAAGGACACGACGACGTGGTGGGATGGAGCGAAGTGGGACAAGTCGCTGAGCCGGGCACTGGCTGGGCGCTTGCGCTCAACGGCCGAGACGGTCAATGAGCACATCTCGGGCATCCTGCCACCAACGGAACCGGCCAAGGCGTCCGTTTCAGCGGTCGATCGGGTGCTTGCCAAGGGTGCGGCGCGAGTGACTAGGATCAACGAGACGACCCGCGACAAGATCCGTGAGGCACTGGTCCGTGCCGTCGAGCAGGGGATGACGGCCAACGATGCCGCCGATGCGATCGAGGCTGGCGTAGCTGTTGGCGGCCTGGACATGGCGAGCCTGTTCGATGAGTACCGCAGCGAGATGATCGCCCGGACCGAGCTGATGGACGCCTACAACGCCACGTCGATTGCGACCTACTCCGACGCCGGTCTCACCGAAGTCCAAGCCATTGACGGCGACGGAGACCCGGAATGCGCCGAGCGTGACGGCCAGACGTTCTCAACGGACGACGCCGACAGCATCGAGGACCACCCGAACGGGACGCTCGACTGGGTGCCAGTGATCGAAGAGCCGGCCAAGGCGAAGGTGCAACCGATCAATCCGGCTGATCTGATGACCGTCGCGCAAGCCCATGCCCAGCAGGCAAACGCCATGCTCGAGCATGTCTCGGGGATGCAGCTCGCCCAGTCCGCGATCGACGCCCTCTCTGCCCATAACGACCAGCACGAGGCTGATCGCGCCGCGATGACCCACGCGATCCTCAACCAGCCTCCGGCCATCCACCACGTCGAAGCACCGATCATCCAGGTCCAAGCCGCCGAAGCACCCAGCGTCACGGTCAACGCGCCGCCGCCCGACTTCAGCCCGATGCTCGAGGCGATCAGCGCCCAGACCGAGGCACTGCGGCCTCGCCAGGTCGTGAAGACCGTCCAGCGTGATGCGGCCCAACGGATCACCAGCGTTGTCGAGACGCCGATCGATCCCGAGCCCGACAACGATCCGGACGACGCGTAATGCCGATCACGCACTCAGTCGTCGCAACGGAGCCAGACGATCCAACCGCTGAGGTGAAGTCGTCGGGCTGGAATGCTGACCATGTGCTGCCGGATGTCGAAGAGCTGCCCACCGCCGAGACGGATACGACGAAGGTGCTCTCCCCTGATGGGGTAGGAGGAGTGACGTTCGTCGCGGGTGGAGGGGGTGGACTCGTCGCTGATCCGGGCAACGCCTGGGCCCCGTCCACTGCGGTTCCGCAGGGCTACGGCATCCTTGTCGGTGGCACGTCCGTTTGGCAGTGCATCCAGGCGGGGACGACCGGCACTGATGACCCGACTGTCCCAATGGTGCCCCCACCGCCGATGGCCGACTACTCCACGGTCGTTGAGTCCACAGCCGTTGAGTGGGCCTACGTTGGCGAGGTCGGCTCCCAGCCATATATCAGCCTGACGCTCAGTTCCGGCATCTGGGTCATGCCCGGCGGATCGGCAACGTCGCAGCAGTATGCATTCACCCAGCAGGACGGCCAGGCGGCACAGGAGAACTTCTCCTACGTCGGGCGCGACGGAAATGCGGTCAACAACTTCTCAGCCCATGTCGTCAGGGATGGCAATGCATCGGTCGATGCCTCGGCCCTCGTTGACAACAACGGCAACGCGTCCACGACCGTCGCAGCACAAACGACCGGCGACGGCCTTGCGTCGGTGGGGGCAGATGCTGTTATCGGAGCCGCCGTGTCGGGGAGTGCCACCGGCAGCTATCGGGCAGTCGGTTCGGCCATCAGCGGTTGGTCCACGTTCGCCGATGCCTCCGGCGCCCACTCGGCCTTCGATGATGGACTCGGGATTGGCCCGACCGGCACACCGGCCACCCAAGGCTGGACGCTTGTGGCTGATGCGGACGGCTTTCCCCGATGGCAGGCCCTCACCGCTGCCGACGTTGGCGCTGATGCCGCCGGTGCTGCTGCTGCTGCCCAAGCTGCTGCGGCCACCGATGCCACGACGAAGGCCAACGCTGCGGCAGCGGCTGCTGAGGCCGCGAGCGATCCGGCCGGCACGGCTGCTGCTGCGGTGGCTGCCCTCGTGATCCTGACCCAAGCCCAAATCCTGACCAGAGGTCTCGGCTCGTGATCATCCTCACCGCAACCACCGACAGCATCACCGTCAACCTCGACGGCGCGGTGGCCACCAACCAGCTCCCGTGCATCAGCTCGTGGCGCGACATCACGACCACCGCCTACACGCCCGGCCGGACGGTGCTGAACACGAACGGCGCGAGCAAGGTGACGGCTGTCGGCTCTCCTGCCTCGAGTACGCAGCGGGTGATCGACTTCCTCAACGTGCAGAACCAGGACACGGTGACCCGGACCGTGACGGTGAGCTTCGACCTGAACGGGACGTACTACGTGATCGTCCAGGCGATCCTCGGGGTGAACGAGTCGATCCAGTACACCGACGACAACGGCTGGGTGCATCTCAACAGCTCCGGGACGCCGCTGACGAATATCGCCGGGCCGTCCGATACCCAGGTCTTCACCACAGCGGGCTCATTCACTTGGACCAAGCCGACGTGGTTCACCCCGACGTTCGTCCGGGTCGTGGCCTACGGCGCGGGCGGCGGTGGCGGCGGCGGGGCGTCCGCGACCGGCGCGCTCGTGCGCTGTGGCGGGTCCAGCGGTGGCGGAGGCTGCCGCGTTGACGCGATCTACCGGGCGGCTGACCTTGGCTCGACCGAGGCGATCGTTGTCGGGACGGGCGGGACGCTCGGAACCGCGGGAGCTGCGGGCGGTGGGGCTGGCGGCGACGGCGGGATCGGTGGTAGCTCGACGTTCAGCTCGGGCAACAAGCTCCTGACGGCCTACGGCGGCGGCGGCGGCAAGAAGGGTGACAACAGCGCGCTCGCTGGCGCTGGCGGATCGGGTGCCGGGACGCTCCAGGCTGGCGCGGTAGGAACCGCCTCAGCGGCGACGGGCGGCGCTCCGGGCGCTCCTGCGACTCCCAACGGTGGATGCGGCGCCAACAGCCTGGCAACCGCTGGGACGCCGGTCTGTGCCGAGCACGGTGGCGGAGCCGGCGGTGGGCATACTGCTGTCCCGGCCAACGGCATCGGCGGCTCCTCGCTGTGGGGCGGCGCCGGCGGCGGCGTAGGCGGCGGCTCAACCGTTGCGCCGGCGATCATCGCTGCAACCGCCGGAGGCTCGCACGCCGTCGCGGGCGGCGGCGGCGGCGCCGCGGGTACCTCGGGCGCTTCCCCCACCGTCGGCTCGCCAGGCACCGACGGGACGCTCTACTGGGGCGGCACGGGCGGTGGTGGCGGCGGCGGCTCGGTCACGGCGGGCGTGAGCGGCAAGGCTGGCGGGCAGGGCGGCCAGAACGGCGGAGCCGGGGGTGGTGGTGGCGTGGGCGAATCTACTTCGTCGGGCGCTGGTGGCGCTGGCGCTGCCGGTGGGGCGGGTGGCGTCTACGTGATGAGTTACTAGATGGGCGTCTTCCAGTGCAACGTGTTCCAGCAGAACGTCTTCCAGAACGACTGCGGCCCGACGCCACCTCCGACTGATGAGCACCACGGCGGCCTGTTCCTCGATCCGCCTCCGGGCTGGCGAGCGATCGATCCGGAACCTCCGCGCCGACGCCACATCGAGCGGTACTACGGCCCGTTACGAGCGGAGCGCGGACCGTTGTATCCCCTAGATGATCCCGAAGAGCTATGGCTGCTCGGACTCGAAGACCTGGAGACGAACTGATGGCACAGATGACGGCCGCCGATATCGACAACCTTCCTGACAGCGACTTCGCATTCATCGAAGCCGGCGGAACGAAAGACTCCAGCGGCAAGACGGTACCCCGGTCGCTGCGGCACTTCCCGATCCAGGACGAGGCTCACGTCCGCAACGCTCTGGCACGTCTCTCTACCTCGCCATTCGAGAAGCAGGCGCGTCCTGCCGTCGAAGCGGCTGCCAAGCGGATGGGCATCGGCGAGCCTGCCCAGAAGGCCTCCGAACTCAAGGCCGAGCCGCTGACGGTCGCCCAGTACGACCGCTGGCTCAAGGGCGAGATCAGCCGGCGGATCCTCGTCGTGCCCTTTGGCGGCCAGCTTCCGAGCCAGTACTACAAGGGCGGCATGGACATCGACCGCCAGTTCTTCCATGAAGGCTCCGACCTCTACGGCCCGTTCCCGTCCCTTCGCGCAAGCCGTGACCGCGTGACCGACTGGCATCACGACATGGATCCAACGGGTGCAACGAAGGGTGCGATCATCGGCCGGACGGTGCTCGATGATCATCCCGAGACGGTCAACCTCGACGGGCTGCCGTACGCGGGCGTGTGGGGCGACTTCTGGGCCAATGCGGGCGAGAAGCGCCGAGCGCTCGTGGCGATGATGGAACGCCAGCTCAAGCAGCAGCTCTACGGCTCATCCCAGGCAGTCAAGGGCGCAGTCAAGATCGATCCGATCACCGGTTCGATCGATGTCTGGCCAGTGACCCGCCACACGATCACCACCTCTCCCCAGAACGGGCTTGCCGTTGTACCGGCGATGAAGGCCGTTCTGGACGCTGACCCAGCCATGATGACCGTCGGGGCGCTCAAGGCGTTCCTGACGGGTCTGGACGCATTTGAACCGGAACTAGGGACGAACTTCTCGGGGAGCGGTGCGAGCTTCCCCCCGAGCGGCGACTTCACGGTGAAGGCCGGACGCGTGTTCAGCTCGAAGAACGAGCAAACCCTGCGCAGCATCATCGATGAGATCAGTGCCCTCCTGGCGCAGATCGTCAAGAACGATGCGAGCGAAGAGTCATCTGAACCCAAAGGCGGCTGACGCCGCAGAAGGAACCATCCAATGAGTGAGACGGAGCTCGTCGGAGAGCTCGGCGAACTGACGGCCAAGATGAAGGCCGCCCTGACCATCATGGAAGAGTCGCGTGAGACCGACTCGGCCCGATGGCATGAAGCCGACGCTTCCCGCGAACAGATCACCAAGGACATCCTCGAGGTCAAGGCCAAGCAGGATGCCGAGCAGATCAAGAAGGACCACGAGAAGAACGTGTCCGACGCCAAGGCCCTCCTGGGCGCGCTGCATGCGCCGTCCAAGGCCGCCAGCATCGGCTCGGGCTTCGGTGGCAAGACCGACACGGCGGGCTCGCCCCTCGTGTTCGGCGAGGCCTACCAGAAGGGCCAGCTCATCTCGGCCCTCTTCGGCATTCGTGAGGGTGCAAACCCGGACGAGTACGCCGAGGCCAAGGCTGTCCTCGCGTCGATGAACATGATCCACGCGGGCCCCGCCTCGGCGGACTACGTGGCCAAGGCCAACCTCGGCCTGACTGGCGCGACCGGCGGCTACGTGCTGCCGAACAACCTGGTCGATGGCGTGATCAAGCCGAACACCCAGGACGCGATCTACACGGCGGGCGCAAACCCGCTGATGTCGGTCAGGACCGGCGTGAACGTGCGCGGGATCGACATGCCGTACCGCACCGGGGCACCGTCGCGGATGACGGTCCAGTCCTGGGGCGCGACCAAGACGAACGTGAACGAGGACTACGGTAGCTATACCGCGAGCCTCGTGACGATCGCCGCCATCTACGACCTCGGCAAGCAGTACCTGCGCTTCAGCGCCGGCTCGGCTGAAGAGGACGTGATGGACGAGCTCGGCAAGTCTGCCGCGCTGGCCGAGAACTACTACGTCATCTTCGGAGCCGGAACGGCCGGCAACAACGGCGAGCCCTACGGCGTCTACACGGCGCTCGCAGCGGCACCCGCCGGGTCGGGCTACCAGACCACCTCTTCGCCGTCATCGAGCACGGTGGCCGGTTCGGCTGCCGCGACCTTTGCGACGATGGCCGGCCAGCTCGGCAAGCGTTCGCGTCACCCGGATGCAGTGGTCACCGATGCGGTGAGCTACTACACCCTCTTCTCCCAGGGCTCGGACTCGGCGGGCTTCTGGATGAGCCAACTGCTCGGGGCAGGCTTCACCGTCGGTCCTGACAACGCCATCCGCTGGCTGGACATCCCGCTCAAGTACGACGCGAACTTCACGGCCAAGCTCGCCATCATGGGCGAGTGGAAGCAGGCGAAGTTCTACCGGGGCCAGGAGTTCCGGATCGAGTCGTCTGACACCGCTGGCACCCGCTGGGATACCAACCTCGTGGGCTTCCGTGGTGAAGAGGAGATCGGGTTCAACGGCGCACCGGCCGTCGCGGTCGGCGCGTTCCAGTACTGCACGTCTATCGTCCCGTAATCCGGCTAGTGTGATACAATCGCCATGTGGACATCTGCACGATCAGTGGGTGTGGTCGGCCTCGTCGGACTCGGCGTGGTTGGTGCACAACGCACTATGAACGCTGGCGTCGGCATGGCGATGTTTCACCGGACGTTCCAGTCAGTTGGTCCCGCAAGCCCGTGCCAGTTCTCCCTTGCAGCCATCCCGGTTGTGAGCGGAACCGGCACGGGCGGGACCCGTTTTGTGCCGCGCACATGCTCCGACTTACCCGGTATCGAGTCTCCCCGTCCCAATACGACGAGATGGTCGCTGCCCAAGGTGGGCTCTGTGCTATCTGTCAGCGGCCAGAGACTTTCAGGCACACGCGAACCGGGCGCGTACGGACCCTCACTGTTGACCACGACCACATCACAGGGCGCGTCCGTGCTCTTCTCTGCAATGACTGCAACCGAGGCCGGTTTGGGGATGATCCGGAGCGCCTACGGGCTGCTGCCGACTACTTCGAGCGCCACCACTAACGTTGGCGCGCAGTGACCGTCTCGGCCGCCTTCCTGGTCAAGGATCCACCGCTCGATCGGTTCGTGGCGCTCATTGAGCTGCTGCGCCCGTTCGTCCACGAGTTCATCGTGGTGGTGGATGACCGGACGGCGGTCGAGTCGGCCGACATCATGTCAACCTGGCGGGGCGTGACGCTCGTCCCGTTCCGCTGGGTTGACGACTTCTCTGCCGCTCGGAATGCGGCCCTGCCGCATTGCACCTCTGACTGGGTGCTGCACCTCGATCCCGACGAGATCCCAACCCCGGCCATGCTCGAGTTCGTGCGGATGGTCGATCAGTCGGATGAGACCGATGTCCGTTGGGGTGAGGCGATCTTCGCCTCGGCTCGGGGCTACCTGTTCTTCACCCGCAACTTCTTCGATGGCCGCCAGGGCGAGGAATGGGAAGAGCACTGGCACTGCCGGCTGTTCCGCCACGGCGAGGGCCGCTGGTACAAGCCGGTCCATGAGCAAGTGGCCATCCAGGGCCAGCCTGAGAACTACACCCGAGGCTCCGACCTGATGCGGAAAGCCCCGCGCTCGGCGGGTATCATCCACTCACGCATGAACAATGAAGCGATCGACCGCCAGTACGCCGCCCTGGGCGAGCGTGGGAGTTCGGGCGCATGAACCGCTGGCGAACCGGCGATGAGATCGGCCGCATCCATCCCACGGCTGTCATCTACGAAGGCGTCGATTTGGGCCACGACGTGACCGTCTTCCCCGGAGCCGTCATCGGGCGTCCGCCAATGGGCGTCGGGATGATCCCACCGAAGTCTGCCGGGGCCGTAACGCGTATCGGCGCAGGCTCGGTCATCGGAGCGAACGCCGTCATCTACCAGGGCGTCGTGACGGGCCCGGAGTGCTTGATCGCCGATGGCGTGGTGATCCGCGAGGACGTGGTGCTCGGGACGCGAGCCGTGATCGGCCAGAACGCCACGATCCAGAACGGGGCCCGCATCGGTGATCGATCGCGGGTGCTCGACCTGTCCCATGTCACTGCCGGGGCGATCGTCGGGGACGACGTGTTCTGGTCGGTCAACGTGATCAGCCTCAACGACAACAGCATGAACCACGGCGGCGAGCTCGAATACCCCTCGGTCGGAGATGGGGCATCGCTCGGCGCTGGTGCGGTGATCCTGCCCGGCCAGCACGTCGGCGAGCGAGCCATCGTCGGGGCAGGAGCCGTGGTGACCCATGACGTGGCGGACGATGGGCAAGTGCGCGGCATCCCGGCCCGACCGCTGGACTTCTTCGACCTGTTCGGGGGATACGACGGGCGCTTCGAGAAGGCCAAGGCGACCCTCGACGCCACGATCAAGGATCAGCACGCATGACCCTCGTGTCGATCGTGATCCCGACCTACAACCGAGCCGAGCTGCTGATGGATCGGGCGCTGCCGTCCGTCCTCGCACAAAGCCACGCGGACCTCGATATCCACGTCGTGGGCGACGGCACCGACCAGGCGACCCTCGACGCGCTACGGGCCGTTTCTGACGCCCGTGTGCGGTTCACGAACCTGCCCCACGCGATCTATCCCAAAGACCCCCACGCGAACTGGTGCGCGATCGGCTATCCGGCCGTCAACTACGGTCTCGCCGATGCGCGGGGCGAGTGGGTCGGAGCCCTGGCCGACGACGACGCGTATACACCCGATGCCATCGAGAACCTGCTGGCGCAGTCCGAGAACGCTGATCTCGTCTACGGCCGAACGGAGGTGGTCGGGCACGGCTTCTATGGCGAATGGCCCGCCCATGCCGCCGCGTTCACCGACGGGGCCTACATCATGAGGACAAGTCTCGGCCTCCGGTATGACGAACGGGCCTGGGAGCAGGGACTGCCGGCCGATTACGAGATGCGCCATCGGGCCGTCACGACGTTACGGGTCGCATATACGCCCGAGGTCGTCTACCGCTACTGGCCCGCCCATGCCGTTCCCCCGGTGTACGCATGATCGCCGCCGTGATCCCGACGCGCTACCACCCGCCCGAGCTCGCCCAGCTCGTGGCCGAGTGCAACCATGACGGGGTGAAGCCCTACGTCATGGAGTCGGCCCTGTTCGACCACCGCATCCACCGGATGTGGAACGCCGGAACGCAGATGGCTCGAGCGGCTGGAGCGGACACGATCGCCATCCTCAACGATGACATCACGATCTATCCCGGCACCCTTGCCCGGCTCGATGAGCTCCTGGGCTACAACCGCCGCGACCCGCGAACCATGACTCCGGTCGCTGTCGTCTATCCCGACACCCAGGCTCCCTGGGCACCGTTGCCCGAACTGTACGAACTCACTCCCACCGAGGGAACGTGGGGCCGAGGCGGGATGACCGGCTTCTGCTTCATGTTCCGGGCCGATCTGCCGCTGCCGGAGTTCGATGAGGGCTTCGGCCTGTGGTACGGGGATGATGCCTTCGAGGAAGGTGTCAGGGCTGCGGGGTACCGGGTCTGCCGGGCCGAAGGCGTGCCGATCCACCACATTCCGGGCGGTTCTACGGATCCCGAGCTGTGGGCTCCGGTGATCGCGGCTGATCGGGCGCGCTGGGACGCGCTGCACGCATGACCCGCCATGACCTCCACAACGTCCACGCGTTTCGAGAAGACGGCACGCTCCACTGCTTTGCCTGCGAACGACCGTTGACGATCGACGAGGTCCAGGACGTGCTCGATCGGTCTGGACTCACGACCCACGGCGTATCGCTGGGAGAGGAACTGATCGAGCGTAGCCAGATCCGCTGGATCATCCGTCTCATGGACCGACTACAGAACAGGTTCCATCGCGGACGTTGTCGGACGGTGGCGGCATGAGCCGGATCCTGCTGCTGGGCGATCTCGCCGCTACGGGCTTCGGCACCGTCACGACCGATCTCGGCCGGGCGATGCTTGCTCGTGGCGAGGACGTGCGCTTCGTGCCGCTCAACGTCCAGCCAGTCGGTGACCTGCCCGAGCCGTTCCGATCGCGCTGCCGCTTTCTGAACCACGAGGATGGCTGGATCGAAGACCCCCAGACGGACGAGGAGGCGATCAAGGCGATCGAGCACCGCCGGACGATCTTCGGAGCATGGCCCGATGGCTGGGCACCGGAAGCTGTCATCCTGATCGGCGACGTTGGCTCGCTCAAGATGAGCCTGCTGCCCGATCTCATCCCCAAGGGGATGCCGGCGTTCAACTACGTGCCAATCGAAGGGGTCTCGCTTCCGCCGCGCTGGGCGCTGGTCTGGGAGAACATGAAACCCGTTGCCATGAGCGAGTTCGGGGCTGACCAGATCGCCCGCATCTGGCCCGAACGTCCCCCCGTGATCTACCACGGCGTGGACACCGAGGCGTTCTACCCGGCCAGCTTCGACCGCCCGATCGTGTTCAGTAAGCCATCGGGTGAGTTGACGGTCCTGCGCTCCAAGGACGACTGCAAGCGCTACTTCGGCCGCGATCCCAAGCGCCTGGTCATGCTGTCTACCAATGCCAACGTCCGGCGCAAGATGTACGGCAGCCTCTTCCGCTCGCTGGCCCCGGTCCTTGCTGCACACCCAGACATCGACCTCATCTACCACGCCAAGATCATCGACTATGGCGGCGACCTGCTCGATGAGACGAGCAAGTTCGGCCAGTTGATGACCCGGATGCTGCCGCTGAACTTCCTGCTCAACTCGCGCAACTACGTCTCGCTCGATCGCAAGCAGCTCAACGCCCTGTACAACGCGGCGGACCTGTACGTCGGAGCGGGTGGAGAAGGGTTCGGGCTGACCTATGCCGAGGCGCTGGCGTGTGGAGTGCCAGCCTTGGGCATCGACTTCAGCGCGGTCCCGGAGGTGATCGGACCGGCCGGTGTGACTGTCCCGGTCGGTAGCCTGATCGACTCGGAGTTCAGTTGCTTCTGGGCTCGTCCCGATGAGAAGGCGTACGGCGAGGCCGCCGAGATGCTGATGACCCGCCATTCCCGCCGACGCGAACTGGGTCGTCTCGGCCCCGCCCACGTCGCCAAGTCCTTCTCCTGGGCCACGGCTGCCGAGCAGTTCGCTGCCATCCTCCCCGTCCTCGAGGCTGTCGCATGAGCAACTGGGCCGCCAATACCGCGTACGTCCTGGGCAATACGGTGACGCCCACGGTTCCCGATGGTCACTCGTTCGTCTGCACCAAGGCCGGCACGTCCGGAGGCTCTGAGCCGCCCTGGGTGACACGCTACGCAACGATCAGCGACGGATCAGCCCAGTGGCACATCTACACGATCATCAGCCCCAGCGACGTTCGGGCGTACATGGACCTCAACGACCCCGCCACGGCTCCGGGCGGGGCTGACTCGAGCCGCTACAGCGACGACGTGATCGGCGGCCACATCGTCAACGCCACGACGTTCCTCGAGCGCGCCACGGGGCGGTTCCTGTGCGACCGGCCAGGCTCCACGCTGTACTTCACGACGCTGCTCGCAGCCCAGACCACGATCCCGGCCTTGCGCACCGCGACGAGTGTCACCTGGTCGGGCTCGCTCCAGACCCCCCAGACGCAGCAGAACACCGGCTCCTACTGGCTCATCCCGGATCCGTTGCAGACCGGCGTCTATATCCGGATCGCCTTCCGCGCCTACCGCGCCGATGCGAACGGGATGCCGTGGTGGCTGGCCGACTCCATGTGGTTCGACAAGGCGATGGACTCGCCGTTCTACCCCGGCAACTACGGCGGCGGCTACTTCTACACCTCCCTTCCGAACGACCTGATCATCGTCGGCGACTGGGGCTATGCGCCGGGACAGGAGCCGGGCGATATCCTGCGACCGCTCACCGCCCTTGCCGCGTTCGACACGATGCGCCCCGTTTCGATCATGGCCGACGTGTCGATCACTTCTACGGGTGGAGTCATCAACTACAGCCAGCTCCCGGCCGAGGTGCGCGACTTCATCAGTGCCTGGAAGACCGGCACCCAGGCGATGAGCGTCGGATGACCTGCACGATCTGCCGCCACAAGGGTCTTGTCACCCTCGTCGAACTGCCGCTTGTCGGCCGCAGGGTGGCCGTGTGCGTGCATTGCCGCTACGGGGCTCTGATCCGCCACATGCAAAGCCTGATCGCCCGCTGATGCCAGTCCAGTTGCTCGGCGAAACGGCCCTCATGCGCCGCCTCGCCGCGATCTCCGGGCCGAACGTCATGGCCCAGACGCTCAAGCTCATCGCCATCGCATCGAACCGCGAGCAGAAGTTGCTCGTCCATCGCAAGACTGGGACCACGGCTCGAACGATCAGCTACCGGATGACCGGCGCGAACTCAGTCGATACCTACGCCGCAGGGGCAGCGGT
>Ga0265338_10002205_pt1 | contig 29745 bp, 23 predicted proteins | sample 42126metaG_FD_193579 | JGI IMG/M metagenome (GOLD analysis project Ga0265338, IMG submission 193579) | Rhizosphere microbial communities from Carex aquatilis grown in University of Washington, Seatle, WA, United States - 4-21-26 metaG | ecosystem: Host-associated > Plants > Roots > Rhizosphere...
GAAAATCAACTGTCCGGCCACGGAAAAGGCCAGCAGGACACCCGCCGTCACGCAACAAGCCAGCCGGGCCGAGCGGATGCGCTGTTCGGGCGTGTCATTCGGCGTCATGGCCAGAAACGCCGGCACGGTGGCCAGCGGATCCACAATCACAAACAGCGAACCGATCGCCAGCAGGATGTATTCGGACAGACTCACGCTGACGGAATTAGGGACAGATTGAAGCGAAAGTCAAACGAGGAAAAATTGAATCGCCAAGACGCAGAGAACTAAACCACAGATGGACACGGACCTATTCAACCGCGAACCACGCCAAATACTCGAACTTTGTTAACTGCAAAGACGCAGAGACCCAGAGTGGAAAATTTCAACAGAAGAAAACCAAGGACACAAAGATTGGAAACTTTCCACTCCCTTCGTTCACTTTGTTTGCTTCTGTGATCAAAAACCGGCTGGCGAATCACGTTTCTGCTTCTCAACCCCCACCGGCTCCGGCAAGCTCGGGCATCCCATGCGCATTCTGATTGCGACAGTCACAGCGGGCGGCGGGCATGTCGCCGCCGCCGCCGCATTGGAGGAAGCATGGCGTGCGCTGCGTCCGGCTGACGCCGTCGAGCGGGTTGACCTCATCAAGTTCTTCTCGCCGCTGCATCGAAAAATTTACGCGGCGGGGTACGTCAAACTGGTCGAACGCGCCCCGGAATTGTGGGGAATGCTGTTCGGCAAGACCGATAACCCGAAGGTCGTCCGGCGTCTGGGAAAATTGAGCCGCGCATTTCCAGGCAATTCGCGCAAAAAATTCACCGGCCATTTGAAACAATTCAAGCCGGATGCAGTGCTCTGCACCCATTTCGCGCCGCTGGAAGCGCTGGGCCTGCTCAAGACTTCGGAGGGCGGAGTTACACGGCGCCCACATTTGATTGAGAAAATGGGGACTCACAGAGCTCGTCCCTCCGAAAGCCGATTCTCCGAAAATTGGAAGCCACCGTTCGTCGTCAGCATCGTGACGGATTTCGAGGCGCACGCGTTGTGGATGAACGCGTGCGTGGATTTATATTGCGTCGCAGCGGAAGAAACGAAGGCGCGCCTCATCGCTCGCGGTGTCCCATCAGAAAACACCATCGCCACGGGCATACCCATCGCCGCTAAATTTTCGTCGAAGCCCGATGTTCACGCCGTCCGCAAAGCGCTCGGCCTGCGCGATGATCAACCGGTTCTCCTCGTCTTGAGCGGCGGGTTCGGCATGGGGCCGGTCGCCGAAATCCTGGCTGAACTCGACAAAGTACCACAGCCGTTCCAGACCGTCGTCGTCACTGGCCGCAATGAGGAATTGCGCCGCCAACTTGCCACGCAAACCCGCAAACATCCGACACACGTGCTGGGCTTTTCGACCAACATGCATGAGTTGATGGCCGTGGCCAGCCTCATCATCACCAAACCCGGCGGGCTGACCACGTCCGAGGCACTGGCGCTGGGCAAGCCGCTGTTCATCCTGAACCCGATTCCCGGACAGGAAGCCGCCAACAGCGATTTCCTGCTCGAACGCGGCGCAGCCGTCAAGGTCAACCGCGTCGAAGACCTGCCGTTCCGCATCGAAAAACTGCTCGGCTCGAAAAAGCTGGTGGAAATGGCCCGAGCCGCCAAATCACTGGGCCACCCGCAATCGGCCACCGCCGTGTGCCGGGAAGTTTTGAAGCGGTTGTCACCCCGCTGAAGGAAGTCTTCAACCCGACTTGAACCGCCTGGGTATTGCGCGACAAATCTATTCTCATTTTTGGTTGCCGCCATCGAACGTTGAAATACGATGCCACTAAAATCCAAGCCATGAAAACCAAGGTCATCCAACACACGGTGCTCATACGGGCGATGCCGAAGGCGATTTACAACGCGTTGATGAATGAGAAGAAACATTCCCAGTTCACCGGCGAGCGCGCAAAGGTTCGCGCCCGGGTGGGCACGCCGTTCAGTTGTTATGACGGTTACATCACCGGCATCACGCTCGATCTTAAGCCGGGCAAACGCATTGTACAGGCGTGGCGCTCGCAAAACTGGCCGGACGGACATTATTCCGTCGTGACCTTTGCGCTTTCCAAAAAATCCGGCGGCACGCAACTGCATTTCACGCAAGTGGGTGTGCCGGCCAATGATTACGCGCGGAAAAACAACGGCTGGCGGATGCATTACTGGCAGCCGCTCAAAGAGTTTCTGGAAAAGTGAAGAAACTGAACCGCCAAGGCGCGGAGGCACAGAGAATTTAACCACGGATGGACACGGACAAACGCGGATTTAACTTGTCGCGCCGAAATCAGATGAAGGCGGAAAACCGGATGAGGCAGATCCACCAACGATTACGGCCGGCTGGACAAGGCTTCCGTGAATGAACATTCATTGAGGAAATCCTCATTCGCCCATCACCGTCATGAGTCAAATTACTTGACTTGATTAACCATTTTTGAGAAAGTCCGTTCGTCGCTTTTAACCAAAGCGATATTAATCGGATGTTTCCGACATTGGAGGGAGTGGGGGTAGCGTCTTCCAACGCCGGACAATAACTCAAAAAAATGCGACCGCAGGAATCGACAGGCTAAACCATCATTGGTTTCAAACCACTCGTCCGTTATGCCTCCAGCAAGGATTTGTGTGTGTCTCGACGCAGTAAGCCAAATCAGAATCAATAAAAAATTCATTAAACGAAAACCAGCTTCACAAGTGAAAACCTCATCCCGTTCCCGCGCCTGCCGCCGGTTGCGACAGATCGCTTTAGCTTTCGTCATTAGCCTTGTTGCCGCGCCCGCCGCTCGCGCCGGGTTGACGATGGAGATGGACCTGGTCCTCGAAGACAATACCTATTCTTTTTTTCCCTACCTGGTCACAAACTCGACATTGCCCGCCGTTCCCGCTGGCAATTACTACGTGACCTCGCCGGGGTGGCCCACGAACGGAGCCGGTGCGCTGTATCACTGCGATGCCACCGGCTTCAACCAGGTGGGGGGCGGTAATACCGGGTTTGCAGTTTTCGACGCGCCGGATTTCAACAGCTCGTTCATCCAGAACATCACGAACGGACAGTGGTCCATCTTCGTCACTAATTCGGTGGTGACCAATGTCTATCATTTTACCGTCACGTCCAGCATAGGCAGTAATTCCATCCCCTCGGTGGTCGTCATCTATCCCCCCAACAACGCGCTGAACGTCACCAACCAGCCTACCTTCTTATGGCAGGGCGGCCCGACCAACTACAGCGACCTCATTCTCTATCAGGGTCCCAACAACACCCTTCTGCCGGTCACGCAAACCAGCTATTCTGGATTCACGGCGGCCGCGGGCCTTGACGGTTTCAATGTGCATTATGACCTCTTTTCGACCAACGCCTTAGTCAGTTCCGTGCCAACCAACAGTGCTTCGAGTCCTCTCTCCAGTTGGGTTTCCACGGCGCATGTGCAGGATCTCGCCAGTTCCCAATTCACAGTCGGCAGCCCGGTGGCGAATTTCAACGCCGACCTTAACACCACCAACTTGCCATGGGCCACGATGGGCGATACCGCCTGGTTTACCGAAACCACCAACACTTACAACGGTGCCCCGGCCGCCGCGCAAAGCGGCAGCGTGACCGGCGGTCAATCTTCGACGCTCTCCATAATCGTCAACGGTCCGGGAACACTGACCTTTTTCTGGTCGAGCATCGCCAACGATCCCAGCGGCGGCTTCAGTTGCGAGTTCGACGTGGACGGCAACTACTCGAACAATATTACCGGTGACACCGATTGGTATCAGGACGGGCCTTACTCCATCGGGCCCGGCCAGCACACCTTGAGCTGGACGGCGTTTGCCAATGGCGATACGGATCCCACCCAAGCCGGTTTCCTCGACCAGGTGAGTTATGTACCGGCATCATCCCCCACCCTCATCGTCACCGCCGTGCCGTCGTCCGGCCTGGCGCCACTGGCCGTTCAATTCACCAGTCCCGGCGTGGACAGCTTTGGCAATACTGTGACCAATTGGAACTGGGATTTTGGCGACGGTGGAATCAGCCACGCACAAAGTCCCCTGCATACTTATACCAATGCCGGTTCTTTTTCGCCCGACCTCATCGCCTACAGCACCTACGGGTCATCGCCTCTTCCCGTCAACGGCCCCGGGACCATCACCGTGACCAATCTCATGCTTGATGTTACCGTCACTCCCCAATCCGGCTTGGCCCCATTGACCGTTCAATTCGCCAGTCCCGACGTGGACAGCGGCGGCAATACCGTGACCAATTGGAACTGGACCTTTGGCGATGGCGGCAACAGCACGGCGCGAAATCCCGTACACGTTTACACCGGCATTGGTGCATTTTCTCCCAATCTCGTTGCCCGGAGCACCTCCGGGTCATCGCCCCTGACCGTCACGGGCCTCGGCGGGATCAATGTTTACACCAATCCAATTCCAGCTTTCCACACGCTTTATACTTTCTCGACCAACTTTGGTGCGGGTCCCAATCCCGTGATTGTATCGGGCAATAAAATTTATGGGACAACGGTTCACGGCGGCATCAGCGGTCTGGGCACCATGTTTGCCATCAATACCGATGGCACCGGCTTCACCAATCTGTATAATAATTTTATTTCCTCGTTCGTAAACGGAGGCGATCCGAGTTCTGTGATTTTATCGGGCGGCAGCCTGTATGGGACAACGGCCTTTGGCGGCAACGCGGGCGGCGGCACGGTGTTTGCCATCAACACCAATGGTACTGGCTTTACCAACTTGTATAGTGGTTTTAACACCGGTTTTGCCGGCCCCGGTTCCCAGCCGTTGGCCGGGGTTGCGATTTCCAGTAACACCCTGTATGGCCTGACGGAGTTTGGTGGCTCCCATACCTGGGGCACTATTTTCTCCCTCAATACCAATGGCAGCAGTTTTGGTGATCTGTATTCGTTCGACACGCCGGCCGGCAACAACGTCAATTTCGCCGGACTTTTTCCTCAATCGCGATTGGTGGTCTCGGGCACCACCCTCTATGGGACGGCCGAAAATGGAGGCGCTAATGCCGCCGGCACCGCCTTCGCCTTTGATACGGTCACCGGTTTCCGGATCCTGCATAATTTTTCGTCCCCGGTCAGTGGAACCAACAGCGACGGCGCCTTTCCGTTCAAGGGATTGGTTCTATCCGGGAATATCCTATATGGCGTAACGCCTTATGGCGGCGCAACCGGCAATGGCGTCGTATATGCCGTCAGCACCAATGGCCTGTTTTTTACCAACCTGTATAACTTCACCGGCGGCAATGACGGAGCCAATCCGCAAGGTGGATTGACCCTATCCGGCAACACTCTGTATGGGAGCGCGGGAGGCGGCAGTTTAAGCAACGGCACGCTGTTTGCCATCAATACCAACGGTTCGGGTTTTACCAACCTATATTATTTTACCGGCGGCAGCGACGGAGCCAATCCGGCCGGAGATTTATTTTTGGCGGGTAACATCCTCTACGGAAGTTCCGGTGGCGGCTCGGGCAATGGCACCTTGTTCAGCTTCACGCTGCCACGGCCGCTCCTGGCCATAACGCGTTCCGGGAACAATGCGATTTTGACCTGGTCCGCCAGCGCGTCCGGTTACACCCTGGAATTTGCCACCAATCTGGTTTCGCCGGCAGTTTGGAACACCAATTTGCCGGCGCCGGTCGTTCTCGGCGGACTTAACACCGTCACCAACCCCATCTCCATCTCGGCAAGGTTTTATCGGTTAACCCAGTAAAGAAATCTCTGCAAAAGGCATTTTGCTGGTCTTCGGAGCGCCGAGCACCGCCTCGGCTCATCGGGAAAATCCCTCGCTTCGCGCCGAGACGGTGCTCGGCGTTCCAGTTGTACAGAGATCTCAGTAAAGTAATGGTCGCCGGTGTCTGAATTTCAATGGAGCGACGGCGGTTGGACTGTGCTCACAGCCAAAAGCGGTCAGGCCGCGTGCGAGCCGTCGCAGAAGGGCTTGTTGTTGGATAGACCGCAGCGACACAGCGTCACCCGATTCCGAACCTCGTAGGCTTTGCCATCGGCGGAAATCACCGGGATGCCCCCTTTGACCCAGATCGGGCCGCTCACCTTCTTTTCCGTGTCTTCGATCAACCCGAGTGACGGTTCGAATTTCGGTTCGATGGCTTTGCCCGTCTTTTTATCCCACACCACCAACCGTCCGGACGGACAATACGCGGCTTCAAACTCCGTCAGTCGTCGGGCTTCGGGATCGTCGGATTGTTTGACCAGGTTCCAGATCCTCCCTTTCGGGTCGCAGAAACGGGCAAAGGCGCACAGGCTTTCCGCGTCAGTAAGGTTCAGGGTCGGCCCGGCGATAGTCTTCGACTGTTTCAGGTAAGGCTCACGGCTGGCGGTTTCCGTCCCGTCGAACTTGACCTTTTGGTGGCTGCCATCGCAGAACGGTTTATTGCCGGACTGACCGCAACGGCACAGCGCATATTGCGGCGACGCCGGATGCTTCTTGCCTTCCCGATAATCCAGGGAATCGCCCTCGGCATTGGTGACAATCCATTGCTCGCTGAGCGGCAGGCCGCCACTGACAACGTAGGGACCGTCTTTGGTAATTTCGATTTTCGCCTTCGCCTGCTCACTTTTTTTCATAACAGTTTGTGGAGTCGTGTTCTAATTAAAGGTTGTAGTGTTGGCGCTGTGCGCCGATTCATTCGAGCCACAGGCTCGACGCTACAGTAAATTACTGCATGACCATCTGTGGACGCGCGTTTCGTCAATGGTAGGGATGCCGCGCTGCGGCGTCCAGACAGGCATCCGACATCGGATGTCGGGACGAAGCGCGCTGTCCCTACCTTTAAATCGATACACTAGTTCCTGAACCACGCCTATTGTCCGGTCGTCAGCACGACGCGGAAGCGCGCCTTGCCGCTCATCATGCGTTCGTAAGCCTCGGCGACTTTTTCCAAGGGATAAACTTCGTTCATCGAACGCACGCCGGAAAGCACGCTGAACGCCAGCGTGTCCTGCGAATCTATCGCCGTACCGGAATACCAACCCTTCACCGACCGCCGGCCGCTCAGGAGCTGGAGCGGTGAGACTTGCATGGATTGTGCCGCGCCGATCACGATGAACACGCCGTTGACGCCCAGTCCGCCCACGACGGCGCTCATGGCGTCGCCGTTGGTCACGGTGGCGATGATGGTTTTTGCCCCGCCGAGTTTTTGCAATTCCGCTGCCGGGTCCTGGGCCTGGCTGTCAAGGTAAAGCCAGGCGCCGAGTTTTTTAGCCAGCGGTTCCTTGTCCTTGCCGCGCGCGATGGCCACGGTTTTAAAACCCATCTTCACGGCGTATTGCACGCCCAGATGACCGAGTCCGCCCAGGCCGAGCACGGCCACGAGGTCGCCGGGGCGCGCCGGGCTGTTGCGCAGGGCGTTGTAAGTCGTGATGCCGGCGCACATGAGCGGTGCCGCTTCCACGGGAGACAAATCTTCCGGCACCAGCGCCAGCGCAATGGCGGGTGCAACCAGATAATCCGCGTAGCCGCCATCGAACGAGATGCCGGTGATCTGGAGATTGACGGTGCAGGCAAAGAAATCGCCGCTGCGGCAGTTATCGCACGCGCCACAATGACCGCCGTGCCAGCCAACCCCCACGCGCTGGCCGGGTTTCCATTGCGTGACGCCCGCACCCACGGCATCCACGACGCCCACCACTTCATGGCCGGGCACGCGCGGATATTGGATGCCAGGCCAGTGTCCTTCCTTGGTCAGCGAATCGCTGTGGCAGACACCACAGGCCTGGACTTTGATCCGGACCTGACTGGCCCCGGGCTGGGGAATTTCACGTTCAACGATTTCAAACGGCCCGCCGGGGCGGGTGACTTGGGCAGCGCGCATCTTGGGCATAAAAAATTATCGGTTCAGTCCTCAACGTGAGAACGCAGGGAATCTTGCATACTTTTGTTTGCCTGCAACCGGAAATATTTTTCTTCGTTTGGACATTGGTCGGCCGCCTCCGCCTTTCTTGATTTCCTTATTTCGATCTTCGCGAGCCACTTTCATCGCTGTCGGGCCCGGTAGAACTGGCTGGCTGTTCCCGATACGAGCGGAAGGGTGACGATGTTGGACGCGCCGGCCAGCAAAGGGGCATTCGCTGTGTCCAACCAGTTGTTGACACCACCATTCAACCGATTGACCTGTTGCAAGACGAAGCCCGGCGCCAAGCTGATCCAACTGACCATGAGGTTGGTACCGGAAATATTCGCCGCCAACTGCGGCGCTGCGGGCGGTTCAAAGGCGTTTACGGGTGTGGCCGCCAGCGTTCCGTCCTCGTTGATGGTCGCATTGTCGGGCAGGGTCGTGGCGTTCACGTTGTTCGTGAAACGGAGGTTGGGATAATCGGAAGCCCACAGATCCGCGATCACGTCGTTCGACACTGGTATGTAATTTGTCAATGGCGGACCAAAATAGTTGCCGATGACGTTCACGTCGGTGGCGTTGTGCAGCGTGAGCGGAGCGCGACGCCAGTCCAGGAACGCGTTGTAGAGAATGCGGATGCCAGAAGCCACAACGCCATTGGTAACGTAATCCGAATTGATGTCAGCGTCGTGGAATTCCACCAGTGCGAAGGTGGGTTCCGCCATGGGAATGTTGTTGCTCATGGATTCCTCGGAATAACTGCAATCGGACAGCACGTTGTCCATGATAACCACATTCGTGGGCACAAAAAGATTGAGAAACGTCGAGGTCATGGCGGGAAAGGCGGCGATGGCGCTCAGACTCATGCCGCTGATGGTGTTGTGGGCGATGAGCGTGTTGTCCGCGCGGCAGTAAATCCCATGCTGCCGACTGTTGCTGAACTGGTTGTCCAGATACACCGCCGAAGTGTCGAGGGTCTGGTCCACCAGCAATGTGTTGGTGTCGTAAGTGCCAGCCACGATATTCGAAATCGCGTGGTCGAAGGTAATGTTGGGCAGATTGACCGCCGCGATGGTGGCCCGGTCGAAGACGTCCCCGTTGGTTGGATTGAAAAAGAGAACCGTGTCACCCACCTGGGCTTCATACGGAATCAGGTTGGTCGGAGTGGTAGTAGCCTCGCCATTCTGATACACGGCAAAGGTGTTCGTCGGCTGGACGGGCGCGTTGGTGATGATGAACGGACTGATGTTGGGATTGGCGGTATCGTCGCTTAAGGCGGTGAAGTTACACCCTTGCACCCATGGCCCAATCCGCGGATCGACAAAATAACCGCCATCGGCATTGGAAGTTCGCAGGCGCGGCGCGATGGCGTTTGTCGGCGGCGGACCCAACTGAATCTGGTCGTTGATTTCATTTACGAGCGACGAATACCGTCCCGAATAACTGACACCCGCGCCGGCGTAGTTGGTGTTGTTCAGAAACGTGACCTGCCACGACTGGTTGACGTTGAACAGCGGCGAACCATTCCAGCGCGAAATCATGTTCCAGAGCGCGCCCGGCGGGATGGACTTCGCCTGGGCTGCAAAAGAGAGATACACCTTGAACGCACCGTTGCTGTTCGTCTGGACCACATTGGTATAGAGGCAGGCCGCGTAGCTGGCATCCGCACCGCGGCCGGGATGGGTCGGGTCCATGACCGTGCCCCAAAGACGCGCGGTGCTGAGCGCATTCGTATCGGTGTAGTTTGCGTTCGTGGGAGCCGGGTACCCGCCGTCCACCTGAAACTCGATAGCCAGTTCCCTTGGCGTATTGGTAAAGAAATTATGCGTCACCACTCCTTGCGTGTACGGCAACGGGTCGTAATCCACCGTAAACCCCTGCACGATGACGTTTGAGCACGAGATGACGTTCAGAAATCCAATGCGCGGATTGGTGATGAGGATTTTACAGCCGTTGCCATTGACCAGTGCGTTAGTCGCGTTCTTCAACGTGAGCGGAATGTACTGAGTCAGCGAACCGTTCGTGATGATGTAGGTCGCGCCTGCGGTAAAGCGGATTTCCGTCACAATGGTCGAGTTGCTGACGAGATTGAATGCGGTCTGGATGAGCGGCACATCGTTGGTACCGCTTGGCGATCCGACGAAATTCGTCTGCTGGACGGGCACCGGCAACGTCAACATGGGCGGCGGACGGGGCAGCCAGTCCACCGTGGCGGCGGTGGCCCAACGCGCGGTCGGTGTGGTCAGATTTGTAGACATCTGGAAAATTAAATAATGCGGCGTAACGGAACCGGCCGAATTCGTCACCGGCCACTGGTTGAAAATCAGGTTCGTCACGCCGCCGTTGACGGTCCCCACGCTCGCCGTGGCGTGGTACGCGTCGTAGGTCAGGAAAAATTGAATCGGACTGCCGGTGTTGGTAAAGGCATTGGGCATACTCACCGGATTGTTGAGCGCGGCACCGCCGTAGAGCGTGACGGTTCCGTTGCCGAACACCTGAATCCATGGCCCGCTGCCGCTGGCGGGAGCCGTCAGGAACTGGTTGCTATTGCCAAACCCCATGCCGATCCACTCGTTGAAACCCATTGGCAATTGCATCAGCGCCGAAGCTGTCATCGAACCATGCGGCCCGATGGGAATGAGTTGAACACCTGCCGTCGCCCCGGTGCTGGCCGCGGCATTGTATAGATGCCCGCTGCCGTCCAGAGTCAGTTGCGAAGCTGTCGGGCCTGACTGCCAGCCGTTCCCCTCGACATCAATCCACGGCACGCTGTTGGTGATGTTTCCTGCCGGTTGCGTGAAAAAATCCTGGAACACAACTTCCGCCGACGCGTTCACGGCAGCGATTCCGGCCAGCACAAACGTGAGGAACGCCCGGCTCAGGCGACGACAGGTTGCCTGTCGGAACCTTGACCAGAAAAGGGAATGCGCACCATGCACCCAGCTAATTTAGCAGGGCTTTTAGCGGATGCAACTGCCTACCGTTTGCCTGTCGTGATTATATCGCTCCGCCTTCGCGTGCTTCCGTCTTCGCGTTGCTTTGACGAGACAAGCCGGCGTGACAAGCCGGGCTTGAATTTGTGGCAGGATGCGGTCAGCCTGATGCAAATTCATCATGTCATCGATTTCAGGTTCCATCATCCTCGGTTGTTGGATAATCTTCCTGGCCTACTGGTTTATCAGCGCCTTTCGGCAAAAGCCGTTGGCAGAAGGGCAAAGCTGGGCCTCCACACTCGCCCATCGGATTCCCGTGGGTTTGGGCTGGGTCCTGCTCGTGGATCCAATGATGCCCCCGCCCATGAACCGGGTGCTGATATCGCGTACGGTTTGGGTGCTGGCAATCGGTGCGTTAATCTGCGTGTTCGGGTTATTCGTGACGGTTTGGGCGCGATGGACGCTGGCCGGGAACTGGAGCAGCGATGTCACCTTCAAGCTGGGCCACGAATTGATAAAGACCGGGCCATATCGGTTTGTGCGACATCCCATCTATACCGGTTTGCTGATAATGGCCATTGGAACGGCCTTACACACGGGCCAGTTACGTTGCTGGCTGAGCATCGTCGTGGTGGGTATTGGTTTCTGGATCAAGCTCAAACAGGAGGAATCGCTTATGTTACGGCATTTCCCCGACCAATATCCGGCTTATCAAAGGCAGGTGAAAGCGCTCGTGCCGTTCGTCATTTGAACAGTTGAGGGTTGGGAGCAGCGCTAAATCACCCCGAGTTCACGTAACGCGCCACCGGCACCCAGCAGATTCTCCGGTTTCACCCCGGCGTGGTTGCGTGACAGGACGATGCCTTGCGCACCGTCTTTGAAGACAACCCTTCCTGGTATCAGCCCCCCTGTGCCGGATATAGCCACGGCGTCCTGGCCCAATACCATTCTGACGCTTTTTTTATTTCCACATGACCATCCGTCAAGGCCACCGCACTTCGGCCGCTATTATGGCGAAGCTCGGGCCCGCACCAGTGGGGGTTGATGGGAGAAATAACCGAGGCATTGGGCTGGGTATCCGCCGGGTCGTTGAGCACAAAACTGCCGGCTTTCCGCGGAGATTGCAGCGTCACGCAAAGAGTAGGATCGGTGGTGTTGATTGCCAGCGTGCCACTGTCGGTCAGGAGCACGGTCGCAGAGGGGCGGCGGATGGCACTAAAACGCGCGGGTGGATAGTCGGACTCTGGCCAGATGCCCGGCCAGTCGCAGCCGCCGACGTGAAAGTTCATTGCGTAATTTGAAAACGCCGCGTCCTCCGGCGCGCTGGGGTAGTTGGTTTCCACCGTCACCTCGGCCCTCGCTTCAAAGGCCGGGCAAAGCAACAGATTGGTGGAGCCGGAGTAAGGTGCCAGCCGGTTGAACCAGGCAATGCGGATGACGTTATTGCCCCGGACCACGAAGGTATTGCAAAACCTGTCCTCATTGTCCGTGAGGTAGAGATGAGACGCGATACCAAGTTGCCGGCAATTGTTCACGCAGAAAGTTGTCCGGGCACGGTCCTTCACCCTGGCCAGGACGGGCAGCAACAGCGCCGCCAGAATCCCAATGATGGCGATGACCGTGAGCAGTTCAACCAGCGTGAAAGCCCGACGAGAGGAATTCCGGGTCATAGACTTTCAATTTTAGACTTTCGAATCCATTCAATGTTCATCTCAAGTACTTACGCGAAACGAACAAAATGCACTCCTATTTAAGCAAGCTCATCGCTTTACTTTGAACATCAAGCAGTTACCGTCGGCAGCAACCTTGATCTGGTCGCCGGGTTTGAATTTGCCATTGCGCTAAATCACCCCGAGTTCACGTAAGGCGCCGCCGGCGCCCGACAGATTCCCCGGCTTCATCTCGGTGTAGTTGCGCGACAGGATGATGCCTTGTGCGCCGCCTTTAAACGCTGCCTTCACCGCCTGCGCCACGCTTTCCGGCGTGCAATGTCCTTCGCCCGCACTCACCGGCACATCAATGTCTATCCCCGGCCAGATTTGCACAGGATGGCCAGCCAGGGACTCGACCGCGCGACGGGTTTCGCCTTCCACATAACCGGCCGAAAGTCCGGTCGCGGCGAGTTTGTCGTAAGGCGCTTCGTGGTCGTAATTCAACTGCCGATACAGTACGTCCAGCGTTGCCTCCGGTGACAGATCGCCAAGGACGGAAGCGCGCGCGCCCTTGACGAAACTCATGAAGCGCCCCCCGGCGACATTGTTGTAAACCGCAGGCCGGATGAAATCGGAGAAACCGGCCAGGTCCGCGAAGTTTTCCGCGGCGCGCTGGAAGGGACTGAACGTCACGTTCTGCCAGACGTGCCAGCCAACCTGCAGGGCGGGATTGACGGATTTGGCCTTCCGATAAATCGCCGCCTGGAGTTCGTGGCGGCTGGTCACCCACAGATTTTCCCACGCGAGCACTTCCGGATATTTCAGCAGCAACCGCCAGAACGTGGTGAAATAACCGTCATGCGGACGCTGCCCGGCGCGGCTATCGCGCACAAACGCTTCCATCGCATCAAAACCTTGCCGCGCCCGCTCGGCGTCGATGCCGCGGTCGCGCCCTTTTTTCTGGCAGAATTCACAGAAGCACGTCGTCTTGCCGGGGTCAATGCCGCTGCTTTGGGAAAGGCCCAGTGTGTTGAGCAATCCGCCCTGACGTTCCGAGCCCCACATGATGCCGCCAATGTCGTAACTGCGAGCGTAATCCTCGACGAGGCCCAGCGTGAAGTTCTGGTAGCCGGGATTGTTGAAACACGGTCCGCCCGGATGCCCGGTTGTGCGCCGGCCATGATGGTCCACTTCGTAAAGTTTTTCCCAATTGGCTTTCACGGTGGCGGGAAGTTGATTGTCTTCGAGAATGAATGGAAACACCCGGATGCCGTGCTTCTTCGCCACCGGAATGACGCGCTCCAGCACATCCACGTCGCCGAACTCGGGCGCGCGCATGTCCTGAAAGGTTAGCGGCGTGTCCTGGTAAAACTGCATGTGGGGCCGCGCGTAATTACCGCCGTGAAAACTGCCCACGCGATCGCCTTCGGGCACGATACCGGCGCGATGCGGCTCGTGGGTATAGACGAACGTGAACAACGCGTTCACCCCTGCCCGCTCCCGCATGTCGTCGAACATCGGTTCCAGCTTCTGCTGCGCCAGCGGTGCCACGCTGATTGGTATGGCCACCGTGGCGGGCGTTTTGGTTGAAGTTGAAATCGGGGCAGGCTCACTCCGCAATGATTCGACACCAGCCAGTGCCGCGCCTGCGCCAACAACACCGAGTTTGATGAAATTCCGGCGGTTCATGCGGTGAGTATCCTGCGCCCCAAACCGGATTCAAGACCAATACTTATGGTTCCGTATTATTATTGCTGACTGATGCTGTGTTGAATCAACCAGGCCACGTCGCGGTCAGTGGGAGCAGTTGGTTTTGAATCACCCGGCAGGCGTTGGCCTGGCACCAGCAGCGGATTGGTCGTCGGTTCCACCCACTTGTGATAATCGTTGTGGCCGTCGGCAAAGGAAATGCAGGCGCCGCCGTTGTGGTAGAGGGATGGATAATCAATGATGGCGTAGTGCGACGTGGTATCGATGGCGAAAAGACCGTCGTTGATTGAGTCTTCCCGCTCGTCAATGAAGACAAAGGCTTCGCTGGGGCCGGGGGCAATGATCTGGTTCAGTTTCCAGAAATGTCGTTGCTGGTGAATACCCATATAGGCATCCATCGACATACTGCGCACCCGGCGCAAAACCTGGCCAGCGATGGTCACCGTGCTCCGGTCTCCCGGACAATGATAAACCGCCGGATTCTTGATATAACCCCCAACCGAACCGAAGGGAACGTACTTTGGCCCGACCAAAAAATCAGTATTGGTGCTCTCGGTGACATCCCCGTCGGAATTGAACCACATGTCGCCCGCCACCCAGCCGGGATTATCCAGCGTCTGGCCATGGTCCAGCCCTACGGCATTGGGTGGCAGGTTGTCATTGTGCTCGTTGACATACATGAGCCAGCCCAGTAGAAGCTGATGGGTATTATTCGAACAGACGGTCTGCCAGGCCTTCTGTTTGGACTTGCTCAAAACCGGCAACAACAGGGCGGCGAGAATGGCAATGATGGCAATGACCACCAGCAATTCCATCAAAGTGAAAGCCTTTCTGCTCTTCATTTGCGGGCCGGCGCGCGTTGGCGCGAATAGGAAATTACCAGAAAAGTTATAGCACAAATACCAATCAGAATACACACAATCACCCCGGCCTTGAATCCAAGGGAGCGCGGCACTGTGGTTACAGAAATATCATCGAAGTGCGCGGTGCCCGAAACCCAAGGCTCAAAAATATTGGCGTCAATCCAGACATCCGCCATCCGGGCCTGCGGCGGAGCCAGGATGTCTTTTAGCGTAAGCGTCCGGTAGCTGGTCATGGCCGAATCGCCAGTGTGGGCTCCGATAGGAGTGACCCGTTCCCCGAGGAAGTTGGCGCCCGTTGAATCGAAAAAGCGCAACTGGACGTGAATATTGTTTCCAGCCTGCACACGGTCCGAGAGCTTATAGGCAAAGTTAAAGGTGATGGGCTTTGCTCCACCGGCGGCTGGTCCCAGCGAAAATGGCTCCGAACGCCAGTCCGCCCGGTTTTCCTTGCCCGCCGCGGTGTTGCTGATGACGAACGCACACATCCCGTTGGCCGTGTCGTCAAAATCATACGACGTGGAGGCTGCGCCAACCGCCCCGGTGAGCCATTTTGCACTTCCGCTCCACGTGCCCGCCTCGGCTGGCCCAAGAAAAATCTGACTTTCTCCGAAAGCGGTCAACGCCACCATGAAAACGGTCACCATTGCCCAGGCGACCACGCACCAATGCATCCGGTTGTTTCTTTTATTCATTTTCGTTGTTTCGTTGAAAAACCACCGGCGCTTTCGTGCTATCACCGCTCCAAATCCCTGCGAGTTTGCCGTGGTCCAGTTTGCCTTCAAAGGAATTTCCCATCCAAACCCATACCATACGGACCTGGGGCGGACGATATTGGACTGCTGTCGCCAACACCCCGCTTAACCCCCCGTCGGGAACATCAACGGTCGCGGAATACCTCCCATCGGGCAGTCTGGCGATGTGAAGGAACAATGGGACCTTGATCCCTTCCATGTTCAGTGTCCCCCGCCAGTGACCCGGCAAATCCGTATTCGCCGTGAATGAAAAATCTCCCCTTGGTTCCTCGTGCCCCCGCTTGAAAACCCATCTAATTTCCGGCGAACTGAAAGGGATGACGCCATGAAATTCCGTGTTGCCGCCATTCATGGTTCCTTCCAGTTCGGCTCCGAAACACGCCAATTCCACCATGGGTTCATCATACATTACGGTTGCCGGGACATGCCGGATCCCGAAGTCAGGATAGTCCAATTCGGCTCGAAGATTCCTCGGAGCTGCGCCTGAAATCTTCAGGTTCACCCGCATTGGAATTCCCTTGATGTCAACCTGCCCTTCCCAGAAGCCTTGCAGAGTGGAATTTCCAGCCGGCGCATAATCACTCACGGCCAAGGGCGCAAGTGGAACGTCCGGGTGCGCTGTTCGTTTCCAAACCGCCTCGATCTTGCCGCCATTCCGCAGGTCAAAGGAGCCTTGGATCTCCGTGCCTGCCGGGTCAATGGCGCCTGCGTAATAGCCCCAGTAATTAAACCGCAGGCGCATGACGCCGTCTTTGTATGCGCAGGTGGTCACTGGAAAATTGCTTTGTCCCAGTTCGACCGGATCCAACGCGGCATGATACACGCCATTTGTCTTTGATATCTTGAGCACGATATGCAAATCAAAGCTGATGAACGGAGCGAAATTAGTAGAGGCGATAACGGTTTCCCACACGCCTTGAACATCCGGATAACCGTTCACCGGGGCAGACCGAATTTCTTTCACCGATAAAGCGGTTACGCCCGCGGCCAATATGATTGCCGTGCCGGCAATGATTGCAGCTTTGGCATTGTACCAGGCCATGAGTTTCAATGTCCCTTTGATGAGCAGCGTTGAACCGCCACCCGCCGCGCCTTTGGCCAACGCCAGGGCGGCTACGGAATTCGCCAGCACCACTGGCGCGGCTTGAACCGAGTTGGCAGCGATTGCCCCCGTGATAGCCTCAGCCGAAGAAGTTATCCCGCGCTTAAGGAAAAATTTCTGCAATTTCCCCACCGCGCGATTCACGCGCATCTTGGCGGCGTCTTCGCTTCCACCCATGGTTGCGCCCACGTCCTTCATGCTTTTGCCGTCGAAAAATCGCAACACGATGGCGTGACGGTCGGTTTCATTCAAGCCGCCCATCGCTGTATCCAGCAGCGGGCCAATTTGCATCCAGACGCCAGATTCAGTTTCGTTCGACAAGGTTTGCATCTGAGCCTCCTGTTCACGCCGGGCGCGCCGGATTTCACTGCGAATGAAGGTCACAGAGGTCAGCCGGGCAGTTTGATACAGCCAGCCGGAAAGGACCACACCCCGGCCCAATTGACGGGATTTCTTCGCCAGGATGACGAAGACGGCCTGGGTGATTTCCTCGGCCTGATGCGGGTTGCCGGTATGGCGCAGCGCGACTGAATAGATCTTATTGACGTGCCGTGCGACGAGTGTGGCAAAGGCTTCTTCGGAATCACGCTCGACGTATTCGCGCAACAGGGCCGCATCATCCAATTCCTGCATCTACCTATAAATGCCGCCGATGGCGAAAAGGGAACAGTTTTTTTTGAGGGAGCGTTACTTCTTCTCGGAGATCAACTCCTCATTCTTAGTCGCGACCTTGATCCGGTCCCAGGCTTAAAGTCACCTTCGAAGAGGTTGGTCGCCGGCAGGTTGAGCAATTGTTCCTGAATCGCGCGTTTGAGCGGGCGCGCACCATTGCGCGGGAAAACCATCTGTCTGGGATTAGATACCTGCAACGGCCAGCCCCTGGTGCCGTTGAAGCACAACCCATCCCGTTCAAATTCTGCCCAGCAAAAGCAGGACAACCACAATCGCCAAAAGCAAGCCCAGTCCGCCGCTCGGATAATAACCCCAGCCCCGGCTGTGCGGCCACGTGGGAAGTGCGCCGAGCAACATGAAAATGAGTGCGACCAATAGAATAGTTCCTAACATAAGGTTCCTTTCAGTGTGCGAATATGGTTTATTTGGTTATCTGCCGTGATTGTTCCCGCGGTTGTCACGCCCGTCTTCCTTCCGATTATCTTTCTGGTCTTGATGCGAGCCGGACGGCGCCCAATTTCTCGGATACTTCTGCACCACTTCCGAATGGTGATGCGCCGGGGAATCGTGGAAATCCATCCTCACCGATGGTGAACCCCGCACCTTGTCAACCGATACCCCTCGCGGCGCCGAATACGCCACCCATGAAGAGCCTTCCCGATCATACCATCGGTGCGAACGGCTGCCGTAATACATCTGATAGCCGGGGTAATACACGTAATCATCCTGCCCAACAAACCCGACGTCCACCTGCACTGCCGGCTCCGCATAAACCCCGGCGCGCGGCCCATCCACGTAACCTACGCATCCGGTCAACGTCAGCAGGAGCACGGCACCCAACACTAATCCGGCCTGGTCGGCTTTGAAGAGAAATTTTCTGTTAATCATGGAATAAGACTAATCCCGAAACGTGCGGGCGCTATGGGGTGTTACCCTACCCGACCTTCATACGTTCAGCCCTGGCCGGCAAACGGGGATGATTAAAGCAATCGAACGGGGGAATTTCAAGCCGCCCGCTGGCAATGGCGCGCAGCTTCGGCAGACACGCCCATGTCATTACTGTTCGCCTGGGTTTGCTGGTTCAAGTTTTCTGTCGTCGCTATTTGTTAGCGTTTTTCAGTGGGACATGTTCCGCGTCGGCGAGATGGGCTGCTTTCGGCGAGCTGGCCACCTTCAGAACCGAGTTTCTCCCGCCAAACGGGTTGGGCACGGTCTCTCTGGCCAGCGGGTCGGGCATCCATTGGCCGTCCACCACCAGGCAGTATTCGTAGGTGCCCGGTGCCAAAGCCGTTTCCTTCCACCAATGACCGACACCGGAGGAATGCAGGGTCTTGGCTTCGGGCTGCCACTGGTTGAAAGATCCTGCGACGCAAACGGTGGTAGCTGTCGGATGCGTGAATTCAAAGCGAACGGGCACGAGTTCGGGGCCGGCGCTGCGGACGTTGTCATGGTTGTGATTGTGTTTCATGGTTGATATTTCGTCAGGACGGTTGATTTTCGATTTTGGAAAAAATGTTCTGTTCCACATCACCATTATGGGCAGGAAAACTCGGCGGCACCATGGGGTGTTACCCTACCCGACCGTCATACATTCAGCCCTGGCGGGGCAGGCGGGAATGATTAAATAAATCGAATGGGGGATTTCAGGCCGGCTGCCGGCTGAGGTCCGGCGAAGATTTTGCGCAAGGCCAGATGGGTGGGGAGAAAGGCGACGAGCCACAGCACGCCAGGCCACAGGATGACATAAAGATTTTGGTTGATCCAGGTTTGCGGCTGCTGGTCGTTGAAACCGTAAAGATAATTTATGTTGATAGGGAGGTTGGCGTTGGCTGGATGGGCACCGGCCGGCGGAGTAAAAAAATAGCAAATGAGTACCAACCCTGCGGCCAGGACGGTCCAGGCCGACAACGCTCGTTTATCGTAGCCCAAGCGAACCAGGAGCCAGAGGAGCAGCAACGGCAGCCAGCCATGGAAAAGAGAAAGCCCGCGGGTAAAAAGCGGCAGATGGCGGTCAAACATATAACTGGTCAGATTCAGAAAGTGAAACCCGAGCAGGTTGCTGCCGAAGTCCGCGAGCCAGAGGCATTGCGGCAGCAGAATGCCCACAGCACACATGCTGATGAGCAGGGAGTTTTCCCACCACATGCCCGCCACCGTGAGAACGAGGGCGGTGTCGCAGAACCACAAAAAATTTGCGGGACCATAGGTGTGCAAATAAATCGGAACGAGGACGGCGAGGAAAGCCGTGACAGCCACCTTGGCGGCCATTGGAATTTTGTGCGGTTGAACTACGGCCGGTTCGCTGGAGGTGACGATCACTGGAACTTCAGATTTCATGGGTGGAACTTTTTCGTAAGCGCTCCCATAATGGAAGAGGAAACTTTGCCATGCTATGGGGTGTTACCCCACTAAAGGCACTAAAGCCAACTCGCCCCTTCGCCTTGTTTTTCCTCAGCGCGACTGGAAGAAAAGTCCCGCGAATTTGCGGAGAAGGGAAATGAGATATGCACGAATTGACCCGAATGCGCTGCTTGTCGCGCCGATGTATGACATCGGCGGAATTGAATTGCCGTGACGGGGCAAAGGACAATTCGCCATGCACAGACACACATTTTGTTTGATGTGCGCGCTCCCAAATGATGCACTTCCCATAGCCATGAAAGGTTGCTTCCGTTTTTTGCTCCAGGTGTTGTTCCGCTTTCGGGCTTACGACCTGGACGCGCTGAAAACGCCCGGCCCGGTGCTTTTGATTCCGAATCACCTCTCCTGGATCGACTGGCTGTTTCTCTGGGTCTGCCTGGATGAGGATTGGAAATTCGTCACGTCGAGCATCTCGGCGCAAACGAGCTGGCTGCATCGGAAATTAATGATCAACCGCTACACCTTGCCCATTGATACCGGTTCGCCTTACGCGGTGAAGCGCATGGCGGAGTTTCTCAAAGGCGGCGGGCGGCTCGTGCTCTTTGCCGAAGGCCGTCTGTCGCGCACGGGCACCTTGATGAAACTCTTCGATGGCACCGGGTTTTTAATCTTCAAGACCAGGGCGAAAGTCATCACCGCTTACCTGCGCGGCGCCGGCTGCCTGCCGTATTCCCCCAATCCGGGCTGGAAAAAATGTTTTCCCAAAGTCACCGTGCATTTCAGCGCCACGCTGGCGGCGCCCAAGCTGGGGGACATCAGCATCGGCCGCGCGCGGGCGCTGCTGACCAGCTGGCTCCGCGACCAGCTGGTGCGGCAGCAGTTCGAGGTCGAGATGACTTTCGGCGCGCCGAATGTCCTCTCCGCGGTGGCGGAGATCGCCCGCAAACATCCCGGCCATGTCATTCTCGAAGATGCGACGACGCAAACGCTGACCTATCGGAAGCTGATGGTGGGGGCGGATGTGCTGGCGCAGGCCTTGCGGGGTGCAGTTACGGGTGGCGAGCGGGTTGGCCTGTTGATGCCCAATGTCAACGCCACACCGGTGGTCATCCTCGCTTTGTGGAGCCTGGGCAAAGTGCCCGCCATGCTGAACTTCTCCTCGGGCACACCCACCATGCTGGCATGCGCGGAACTGGCCGGACTGAAACACATCGTTACCTCGCGCGCCTTTTTTGAACGCGCCAAATTCAAAGCGGACGATTTTGTGAAAGCGGGCGTCAGTCTGATTTACCTTGAGGACGTTCGCGCCCGGATTTCCGGTTCCCAAAAACTTCTCACGCTCCTCCGGCACATTTTCCATTTCCCATCTTCCATCTCCCATCTCCCATCTTCTGGCTCCGCAGCAGTGATTGTTTTTACGAGCGGCTCCGAAGGCGTGCCCAAGGGTGTCGAACTGACGCATCGCAACATCCTCGCCAACATCCGCCAGATGCTGGCCGTCACCGACATAACCGACGGCGACCGTCTCTTCAACAGTCTGCCGCTCTTCCACAGTTTCGGTCTCACGACGGGGGCGTTCCTGCCGCTGGTGCGCGGAATTTATGTCTTCCTCTATCCTTCGCCCTTGCATTACCGCAACGTGCCGGCCGCGCTCTACGAACATGACTGCACGGTGTTTATCAGCACCAACACCTTCCTGAACGGCTATGCGCGCAAGGCGCATCCCTACGACTTCCGCAGCATCCGATATCTGTTTGCCGCCGCGGAGAAACTACAGGAAGCCACTGCGCTCGCCTGGTCGCAGAAATACGGCGTGCGCATCCTCGAAGGTTATGGCGCAACCGAGTGCGCTCCCTGCCTGAGTGTCAACACGCCGCTGGAGCCGCGTTACGGCTCGGTGGGCCGCCTGCTGCCCGGCATGGAATACAAGCTGGAGCCGGTCGAAGGGGTGGCCGAGGGCCAGCGGCTCTTCGTGCGCGGACCAAACGTGATGAAAGGCTACTTGAATGCGGAAGCCAACGCGAAATTCCAGGCCCTTGGCGGCTGGTACGATACTGGCGACATCGTGAGCCTGGATGCCGAAGGCTACCTGCACATCCTCGGGCGGATGAAACGCTTTGCCAAGGTGAGTGGCGAGATGGTGAGTCTCACGGCGGTCGAAGACGCGCTGGCGGGGGCATTTCCGCACTACGGCCTGCACTGCCAGATCGCTGTCATCACGCGTCCCGAGGAGAACAAAGGCGAAATGCTCATCGCCGTGACCAACGAACCGAAACTGACCCTGGACGAAATCCGTGACGCCATCAAAGCGAAGGGGTTGACGAATCTGATCACACCGCGCGAGATAAAAGTGGTGAAGGAGATTCCGAAGCTCGGCACCGGCAAGGTTAATTATCGCGTGCTTCAGGCGCAGATGGAATCGCCGTCGAATCCACCCGCGACGCCGGGGAAATAACTTCATGTTCAACCAATTTTTATGCGCTGAAGGCGCTACGGAAATCAGCCCGGGGTTGCTCATGCACCGCAAGAGCTACCCTGGGCTAATTTCCGTAGCGCCTTCAGCGCAAATCATCAGCGCATTCGCGTCAATTCGTGAAATTCGTGTCAACCTTTGCCCCGCTTTGTTTTCAACGCGAGCACCAGCCAAAGCGCGCCGGCCACGATCAGCGCGACCGGCAAAATCAACACCGCCTTCTGCAAATTGCCGCCGAATGAATCCGCGAGCCGACCGACAATTTCCGGCGACCACATGTCGCCGAAGAGATGGATCGTAAAAATCGAAACGGCCATGGCGCTGGCGCGAAGATTCACGGGCGCGGTTTCCAGGATGAGCGTGTTGACCGGTCCGGTGGACAGAAACAGGAAGAACATCGCCGCCGCCAGAAACGTCATAGACCAAAACGTCGAGCTGACGAGGACCGCCCCAAACGCGAGCGGCACGGCGGCCAGCACCGAGAGTCCCAGCGTCCACGCGTAGCCGGCGCGATTGCGCTTCTGCCACGCGGTCGCGGCGAATCCCCCGATCAACGTTCCCACGAGTCCGGCGACTACGAGCACCGCGCCGAAAAATTCGGCCGCCTGGTCCACAGCCACGCCGTGAGCGCGATGCAGAAACGTCGGCCCCCAATACCCGAATGCGCCCAGCGCGAACGTGTAGGCCGTGTAGCCCAGCACCACGAGCACGTATTCCGGGATGCGGAAGAGATTCACGATGTCGCGGACGGAAGGTTTTTTCGCCGCTTCGGTCGTCTTGCCCTCGGCGTGGCCGCGTTTGAGTTCGGCGAACGGCAGCAGCACGAGCGCGAGGAGCAACCCCGGCGCACCCGCCCAGATGAAGGCATGCCGCCAGCCCCAGTGCGCGGCGATGAGTCCGCCAAGGATCGTGCCCAGCGCCGCGCCGACGGGAATGGCGACGTAGAAAATGGTCAGCGCATTGTTCCGTTTCGCCGGGGCGTAGCTGTCGGAAATCAGACTCGGACTGATGGTCGCATAACTCGCTTCGCCCAGGCCGACGAGCACGCGAAATGCAATCATCATCGCGAACGTCGCCGCGATCCCCGTCAGGATGGTACCTACGCTCCACACCAAAATACCGGCGGCGATGAGCCATTTGCGCGACCAGCGGTCGCCCAGCCAGCCGAAGACCGGCGACGTGATGAAATAACCGATCATGAACGCCGTCACGAGCCGTCCGGCCTGCTCGTCGTTGATGGCGAGATCCTTTTGCAGCGGCGTCAACACTGCCGAGAGCACGAAGCGGTCGAGGTAATTGAACAGGTTGAGACCGGTGAGAATGACCAGAATCCACGCGGGCGAGAGTTGCTGGCCACGTAAACACCCGGTATCCGGCGCGCCTGGCTTGCGATCGTGCATATGATCTTAATGCCGTCTGCCAGCATCGTCTCTACGAGGCTTGCGCGATGCGGTGGCGGTCATCGGCTGCCAAGCTAACCCTTGCCGCGCCAGAGTGTAAACCGAAGAAGAGAGGCGACGGGCGCGGGGAACACGATTAAAAGTGGGTGAAACCCGGAGTGTGGCCGTCCCCGGCCACAGCCAATTGGAGCGTACGCCAGCCGCCTGAACTTCCCCAACCTTCAAGCGTACACACCTTGCCGCGCCCGAGGACGGGCGCACTCCGCCACAGTCTAACAACAGCGCTACTTCCATCGCCGCTTTTAATCACACCCGGGCGCGGGAGCTTCAGATTTGATGGGCAAATCCTTTTCGTGACTCATTCAGATTTGGGTGCGAGCGGCTTTTCAGGTTTGGGATCGGGTGGCCTCATGGGCGTAAGCGCTGCCAGAATGGCCTTTTGCACCGTCGGATTGGAAAGATTTCCCAGGTGGCCGCCCCGATTGAAAACCGTCAATTGTTCCGGGCCAAACGTGGCGTGAAGCCAGGCCAGGTCTTCGTCCGTCAGAAGAAAATCGTTCTGGTTGACGATGATGCGGATATTGGGGTTGGCGCGCAGACCGGCGTCATACGTCCGCAAGTCATCGGCTTTTTCCAACGCTTCCGCCGTCGGCGCAGCCACGCCGTTGGTCTCATAATACGGAATGACAAACTTCTCAAAATAATCCTGGTAGGAAAACTGAAGGATTTCCTGATACAACGGGTCGCGCCGCCAATGCCGGATCGAGTGATGCAGGACTTCCTGGTTGTTCCGCCGCTGGCTGCTGTAAATAACATCCCGCAGGATGAATCGGAACGTCATTCCGATGAGAAACTTGGATTCGATGGCGTTGAATGGCAGGGAGGATCGCGGCGTGAGGGTGAGTTTGCTCAGGGCGGCCACCTTGAGAAAGGTGTTCTCAATATTGTCGGTCCGGTTGGTGTCCGGCCAGGACAGGGGCGCACGGTAAAATTCATCCAGTTTGGAAATTCCGAACGCCATGCGAATCGGAGTGTTGATGGCAACAAAACGGTCAAATTGAATCAACGGCACCCCATTCGTAACGGGGGCAATTTTCACTTCGGTTACGCCCTGTTTCCCCTGAAGCAAGCGCCGAACCGACCCCTTCGTCGTGATGTAATACTGGTTCGTCGGTCCGGTGGCGGCGACAAACAAGGACTGGAATGCGCCCATGGAATAACCCATCAGCGCCCGGTTGCCCAACCGATCCGGATAGAGCGCATGCAAGTGGTGGTCAATCTCGGTGAGAGCAACGTGCAAGTCGTGGCCATCCACCGGCAGATAAGCCGGCATCGCCGCGGTCGAAGCGCGTTCCATAAACTCGGAGTTGAACGGGCTGCTGACGACCACGGCGGAGAAGCCGTTGCTGTAAACCAGCTCGGCCAGCGCAATCGAAGTTTCGGCCAGACGATGCGAACCCAGCCCGGGAACGATGTAAACCACGTTCGCCTTTCCCGGTTGCAGCCAAAACGTGAACTTCAATTTCCGGCCCGTCGCCGAAATCCGGACCGACCGGGTCTTGGCGTGGCCCGGAAATTCAGGATTTTTGAAGGTGAAGAAGACGGATTCGAGGGTTTCCAGTGAAGCCTCGTCCTGTTTTCCTTTCACCTGGAAATTTGCCACCCGGTTTTCTCTCGCGAATGTCCAGGCATACTGAACTTCGGAATAGGGATCCATTTCAGCCCGGCTGAACCGCACATACTCGCCCACGGTGTCGGCGAGATCGTTATACATGACTGCGTAGGCGCAATAAGAGTACGGGCCGAGATAGGTCAGCGGATTGGCCGCGACAAATTTGTAGGGAGCAATGTATAACAATGGATTGGCCGCCGTGTCCGCGACCAGACCGATGGTGTCCCGTTCGTTGCTCGGTCCATAAATCGGCAGCATTAAAAACAACTCCGGCTTCCAGCCCCATTGGCCGAACGTCTGGCCAAAATCCGCGTCCGATTTCGAAATCTTCCATTTGCTCGCCACGTCCCAAAACCCGGCCACGCCAACAGTGGTATTGCAGACAAAGCGGTAGGATTCATCGCGCGCACCGCTCCACTTGCCCTGGAGCAGATTGTTGATCAATCGTCCCGGGTAAGTAAGGTTCCGGCCAAAATTTCCAATTCCGGTCCGAACCGGCTTCACGACGACAAACCGATAAACTTTGCTCGTTGGCTTGATGACCCCGGTCATAAGGTCCACGTTGAAGGCCCACATCACCCGGTTCAACGGTTCGAGGGGATCGGGGACGGATTTGGGGAGAACGACGGTTTCCGCCTCCGTCTGACTTCGGCGCGACAAGTCCGCTGCCGGCGGATTTGTGGGGCCCACAGCTGTGCCCTGCCCGTGCGCGAACAGCGAGAGGCACAACGACAAGGCCACCAGGATCACCAGCGCCGAACTTTGAATGCTCCGGCCCGGTTGGAAATTCAAGTCGCCCGCCTTCCCGGCCTTGAGACAAAAATCCCTGGGGGCTTTGGCGTTCAACGCAGGCTGCGCATTGTGTCCTTGCCGACAACCCGGGTTCACATTGATGCAGCAAACCTGTGTAGCCATCTCGATATAATGATGCCGAATTTTAATTGTTTTGACCGGTTTTGCATTGCCGCGGACGCCGGAAACGCTTGCGATGAACTCACCAACCGACAGGGATCTCTCCTGTACTCGGTTTTCACGCCCGAAGCGTAAACCGGGAAACTGCGCGGGCGCTATGGGGTATTACCCTACCAAAGCGGGGCAAGGTGTGGAAATCGAACCGGCCGGGCACGAATTTTTTTCGATTCCGACAGTTTATAGGCGCATGGCCGGTTCCGGGAGCGGTGGCATCCAACCATTGCCATTTTCCCGACCGGAAAGAGTGACCGATGCCCCGCCTTGTTTCAGTGATTGGGAAGACGCCTCTAATATGCGGACCAGCTCAAGACCTTTTCTGCCATCGGTCAAGGGAGCTGTCCCCTGATTGATGCAATCCAGAAAATGCTGGCATTCGGTTTTTAACGGCTCCTCGTGCTTGAGATAGGGAACGTGGACGTCTCCATAGTGATAGGCATAATTGAATTCAGCAAAGGTGTCGTAGTGCGGCGGCCGTTCCACCCGCATATCGAAGACCCGGATTTTCTCGAGCGGGGAAACGTCATCATAGAAGATCATTTGTTTGCTGCCGACGATGGTCATCTCCCTGATTTTTCTCGGATCGAGCCAGCTGCTGTGAATGATGGCCGAGCGATTTCCCGGAAAACTGAGCCACATGGCCGTCACATCCTCCACGCCGGGCGTGATATGCGCGCTACCCGCGCAGTTGATGGTGACCACTTCCGTTTCCATGATGTGCAAAATTATGGCAATATCATGGGGTGCCAGATCCCAGGCAACATTGATGTCTTTCTGGAAAAGTCCCAGATTCAACCGCCGGGCGCAAATGTAACGAATTTCACCAATATCGCCGCGTTGCACGATTTCCCTGATTTTCTTGACCGCCGGCGAATACAGGAAGGTATGTCCCACCATGAGCACCAATCCCTTTTTCCCGGCAATATCAATCAACTCCTCGCACTCCGCGGATGAGGCTGCCATCGGCTTTTCGATGAAGGTGTGTTTGCCGGACAGGAGGCTCGCCTTGGCCATGGGAAAATGCGATTTGACCGACGTGGCGATGATGACGGCGTCGAGGCCGACGCCGTTAAGCATGTGATTGTAATTCATCTCGCCTTCGACTTCAGGGTACAGCGGTTTAAGATGGGCCAGGCGATGTTCGCTGACGTCACACATCATCCTCATGTTGCAATCGGGAAGTGATCTAAAATTGCGGATCAGGTTTGGTCCCCAGTAGCCGCATCCGACAACGCCCACTTTGATTTGTTTTGCCATGTTACAAATTCAATTTTGATTCGTTCCTTATCCAACCATATTCGCCATCTCTGGCCTGGACCACGCTGGCGAGAGCTGCTTTTGGAAAGGAAAGCGATCGTGTGATGCAATCGGAATAACTGGTGTTCCGGCGGACGGGGCGGAAGGATGATTGCCTGGCCTGACGCATCTCCAGCATTTGAACGATCAAGGATGGAACGGTCATCAGGATGATTTTCAAATCCCACCAGAGGGTTTTGTTTTTTCCATACTTGATGTCCAATTGAATCATTTCCACAAAGGTGGTCTTGTTTTTTCCGCTCACTTGCCAAAGACCGGTCAAACCCGGCACGGTTCCAAACCGTTCCTTCTGCCATGATAGATAGTTTTTGTATTCGTAAGGCAAACAGGGGCGCGGCCCGACCAGGCTCATTTCACCCCGCAGCACGTTGAGCAATTGGGGCAGCTCATCCAAACCGGACGCGCGGAGCAACTGGCCAAACGGAACGATTCGCGGATCCCTTTGTGAATCCATTTTCACCATGGGAGTGTTCGAATTCATCAGTTGGTGCAGGTGTCCCTGATGCGTGGTCGTATCGGCATCCACAAACATGGTTCGAAACTTGAAACACGTGAAGCGCCTCCCCCGATAGCCCACGCGTTCCTGCCCGAACAGAACCGGCCCGCGCGAACCGCTGCAAATCAACACGGCCAGAAGCAGCGCCAGCGGAATCAGAAATGGCAGCGCCAGCAAGATGAGAAACACATCCAGCGGGCGCTTCCAGTACAAGTCCTGAACTGCCTGGGGTGAAGGAGAACGCTTTAATGCATCCAATTCGAGCGGGAAATACATGTTCTTAGTTTCCACGGTTAATAAACTTTTTGGCCATCACCGATGAGGGCATCAGCCGGCCAAGGCCGGATTTCGCGCCCGCTCGGCGCGTCCGTCCTTTGAGGACTGAATTTTTAAGCGCGTTCATCGGTGCTCGGTTAACCTGTTGTTGTTCGGCTGAAGATGACTTCCTTCAATCTGGGACGAGTCCTCTTTTTCCTATGGCAGGAGAATAAGTCGGGCAACCTCGCGATGCTATGGGGTGTTACCCTACCAGAACATTGATGCATTTCAGAGCCGACCCTTAAAGTGGAGTTTCAGATATTTATGTGCCTCCGTGGTTGAACTGCTTTTCCAGGTTCAACTCGTGGGTGACTTGATCACTGGCGGCGGGCGGGGCCGTTTTGTGCAGAATGTAATGCTGGTCCCTCAGCGTGCGCAACCTGGCCGCCGGTTCGTGCACAACCGGGGTGCGCAGAATGGCGGCAAGATCCGTATCCAGCCAGTGAACTTGCATGGGCTGTCCCGCCCAGTGGCTCCGCCCGGAATCCGGTTGGTGGTTCGTGAGCGACGGATCCAGCGGATGCGTGAAGACGCAGCCGCTTGAGCCGTTTTCACGGAAGAGGTGAACGTCGAAAGGCGGTTCCAGCGCAGGAGCTTTCAGGGTTTGTTGCCTCACTCGGACTTCTCTCGGTCAGGTCGGATTTCATTCCTCGTCATGACAACGTTCAATGTTGAGGCTGGATTCAGCAAGTCTGGGCTGGGTAAAATACCCCATAGCACCCAAAAGTTTTCCCGGTTTATATTTAAATGTTATGACAGCCAAAATATGTCTCGAGAGGGGGGGGGCGCACAGCACACCACTTCAACGTGGAAAATCGTCCCATCGCCTTCTCGCGGTAAAGGACGATTCGACAATCCTGGCATTTCTTCCAAATTTCTGATCTCGCCCGTCCTACTAAAATGTGCACGCCATTTGAAAGTTGGACAGAAGAGGAGCGGTCTTCAATCCCTTTGGAGCGCCGTATTGCCATGTTTGCTGCGCTTCAAACTACATCGGGCTTCAATACGGTCGGGCGAGACTTGGCGGATATAGCAAGCCAGATTGCCTGGTCCGTCGTTGGAATATGCCGCAGGTCAGGAATGAGAATCGCATGGATGATGGCGATGATCTTTTGCGCCAGCGTTGGTCTGCTGGGAGCCCAAACCACCCGAGTGGCCAGTGACAACTTTGATAGAGCCGAC
>Ga0265338_10002206_pt1 | contig 29743 bp, 25 predicted proteins | sample 42126metaG_FD_193579 | JGI IMG/M metagenome (GOLD analysis project Ga0265338, IMG submission 193579) | Rhizosphere microbial communities from Carex aquatilis grown in University of Washington, Seatle, WA, United States - 4-21-26 metaG | ecosystem: Host-associated > Plants > Roots > Rhizosphere...
TCATAGATTTCTTAGTTTATAAATCAAATCAGCCAATATATCCTATGGCTGGTTCACTTAATGATTGGACGCCAATTGATTCATTTATTCTTAATAATCAAACAGTATATCTATTAAATGAAGGTGGTGACGGTAGTAAGGGTAGTGGTGGTATGACACTAAGTAGTTGTAAAAGTAACACAAAATGTTTGGTAAAAGCAAAAAATGTTCCCGGTTATATAGACATTATGAGTTTATACGTTGAAGGGAAAAGTGGCGATGTAGCACCTGGAACAATCCAAACAAATGATCCAAACCTAAAAGTTATAAAGGAAATTATTGAATCAATTAATTACAATTAAATAAATAATTGATTTATGCAGAATGCAAATCGTAGAGGTTTATTTTTTTGCTTCGCGTACGGTTTTTAGGTCTTTTGTCCAAGTGATTAATTGATCCAACATATTTTCTGCTCCTTCAGTATGGTTATCCATTTTAAGTTGACCCTTTTCATCAAGCTGTGTCCAATACAAAGGAATATGCACGCCATTTCGAATCGGTACCATTTGAAGCTCTACCACTACCTGACGTAGCTGTTGAACAGACCGTGTGCCGCCAGCAGCACCACCGTAACTCATAAAAGCAATCGGCTTATTATTCCATTCTTTGTATACATAATCAATTGCATTTTTAAGAACGGCGGGATAACCGTGATTGTATTCAGGAACTACCATAAGATAGCCATCTGCCTCACCGATTTTACCCGCCCATTTTTTCCCTAATTTACTAACGTAATCTGCCTTTTGAATACTCATCATACCAGGAGACACCGGTTCATCGAAAAAAGGAAGAGGCCAATCACGAAGATCAATTAATTCCGCCTCAACATCTTTTTTTTCTTTTAATTTTTTAAATATCCATTGTGCAGGTTGCTCGACAAACCTTCCTTGTCGAGTGCTTCCCATAATTACCTGAATCTTTATCATATAAATATAATACCTATTCTTCTTCTCAATGTAAAGTAGTTACCTTTTTTAAAGTATTATGGGAATAATAATTTTAAGGTGGAGAATGATTTTTTATATAAGAAATATCATGGAGTATCATATCTACATGATACGGTAACAATTCTTTCTTGCTTGACGCTTTAGAGACAAAGAATGCGAGATAGATGACAATTTACAGACATAGAATTAATACGCAGCGAAGTAATTTTGGGAAAGCCAAGTGAGTAGAGTTTGACCAGTTCGATATCCAGGCCGAAGTCGATATAAGAAAAAGCGGTTTGTTTGATTCTGCGCGATACCAGGTACTGTAGAAACAGCAGTAGAAAAACCATCTGCTTTCACTACTTGAATCGCTTGCTGATCAAAGGATCCATTGGGATAAGCAAACGAAACGACCTTTATATGATAATTTTGTTCTAACCATGTCTTACTTTGATCAACTTCATTTTCTACGGTATTAAGTGGCAAACGAGCTAATGAAAGATGATGAACCGTATGTGCGCCAACATCAACGAGTCCACTATTAATGACTTCCTGTAATTCCTGCGGTGTCATAAAATCTGATCCACCAATAAAGCCGGAAATTACATAGGATGTGGCCTTGATGTGATATTTTTCTAAAATAGGTAGGACATCTGTTTCAAAATCCCAATGCCCATCATCAAAAGTCAACAAAATAGGCTTTTCTGGTAAGGCCATTTTGCCATCAAGCACTTCACCCAATTCTTTTGCTGTCATAAAGGTATATCCTGCATCTTTCAATGTCACTACTTGCTGTTCAAAAACTGCTGGCGGCACATTAAGCTCTACACGCAATTTGTCCTTGGGATTCTGAATATTTTCTACATAGTGATACATAAGGATCGGCACCCTAAAGGTTGCGGAAGGACTAGCATCGTTTAATTGTTTTTTTATTGCATCAGGCAATTTTTTTACGATTGTTTTGTTTGTTTCCAAAAAAGTCGTTGTTATTTTAGTTTGCGGATATTTATAATGTTGAATAATAAAAACGCCTATGACAAAAAGTGCTAAACAAGCAATTCCTGTTAATGCGCCATACAAAAGTTGTCTATGCATAACTATTATAAGAATTTACAAACATTACGTGTTCTTCTTTGCGTCTCTCTTTCGCATGAGGAAAAAGGGAAGCAATGCCAAAATAATAGGAATCACTATCAACAAATAATACCAATGATTTATATGATGGATATGAAATAGCTGTATAGTTTTTGGACCAAGTTTTTTCCCAATTGAGAGATAAAATGGAATCCAGAAACTGTCTGATATGATTACACTAACCGCAAAGAGCCAATATCTCATCTTTGAAATACCAGAAAAAAGGGTAATAGGGATTTTAAATCCATAAATATGCCTTCCTATGATAATCGCAATCGGTCCATATTTACGAAAAAATCCTTCAAAAGAATCAAGCTTTTTCATATCTAAATCGATATAACGTCCAAATTTATTAACAAGTTTTTTACCGTAACGGCTTGCAATAATATACAAAATGGTGGCACCGATAACATCTGAAATAAGTAAGATAAGAAATGCAGCAAAGTAGGGGATTCTTCCAACAGCTACTTGATAACCAGTGTAGGCAATAACGATGTCAGCAAAAGGAAGAGGAACGCCAACCTCTTCAAGAATTAAAAGGATAATAGGAGCAAGATATATCTGGCTAACAAGAAACCCTACAACACTGTCTTGAATATTGTCAAAAGAACTAAGTACATCCATTCTCAAATCATTATAGCATCTACGCAAATACTATGCTTATAAAAAGAATAACTCATCCTAAGTCGATTGTTACAACAATAGTATTGCTGATTTTACAGATTGCCTTCAGGATTATATGGTGGGGGAGTAATATTGACTGTTTTGAGAGAGTAATCAAGTAGTGCTTTCATTTCACCACGACGGTTTTGACTATTCAGAATAATCCCAATAATTTTGTGTCCGCCATAGTCAAGATAAGTCACCAAACACAATCCTGCTTCAGGAGTATACCCATCTTTCACACCTTTAACCCCAGGATAAGAAGTGACAAGATTGGTTTCATTAGAAAGAGCAATTTCTTTGTGTTCGGAAGTTTGTGGAATTGTGTAAGATCCAGTCGAAACAACCTGTGCAAATAACGGATATTGCTCAAGAGCATATTTCGTCAATATTAAAAGATCATAGGTAGTTGTATATTGATTACCATCTCCTTCAAGACCTGACGGGTTGGTATAATTTGTATTTACCATTCCCAATGCTTTTGCTTTATTATTCATAGCTTGGATAAAAGCATTTCGTCCACCTGGATAATTATTTGCTAGAGTTTCAGCAGCATCATTTCCTGAATGCAAAATCAACCCATATAATAAATCTTGTAAACTATACACTTCACCGACACTGACTCCCATGTCATCACCAGTTACAATATCTGCTTTTGTCACCTCATACCTGTCATCCGGTTTTGGATTATCGAGTGCTATAACAGCAGACATAATTTTTGTCAAAGACGCCATTGGATGTCTTACCTTTGGATCCTTCTCATAAACAATTTTATTTTCCGCTAAGTCATACATTATAACTGATTGTGCTGTCAGGTCAGGCAAATCTCCCGTGTCGCCATGAATTTGCTGGATAACAGGTGACCAAAAATCAAGCAAAGTTACTTGATTATTTTTGGCTATCATTAAAAAATCAGGAATTGGTGAATTAATTGCCACAGTTCGATCAAAATATGATCGGCAAAAATACCATATCCCGCCATAAAGAGTTGCTGTTAAAAAAATAATGAAGAAAAAGTAGGCAAAAAATTTTTTCATGAATTATTATAATATAATTTCTAGACACTATATGGCAAGTTTACTTTGTAACTGACAAAAACGTCAGAATGACTTACTTAAATAGTTTTATAATAGTAAAAAACTTATGCTTTCGCCCACATCGGTCTTCTTTGTATACTTAGCGTTAACGAATAATAGGGTTTTTATTGAAGAAAAGACATTTTGATATAGTTTTAGTATCTTTATACTAATTGACAAATCAGTTCACTTATTTTATTCTCTTTATAGCAAAATGATTGTCTGTCCAAGTAGAAATTATCTAGCCTTTTGAATTCTGTTTTTGGGGGAATTCAAAAGGCTTTTTTCATATTTGATTAAGTTATTTTTGGACAAGACCTAACAGACTGGATTCTTTGAAGTGCAGAATTCAGCCTGAACAACGCTGTATTTAATAACATCTTTTCAGTGCTTCATATAACAAGTTTTCACTGTATAAAACATAAAATAAACTACCTAATTTCTTTAGGAGTTATTGTATTTGAAATAAATAAGATGAAACCCCATATGAAAGGAGGTGAATACAATGAATATTAAATCAAGATTTGCAATAGCAGCCGCTTCGGCAGCAATCATTTTAAGCGCAGTTGCTCCGGCAACATTCGCAAGTACAAATGTCACTGTCACAGGAAACAGCGCATTTTCAAAAAATAACGTAACAGTTAACAATACTACTGGAACAAATGTTTTCCAAAGCAATTCGTCATCAGTGACAACAATTGTTAACTCAAATGCAAATACAGGAGGCAATTTCACCAATTTCAATACAGGCGGTGGAAATGCTATCGGTACAGGAAATGCAAAAAGTAATGTCACTGTCAATGTAAGCGGTTCATCAAACAACTCAACCGTTAACAACACTGTTGATCCCAACACAACGGTTAATGTCACACATAATGGTGCATTTTCAAACAATAATGTAAAAGTGTCAAACAATACTTTTACAAACGTTATTCAAACAATGGTAAATGTTATTACAACGGGAGTAAGTTCTGTAGCAAATACAGGAGGCAACTCTTCTAGTTTTAACAACAAGGGAACCAATGGTATCGTTACAGGAAATGCAACATCTAATGTAACAGTAAATGTTACCGGTTCATCAAATACATCAAATATACAACAATAACGTAGTTTGTGTGTTTAAATCTAAAAGCTCTGCCCAGAAGTGCGCAGAGCTTTTTTTTATGAAGATTTCTTGAGAAGTGCTACAGCGACAAAACGATGAGAATCAAATAATCCTGTACATGTATAGAGTGTTATCCGCTCATCATTTGATGGAGCAAGAATAGTTGATTGATCAGGTGAAACAATCGACGTGTATGCAATCACAAATGTCTTTTTTGTTCCATTTGGATAGGTAATAATAACTTCCTGACCTACTTTTGCATTTTGCAGAGGACCAAACAAACTTTCCCAATTATGTGCATAGACAATACTATTTCCTTTATTACCTGGCAATGGTGATGAAGTCAAATATGATGCACCCAAATCAGTTGTTTGCCAAACATTATTTACTACGGCAGATGTAAAAATAGGCAAGTTGATTCCCACTGCTGGAATTGCAATACGAATTGGCGCTGATTTTTCTGTATCAGTAGTCTTAGCTACAGGTTTGGCGTAAGAATAATTATTAAATGATAATACGGTGGGAGTTTCATGCAAATATACTTGATATAACCCAACAATTAACAAGGAAAAACTTTGGAGTATTAACAACCAAGAGAGTAATTTTTTCATAGGAGTTTTAAAAGTTTATTTACTAAACTTTCTTAATATCACCCCAAGGATGAGGGATGCAGCTCCCGCGAGGAAAACACCGAGGATAACTAACCAGTTACCAGTAAATGCTAATGTATTGTTTGCTGAAGCAGCACCTACCTGTGTTTCAGGAGTAGGTGTAGCTGCAGGACCAGGTGTTGGCGTTGCAGTAGGTCCAGGAGTTGGAGTAACTGTAGGTGTCGGTGTAGTTGATACGGTTGGTGTAGGAGTACATGCTGTACAATCATAATTACTATTTTGTGCTAAATAAGCAGTATCAGCCAAACCCCATGCACTACCATCAGGAATATATGTCCATCCTTGAGCGGTAAGATAATCAATTTGACTACTTGAGTATCCAGAAGCTTTCAGCCAGTTTGTTTGGTACCCTTGACCAAGACCTGTACATAAACATTGAAGAACATTACCATTAGAAGAATATATTGTATCAGTTCCAGAAAAAGTGCCCACATTAACAACTCCATGATTGTCTCCATAATTAACTTGTGTTTGATTCCATTGTGGATTAAGACATGAGCCAAAATTAGGCATTGGGTCTGCATAAGCAGGAAGAGCAACACTCATAAAGAGTATTCCTGAGATAGTGGTTATTGATAAAGTTTTTTTCATATATTCCCAGGTCTTTAATAGACCTATATTAATACTATATGGGATTATAACAATTTGATATAGTATTTGTCAAGGGGCAATTTATATTTTCTTATTGAGGCTAAATATTCACTTTTCCTCGTTTTTAAACTAGTTTTAATATAACAAGAAAAGCTTATAAGTAATTTACTGATAAAAACTTTTAATAACTGAAACAGCGGGCTTGGGAGTATTATTTGAATTCCACAACGCAGTAGAGCCTCCTTCATTTACCCAGTAGTTAACGCCAATAAGATCTTTATCTACCGACAAAAGCTGCAACGCATTCTCAATCCAGTCTTTCTGCTGCTCATCCGTCATAACCCCTTGAATATCTGGAATGGGTACGCCAAACTCACCGAGCATTACTTTGCCGCCGGATTGTTGTGCAATTTCCGCTACGCCTTCGGCAAGTTCTTGAGGCGTTTGAACATAATGATCTATGACTACGACACCACCAAGCTGCTGCGTTGTTGGTCGATCCATGACAGCTCTTGCTACATCTGCATTCATAGAAACATAACCGACAGAAACATTTTTTCCTATTGTCGCAAAGACTTGTTTTTCCATTGTATTTTCAGAAATGAGAAATTGCCGGAAAGATGCTACTTGTTGTGGATTACCTGGATCGAGTTTGAGTCCATTTTCACACTCTGGACAGGCAGTAAAGATGTCGCCATCATGGAAAAGTTCTTTATTATTTAAAATAAATTGTTTTGTTTTAGTTATATGCTGTGTCTCAGTCATTGAAGAATAATTAAACCATCCTTCCCATCCAGACCAATTCCCACGGAACCACACATGAAGACCGTTTTGTCTGGCAGCATTAACCCACAATTTCAATATAGGAAGAAATTCTCCATCATATGGTGTGTCAATTGCAATATAATTCGCGCCAGTTGCGGCAATCAGTGCAACTTGCTTCTGAACTTGCGCAGTATACGAGGGATTATTAAGGCCTTGTCTTGCCATATCCCGTGAATACTTCATTGTATCAATCGATTGAATTTGCCAACGTTTTTGTGGAAGTGTATGAGTTATTTTCATAGGTAAATTAATACCGTTTAAGATAATCAACATTAATCCCAATCCAAACAAAAATGTAGCAATAAGAAATAGTATTTCGTCCTTTGAAAATTTCATTGCCTTTTTATTATACCGTTAAATTTATGTTCTTGGAAATGGTTCTGTATGGAGCTCATCTATAAACTGCGGTTTGAGTTCATAAATATCAGCAAACGGATATTTCCCTACGAGAAAATAATCATTTTTAAATTCTGGATTATTATGAAGAAGTTTAAATGTCTGATCGTTCATATCATTATCTCGCAGAATAATCCACCGAGCCCAATGAGCAGGCTGCGTTGTTGCAAGAGTCCAATAAATACCATCTCCTTCATGAATGAACCGGCTCATTTGCAGTCCTGATGAAAAAATAATAGCATCGTGAGAGGCAACAGAGATTAAAATAAAACCAGGAGTGTTTGTTGCATGGGTATGAAGCCATCCACTGACCTGAGTTACATTTTTCCCACTTGCTCCAAATATAGCATCATCTATTGTCACCGCGTCACGATTTGCAAAAGAGAAAAACATAACAAATAAAAGCAGCAACACCACTATGTACTTAACTGCATTTAATCGATAAATAAGATAGCCGACAAAAATAGCAATTGTTGGCGCCATCATTAAGCCATAGCGAACATTGAACCATGAGTTACCGCTAATTCCCTGAAGAAAAAGAACAGATTGTCCTAAATAAAGTGCGAGAATGTTAAAAAAGAGCGGAGCCAGAAGAGCAATTGATGCCATCTTCAAACTTCTACTTATTTTTTTATCAAACCAAAAGAACGCCATGCCGATCCCTCCAAGTATGGTCTGAAGCATACCTTCGTTATAAACGATCGCTAGAAAATATGTCTCAACTGAAAAAGGTAAGTTATGCTTAGTGAGAAGTTGACCTGCCGCTGCAATTATTTGCTGCTGAGTTGCTGCTGCATACGGACCAGAAATGAAATAGAGTGGATCTTTAAAAATAATCCAATTCCAAAAAATCCAAAGAATGATGCCAAATCCCGCCATGGTACTAAAAAGAAAAAAAACTCCTTCTGCTGTTTTATATCCATGTTTTTTGTATGCTTGAAGAACAACAAGAATTGAAGCAAAAATAAGAAGGAACCATCCGTCGTATCGGATCATTGTTGAAAGCATAATCCAAAAACTTGATTTTACGAGCCGCAGCATATTGTCTTCTTTATGCCATTGGATAAGTTCATAAACTCCTGCTGTCATCGTACCAAGTAAAAGAAGCTCTGTCATAGCCGTTGACTGCATGTACAGAATATTTAAATTAGTTGCAAAAATGAGAACTCCTACAAGACGTCCTAGGGTAGAAACTCCAAAAACTTTTAATATCTGATAAATAAGAATCCCCGTTGCTACGAATGATGCCATTGATTCTAACGCACCTGACAAGCCCGAGTGCCACATGAAATTATTCCATACTGTCAATGTAGCGAGAAGATGGGGAAGTGGCAGCCACACACTTCCAAGTTGCGCAAAGCCGGGTTGAAGATTTTCAACAACACGACGGGCAATATCCAAATGTGACCGAGCATCATTATAGGCGACACCTATTCCATTGGATAAATAGTAAAGAAAATTCGCTATGGAGGCCATCGTAAGGATAAAAAAGAGAATCAGCTTATTGTGCTTTTCAAAAAAAGCTTTGAGATCATCAAGATTTTTTTGACTAAAAGTTAACTGCAAGCTTAAGTTTTTTGGATTAAACTTCATATTTTCCTCCTTTTCGATATTTTTCATTAAGCGATATCAAGTAAAATCCAATCAAGGACCCAGTGACTGCAAGAATAAAAAGTGTGATGTACGTATAATATTGCCAAGCAGAGATATAGTTTTCCGCAAAAGTTTGAAAGATAAACGATTTAGATATGTCACTATTTAAATCATTAACATTTCGCATATATGTGTAGCTTACTTTACTATGAGTAATATCTGATAACGATTGCGCCTGGATTTGAGGGGGGTTACTGTTTGAAGTTAGTGCTCCTAATGAATTTACCATAATCGAATATGCCAAAATGATAAAAAAGAAAAAGATAACGATTCTTTTTTTTGAAAGATAGGTGAGCAACAATGCAATATAAATTGATAAAATTGCGTATGTTGGGATAAGATAACGGCCACCAAATGCCCATCCTCCGTAAGGATCTCCCCACATAGAATAGAGAAGAAAATTAAACCCAACAACGCCTAAAAGTATCGGAAGGTATTTTTGTTTTTTTCTTCCTGCTAAAAACATCCCAGCAATACCAAAAAGCATTACAGGTGTATACATAAGAATGCCACGGTCAGGACTGATAAGGAGAATATAAAAGCCGTTTAACATATTTCTTGGCTGGAAGAAGGTTAAGGTTGATGGTGGAGGGGTATTAACTGCTTTGGTTGTCTTGATTTGCTTTTTTCCTACTGTTGACATAAAAATTGGCAAGCCAGTTGAACTTACGCTTTCAATGGTTGGAACTGAACCTGAAAGTTTAAATGGACTACCGTAGGACATTTGATTTACCCATAATAAAAAGGCAAGTGGAATAATTACTCCAAGTACAGCAAAAAGCTTAGGGAAAGAAATTTTCAAAACAATTCTTCTATGCAAATTTTCAATAGTTCCGCTGCGGAAAAAGGTCGCCAATGCAATAGGGAACATGATAAATAAGTTTGGATAATCCACTGTAAAGGCAAATGCGTATAGCATCCAAATAGCGATAGTTGAGATAAGATTGTCATACCGAATAAGAAGATACAGTGCAACAAGCATTAAGAAAGTTGAAGGATGATGTTCATAGATAGTAACAGCATAGGCATAAGCAGGAGTTGCAAAAAGAAATGTGAGAGCACTGACAACCGCCGCAAGAGGATTTGCCCCTAGTCTTATTGCAATCAGACGAATCATCAGCACGTTAAAAAGTGCAAAAAGTGCCATCCATGCAAACGCTCCGAATTGCGAATCGCCAAAATATTTTCCAATAATATATCCTGGTATAGCAAAAATAGACACGGTCGGCGCAAAAATTGAGACAAAATGATTATTCCAATATCCTACGTCAGGTGTTGTAAAATTTGCAATACTAGGGCTCAAATGAAAAGAGTGATTTTCAACCAATGAATAAAGAAGTGCAAATCTTCCACGTTCAGGAGAAAGTTCAAAAGGACCATTATCTTTCCAATAAAGAGTATTTAGTTGTTCTGGAGTTGGATTTCCAGGGAGTCCACGAACAGAAAGCACCAAAACTGCTGCAACGAAAAGAATAAGTAAAATATTCCCAATGATTTTTTTATACTTTGTTAGTATACTCATGATAGAATTTATAGTAAAGTATACAACAAATGAGTTAATTTTGCAAACTATAAGATCAAATTACTACAGGGAATTTTATGATTAATTTATTGCAATTTTTTGAATGTACTGTTAAACTATGAGATCAAAGTGAGGCAATGATAAAACAAAAAATTACCATTATCGGCAGTGGACTGGCTGGCAGCTTTTTGGCTGTATTATTGGCTCAACGAGGCTATAAGGTAGAGATTTATGAACGTCTTCCCAAGGAGGAAATTTGCGATGTAGCCTCAATGCGTTCTTATAATCTTGTCCTTTTTGGCTATGGGATTAATTTGCTCAAAGAAGCAGGTCTATGGGATATACTAGAACCACATTTGCTGCCTCTCAAAGGAACCGTGACACATATTGCTTCTTCTACAAAACCTGTGGTTACTCCAGCAGATACTAAGGACATGCATTATTTTACCATCTCTCGTGCACAACTTGCCGATATTTTGCTTAAAGAGGCAACTCATCATCAATCTGTCAGCTTTTATGACAATACCTCTTTTGTCGCTGTTAACCGACATGAAAAAACAATGGTAGTCAAAAATAACAAAACCAAAAAAATTACGACGCTTCCTTATGATGTCCTTATCGGTGCTGATGGTACAAATTCATTGGTGAGATCATTTATACAACAGAATCAAACCACTCATCATAGACAAGAATATGCACAATGGAATTATAAGCAATTTAGTTTTGGACCTGAACTTGTAGCCAAAATAGGTCTGGAGAAAAAATTTGTCCACACATGGACACAAAAAGATACCTTTATTATTGCACATCCGGATCACGATGATTCATTGGCGGCTATGTTTGTTCTCCCCAAAAAACTTTCTATAACTCTGCATTCTGCAGAAAACATAACTTCTTATTTTAAAGAAAATTTTCCTGATTTATTGCCTGCGATTGATGAAATAACGCAAGTAATCCTAAAAAATCCTGATGGAAATTTTGCAACTATTCTTACCGAACCTTGGTACTACAAAGATAGTATGGCAATTATCGGCGATGCAGCGCATGGATTCTATCCATTTTTTGGACAAGGTACATCGGCAGCATTTGGAGATTGTATGCAACTTTGTAAATTAATTGATGAATATAATTCAGACTGGGAAAAAATTTTTCCGCTCTATCAAGAGGAACGCAAAAAAAATACCGATGCTTTGGCTGAATTATCAAAAGAGGCATTAATGAAGAATTTACGTTTTAAAAAAGCCGATTATGATGCTATCTATGATAAACTGCAAACCGTTGCGCATACACTTTTCCCAAACATTATTTATCCACCGTTTTCTCAAACTATTACCAATGATCCCGGACGAGCAGCAGAACACAGAAAGCATTATTACAGGCAACGAAAAATGGCAAATAAATTCGGCGTTTCTTTAATTGTTAAAGGAGTAGAAGAAACACTTTCCATTTACGAAAAATTAAAAAAATCTTAAGTAAATAGTAAAAATCTCATTGTAAAGTCATAGGGAAAATGTTAGACTTCGATTCAGAATGACACAAAAATCTTCTAATAAAATCACTATCATGGGTGGTGGATTAGCAGGATGTTTTCTCGCTACACTTCTCGCAAATCGAGGCTATAAAGTAGAACTTTTTGAAAAACTCTCTAAAGAAGAAATTTCCAATGTCAACTCCAACAGATCGTACAATATAACGTTTCTTGCTTACGGTATAGAGATGTTAAAACAAGCAAAGATCTGGACAACCATAAAACCCCAAACCCATCTTCTTAAAGGAGCATCAACACAATTATCCAAAAATTCCAAACCAATTTTTACTCCAACATATGATGAAAAACATGAATACTATGCCATATCACGCTCATGCCTGTTAACTATAATGATTGATACGTTATCCAAAAATCCTTTGGTATCACTTCATTTTAATACTGAATTGTTATCGATCGACCGATACGAGAAAACTATTATTGTCGAAAATGTAAAAACAAAAAAAATAGAAACTTTTGCATGTGATGTAGTAATAGGAGCAGACGGAGTGAATTCGCTTGTGCGACCATTTTTACAACAGGGGCAAGACACGTCTCATTCCCAAGAATACTCATCAGGTGGGTATAAACAATTTACAATCTCTAAAGAACAAGTAGACGCATTACAATTACAAAAAGGTGTTTCGTATACTTGGAGCGCACAAGGAAAATATATTTTGGCTTTTCCAAATCTTGATGATTCACTTGCTTCACTTCTTATCTATCCGCAAGATAATGATGCTTTTGATTCTTTAAAAACTGAAAAGTCGATATACTCTCTAATAAATGAAGATTTCCCTTTTTTATCTCTAATAAATAAAAATATTGCAGAACAACTATTGGCAAATTCCAAAGGAGTATTTGTTACTATTCACACAGATCCCTGGTACTACAAAGATTTTATTACGCTTGTCGGCGACGCAGCGCATGGTTTTTATCCATTTTTTGGACAAGGTACATCAGCAGCCTTTGGAGATTGCATGAAGCTTGTCGAGTTGATAGATAAATATGGAACAGACTGGCAAAAAATTTTCCCTCTTTATCAGGAAGCACGAAAAAAACATATGGATGCCTTGGGTGAACTTTCCAAAGAAGGTTTGATGCGCTATGCGAGGAACAAACGTGCTGATTTTGAAACTATCTATGACAAACTCGAATCTATTGGACATACACTTTTACCGAAATATATAAATCCTCCTATTGTCGCGCCAGTAATGAACGATCCTGAACATACTGCTGATTATGTCGAAAATGCCAAAAGACAAAGAAAAATAGCAAAAAGAATTGGAGCATCTTTAGCGGCTACGATGTTGGTTGGCTTGGTTGCCGCATACGAAAACGTGCAAACAAAGAAAAAGAATTAAAGAGGCTTGAAAAGGAATTCATGATCTTTGGTATTTTTTTTAGGTGAAATAATTTGATTTAATCTTCTTAACTTATTTACTAATTTCCACCATGTCAAAATTGCAATATTATTTGATGTATAAACGTTGTAAAGTATCCGGTAATCTTTTGTCATCAACATTTTATATGAACTTATACCACCGCCCATATCCAGCGTCTTAACGTTTTCTTTTTTCAAGTTTTCAAATAAATAATATAACATTAATTTTCCCGGAGCTAATTTGCCGTAATCTTTGTGATATGAAATTTGAGCACCAATATAGACATCTTTACTTACAAAACCAAATTCGTAAACAATCGGAGTATCTTCATAATAAACCATGTTTATCCGAATAAATTTGGCACAATTTTTTACAAGACTATAGTAATAGTTTTTTGTTTTTTCATTCATAAAAATATCAAGTGAACGGGCGCGTTTGGAACTGCATTCTTGCAGTTGCAGCATTGTTTCAAAATGTTTTTCCAATTCATCACGATACATTGCAAACCGCAATTTACCTTCATTCTTTCTGAGTGTTTTTTTTATTTGATATATGGTCGATGAGGACGCGTTGACTGTAGGATCACTTGTAAGATCAATTATTGGATTTACCGAGATAAGAGAATAAAGCATGTGTGGAAAAAGTTCATGGAGTAATTCAGCGGCCTTATTATCAATTCTTTGGAGATAAACATTTCTTTTTTTGAATAAATTACCAAAAAAATATTTAAAAAGTTCTTTATCATAACTTTCCATAAGAAATGATGTATCTACCAAATGTTCTTTTCCGATTGTTCCTACTGTATTTACACCATAACAGGAATATTTTTCCATTGGCAAAATCGTAACCAACTTATCATCTTTATAACAGACATGCAATTCGTAGTCTGTCAATAATTTTGCGTCAAGACAACTTATGAACCACTCATACGAATTATAAATATTTGCGTTTTCAGCTTTTTCCCATAATTTTTTCCACTCATGAATAAGTTTCTCGTCCAAAGTTCTTTTAATTTCTGTTCTGTATTGCATATGATTATTTATTGCGACTCTTTATTTTTCGATAGAGAGCATATATACTTTTGTTTTTGTGTAGTTGACTATAAAGATAATTTCTTGTCTCGTCGATAAAGGTTATATACTTTCCGGTTACACTCTTTTTTGCAATAACTACAGAATACAAAATTCTCTGATTTTTTGTCAAAGAACGTTTCACATGATCCTCGCCGGATCCAAAATCAACAATTTGTATTCCATTGGCACCCAAATATTCAATTAATCTAATTAACAATGATCTTCCAATAGAGTATACTTCGTATTTTTTTAGAAAAGCTATTTGACTACAATAGAAAGTTTGGTTTATCTGAAAGCCGATTTGATACGCAGCAGGTTTGTTTTTGTGTTTTAGAAGAAAAACAGAAAAACGGTTGCCAAAATGCTTTTGTAATGTTCTATAAAAAGAAATTGTTTTTTCATCCGCAAAAGCATTATAGCCATATTCCTGTTTATTGCTTTTTTTATCAATTGAGAAAGCTGTTTCCAAAACATCAGCATCGGGTCCGTACAATGTAATATCATCCTCAATACTTTCCGATCTACGAAGCAATCTTCTTCTGTGAGGAATGGTTACTTCTCCTTTATCATTTTTTTGTACTTCTACATAAAAATTAACTGATGTGGGAGTAGCAGTTACAGATATAGTATTTCTTAAAGCAGTAATTAATTCTTCAGGAACATTTTCCAAATAAACTGTCCCAAGATTTCTCAATGCATTTCCCAAAGCTTTCATTATTTCTTTATTTTCAACATCTGCAAGAAAAGGTACTCCGCAAATAAAATCAGTTGGTGCAACAGTATACAGAGTAATTCCATACCTCTTTTCTTTTACAAGTGCAGCGACACCCTGTAATTTTTCCTTTTTGTAAAATCCGATAATTACATATTCTTTATAATCAAAGGTTTCAATAGTCGATGTGAACCATTGTGGAGCATTGGTATAGTTAGAGAACTGTGAACTTTCCCACAAAGCTTCCCAGTCTTTCATTATTTTTTGATCAATTGTTGTATAAGTTACAATTTTCATAATGATGTATTACTAAAATAAATTTCCTTGTGTTTTGGGAGTCTATTGGTAGGGAACAGGCCTTGAAATTGTGTTTTGTATCCTCTGATGAGTTTTTCTTTTTTATCCATTTTTAGTTCCAACTCATATTTATTACCTTTTGCTAATTTCGAACCATTGGTACGCAATATAATATTATACGGGAAATCAGAATATAATATATACTCATCAAAAAGTTCTTCACAAACTTGTCTGACGATTTTGTGATCCGCGTGACCGCCGATTCCGTAAGGAGCAAAAACAAGTATTTTTTTATTTTTGAAAACCTTGAGTTTCTTTTTTAATTCTGAGACAGCATAATCATCTTTTGCAATTTTTTTAATGACATGCCATCGGTAAGTAGGATAAATATGGCTAAACTCTGGAAGTATGTTGCCTAAAAAAGAAGAGTGTTTCTTCTTACGAAATAATGCATCCTGAAGATCAAGATCGATTATCTTTGCTTTAAAAGTTGATAATGCCTTTTTATCCTCTTTTCTTCTTTCTTCATATAATTTGTTGGCATCTTCATATCCTGATGTTTGAAGAAATTTCTTAGCTGATAACGTATACGGTTTGTTATGTGCTTTGGTGAAAAAGTTTATAATAGTGAGCTCTGTTTTTCCATTAAGCTGTGATAAAAGTTCACCGCATGAAAGAGCTGCATCATCTTGATGAGGAGAAAGAAATACACAATGCAATTTATTTTTTATGATAATTTTTACTAAATCGTTTTTCATAGTTAAAGTAAACTACTTATATATTCTATATACTTTTTTGTGATTGCGTCCCAAGTAAATTGCTTGGCATATGCATTTGCTTCTTTCACCATCTTTTGCGTCGCCTCTTTGTCTGAAACAATACTCATCAGTGTTTTTGCCAAAGATTCAACAGCAAAGGGATTTACTTTTTTTACGACATTTTTGGGAATCCATGAGAGACCATCAATAGCAAAACATACAAGCGGCGTGCCATGGCTCATCGCCTCTAATGCCACAAGTGAATAGGTCTCAAATCGAGATGGCACGACAACACATGCTGCATTTTTCAGTAATGTTTCTTTTGTTTTCCCTGTTACTTTTCCTTTCATGACAATTGATTCTTTAAGATTTAAACTCTTAATCAAATATTCAACTTTTGCAATTTCTTTTGGATCACCATCTCCTGCGATGATCAACTGATAGTCATTTTTTTGTGAATGGAATTGTCTAAATGACCCTATTAGAAGATCAATTCCTTTTTGATCAACTTCAATTCTCCCTAAAAAAAGAATATATTTTTTCTTATTGAGGAGTGGTTTATAGACAGCAGTAACGCCATTACTGATAATTATCGGAGAAATTTTTGGATATATCTTTTCAATTTTCTTCTTTATCATTTCACTTGTCGTAATAATATGATTATATTTTTTAATTCCACTATTTTGAACAAGATGGAATGGTAATTTATATTTTCTCTCCATATCTTCAGCGGCCAGCATATGAACGATGCCAACGACGGTTTTTTTTGTAAACTCAGGAAGAAAAGACGTGGTAAACGGAGGACAAAAACTTTCAAACCACAAAGTGTACGTTTTCTTTGCAGCAATAAAAGGCAAGCCTAATTGGTAGACAAACATTGCAATTTTTGGACTTAGCGTAGGCATACCAAACCTTTCATACTTTACACCATCAATTGTCTCTTTTTTCTTGCCGTTATAATCCCAACTAACAACACGAATGTCATATTTTTTTGATAATCTCTTTGCTACTTCATGAACAGCAATGGCACCACCTCCGCCATAATGTGGATTTTTTATGTCATCGTACGTTGAGAAATAAATTGGAAGATTCTTATTTTCCATAGATTATTGGTTTCTTTGTTGATGCATTTATTTCCCAAATAGGGGATTTATCAACTTTTTCTGGACGAGCAAATTTGGCAAAATAGTAATTCATAATAACGGCAAGGGGAGTATAAAAAGGCTGCCATAAGAAACATTTTATAAGTCCGATAATTTTTGCTTTTACGGGAATGATATTGGCATTTTGAAGCATCTCTTTACCAAAAATTCTCTCCAGCTCTTTATCTTCTTTTCCAATTGATCGCTGCATAAGTTGTTTAATATCTTTCATAGTTAATGGTGGATTTTGCAGAATAACTGCTTCACTGCAATAACGGAATCCTTTAACTTTTCGTGCCATATAATAAATATAAATATGCGGATCAGATAAATTTGTCGGTATGTTAACTTTTTGAATAAAAGATTTTTTATAAGCAGTTGCAGCGCCATGGAAATTGGCGGCAATATCATATCCTGGGACACTCAATCTCATAAAGTCACCAAAAACAAATGTTGCATGGATAACTTTTGCAAAGAATTCTTTTGGTCGGATCAATTCCACATGAGCCGCCGTCATAACAGATTTTTTATCTTTCACCAGAGAAGTTACCAATGTCTCCAAAAAATTCTCTCCTTTTAAAGCAATATCTGCATCAAGAATAACGAGAACTTCACTTTTGGAAGTATGGAATAATTGATTAACGCGGAAATATTTTCCTTTTCTGTCTTTGTTTTCGATTAAGGTGATAGCCGGATATTTTTTATTTAACCGTTTAACAATGGCGTTTGTCTTATCAGAACTCGAATCTGAATTGACAATAATTTTTTCCAAAGAAATAGTATTGGTTTTCTGCTGCATGAGAGAAAGCAAAACATTTTCAATATTTTGTTCTTCGTTATAAGCTGGTATTCCGATTGTGACTTTTGTTTTTTTCATAACTTATTTTGTTTTGCCAAAAACATAATTCAAATATCCATATCTTCCTTTATAAGTATAAAATAAATGCGTCATATATTTTTCAGCTTTTTCAACATATTTTATTCCCAGATGAAGACACATAATTACCAATAAATTTATCATCAAAACTATCGACATAACTATTGCGATTGCTTGTACATTTGTATGAAAAAGAAGAATAAGACCTACTTGTAACAAAATGAGAAATGAGCTTGCTATGGTGAATAAATAATTTTTACGTGCTAGGTAATAATTTACAACAACATTCGAAAGAGTATAGCAAGCCATTCCAAAAGTAAAGAATAATAAATATGGGACAATCACTCGAGCTTTTTCGCCGTAGAGAATTGGAACAGTGATTTGCGCAAAAACACCCAAAAGGATAAAGCCAGCAAAGACTAACAATGCAGTTAATCCCAAAAGAAGATATAAGGTATTTTGTGAATTTTTATTAGCTCCTTCTTGTCTGCTGATGATTGGAATAATAAACGGTGAAGTCAAATTTCCAATAAAGAAAATCATCTTTCCGACTAAGGAAATCAATGCATATTCGCCAGCCTGCGTTGGTGTAAGAAAATGTTTCGCAAGAAAAATATCAAAAGTAAAATAAGCAACCGATGAAATTCCTGATAGAAGTGATATGAAAAAGAATTTTTTAGGGAATATATTTATTTCTTTTACTTTAGTTGCAATAGAGGACTTTGCAACAGTTTTTTTAATTAACATCCATGTACTAATAAAAACAATAAAAACAGCAAGAGGAATCGCAGAGAATGTCCATATTCTTAGATTGTTTGAAACAAGAGAAAACGCTGTTGCCAATCTTATAATCGGATCAATTAAACTCGTAATTGCCAAAGCTCCGAACATCATTTTTGCGTAAAGAAAACCTTGATTAACATTACTAATAAATCCGACCAAAAGTATTAAACTAAAAAAGATGAATAAATAGATATTGGTCGTATGAAAAAAATTCATTAAAAAAGGTATTGATATAAGCCACAATGCAGTCAAAATAATTGATGGTAGAAAAACTCGCTTCATTGCGTATTGCCAAAAAGTATATCCCGCTGAATCTCCATGCTTCCCGATAAGAAAACTGCCGCGGTAATTAACTGTCGTAGAATAGGCTCCCATAAAAATTGAAGCAAAAGAATAAAATCCTCCAATAAGTCCTATCAATGAAAAATCATTAAAAGTAAGTACTCTTCCGAGATACGCGTTAAAAATATAATTAAGGACATTAGCAATAAAAGTTGCTATCACTAAAGCACCGCCTCCAAGGAATACTTTTTTGTTATTAAGCATTAAAGCAAGGTGTTTTCTAATAGCCTGAGGGAACCTCAATGGAGCATTTATTTCTGTTTCAAGAATTGCTTCAGCAAGGAAAGATTTATTTTTATTTTTTATAGTCAATTTTTTAACCATATATAGTATGCCAAAATAGCTCATAGTATTATAGGCTATTTCAGCCTCAGAGTCAAGCATAAAAAAAATTAAAAAATTGACATAATTTTGATTAAGATATACTATATTTATAGTAAAAAATGGACAATACAAAAATTATAGAAGAATTTAGAGCAAATAACGGCAAAGTTGGTGGCATGTTTGGAGGCATGAATCTTTTGCTTATGACTACAAAAGGGGCAAAATCTGGCAAAGAATTTGTTATTCCAGTTGCTTATACAAAAGATGGAAAAAATTTTGTTGTTGTTGCTTCAAAAGGGGGAGCGCCTACAAATCCTGGTTGGTATTACAATCTGCTCACTTATCCGGAGATGACCGTAGAAGTTGGCAATGAAAAATTTCAAGCACATGCAGTTAATACGACTGGGGAAGAACGGGAAAGATTATTTAATCAACATGCTGCGGTATATCCTAACTTTAACGACTATAAAGCAAAAACCACAAGAGAAATACCAGTCCTCATATTAAAACGCATCTAAAAATCTTCAAACTTAAAATTTAAGTTTAAATCTGATTCAATTCATCTATTAGTTACATTTTGAGGCTCAATTGGAGGTAGCGCTCGATCAATTTCATCTAATTCGCCAAGTATTGTTACTTCACCAAAATCTTCGTTATCACCCCAAACCTTTACACGTTTTGCTCGCTCAGTTTTATCTTCTTTAATTTCTTTCATAGCTGCTTTTCTGGCTTCTAAAGATTCCCATTCAGCAATTGCTATATACGTGTGGTCTTCACCGCGCTTTTTGTAAAGTCTTGTTCCGCGTGCACCAGGATACTCTTGAATTGGCTTGCTGCCTTCACGCCAATGTTTGATAAATTCTTCATCTTCGCCCGGGCGAACTTTGATTTCAAAAACATAACGAAAAGCCATAGATTATAAATTCCTTTTAACTGGATAAAGCGTTACATCTGTTAAAAAATAACTCGTATGTGATTCAGCTAGTTCTACAATGAATGTAGCCAAGTCAGTTGGAATTATAGCTTTGGGATTCGCGCCATGTGTAGCAATATCACTCGGGTAAATATTTGTTATCTGATACTCGTCTGAAGCAAGCTCTTGCTGCATAGTTTGAAAAAAATGCATAGATGCTGCTTTTGCTGCCCCATAAGCGCTATCATTTTTATGAGGGGCAAGTGCACTCGTAGATATAATATTGATGATTCGCGCCTTTGGAATGTGAGAAACTAATCCTCGTGTCATATATACTCCAGCAAAATAATTACTTTGCATTTGCTTGTCATAATCTTTGGGATTTGTTTCTAATAAGCTACCATTAACATACCCACCTGCATTATTAATCAAACAAATTTGCTCATCATTTTTTTCGCTTATTAGTTGTTGCCAAAAATTTGAAGAAGCCGCTTCTTCAGAAGCATCAAACTGTACATATTCAATTTTTTGATTTAAGGATTCAGGGCGAGCAGATCGTCCTGTCCCAATAACCTGCCACCCTGCATCCAAAAATGCGTGAGCAATACATTGGCCCAACCCCTGACTTGCGCCAGTTACCACAGCGATTTTCATAGAAATAATTATAACATTACTCAACTAATATTTCTAAGACTTTATACTATATGAAACTAAAAATAAAAAATAGTGGAGATTTAGGCGTTATTGATGTTTTTTTCAGGAGCAGGTAACATGGTTTCTGAATAGTTAGGAAGAATAGTCTCTCCTTGTTCAAAATCTTTTCCGAGCAAATCATAGAATGTCTCAGCACTTTTGTTCCAATCAAAATTCTTTGCCCAAATACGGGCTTCTTCTGATAGACTATTTCGAAACTCAACCTCTTCAGCAATTTTCATCATAGCATTGGCAAATTGAGCGACATTGCCTTTAGAAGCAAGAATTCCGGTAAGACCGTCATTAACAGAATCTCGCAAACCTTTTACGTTTGAAGCAATTACTGGTGTTCCTGCGGCATTTGCTTCAATAACGGTGATACCCCAACCTTCCATTTGTGAAGGTTGAATTGCCGCCCAACTCTTTGCGAGAAGTTTTATCTTTTCTTCTTCAGTTACAAAGCCATGAAAAGTGACTGCTTTTTTAAGTTTCAAATCTGCTACTAATTTTTTCAGTTTTAGATAACTTTCACCTGTCCCAACAATAGAAAATGTCGCATTCTTTTTGATGCGATGTACTTTAGCAAATGCTTTTATAGCAATATCAATATTTTTATAATCTTTAAGTCTGCCTAAATAGATAAAAGAAGGCTCTTCTGTCTTTTCTGAGTCAACAAAAAATGATTCAGAAATTCCGTTTGGAATAATTCGTATGTTACCTGCATTGGTAAAACCAATCTTAAAAATATCCTCCTGCGAGGAGGATGAAACGGTGACCACGTTTTTATTCTGATAAATATGCGGCATAAGTTTTCCTTCAAGAAGAGCAGCAATCCTATTCAAAGGAAAACTCAAAAAGGTAAAAAAGATTTCCTGATGGACATGATGAATTAATAAAATTACCTGTTCTTTTGCATACAAAGGTGTGAAGAAAGGAATCCCATTCTCACAATCGATAATAATGTCATATTTCCCTCGGAATTTTAAGAAATAATAAATAAACGCAAAGAGATAAACAGTGTACGTACCACCTCTACGATAAATTTCTACTCCATTCAATTTTTCATAAGAAGTATGTTTATTATCATTTCCGCAAAAAAGTGTTACTTTATTGCCGTTCATTGCCCATCGTTTTGTTAATTCATTAATATAGACTTCTGCTCCGCCTGCATAATTATGTTTGGTATCACGCCAGTTAAAGACAAGAATTCGCAAATTACCTCTTACCGGTGAATTTTCACTTTCTACTTTCGAAAATAATCTCATGAAACTCATCAAATTATTTTCAACAATCTGATTGTAGTAATTGCTCATTTCAAGCGTCACCAATGCTACAAGATTAAGTGAACCAACATACGCAAAGGAAACAACTACATCTTTAAGATTTCCATAGTGATAAAAAAGAACAGGAAGTAAAATAACATTTGCCGCAACTGTTAAGAAGGTATATGTGTAATTTTTCTTATAAAAATTAAATACGCTCATTCGATAAGCAACTCCAAAACATAACAAACCAAACAGGTAATAGCTCATGTATGGAATAACCGAAAGGAAATTGTGTCCCAAAAGTGTGGGTATTGTGTAATTCCCTTCTAATCCAAAAATGATAAAACCAAACCAGTTAACAAGAAAAGTGAAGAAAATCAAACGATAAAGTTTTGCTTTTGTTTGTGTTTTTCTTGTGATGTAACCTGACATACTGTTTGCAATAAACAAACTAAGAAGAAAAATAGATTTACCTAAAACCGAAATAAGAATATAAATTTGCGCATCTTCATAACTAAGGAAATAACGAGCTGTAAACATGTCTGTGTTAAGAATCATAAAAAGAGGTAACCATCGCAAAATAACAGTTGACGTAGTAAATCCATCAGGAAGCGTTATTAAAGAAAGGAAACGAGACGCGTATTCTTTTATGTCTATATCAATCTTAATCGTTGGAAAAATTGACTTTTGTACAGAAGCTCCCGCGATTGGCGCTTGAACAGGCAAGGAAACTGGAGCTTGGACAGGAACTGGACGAACAATAGGAGCGGGCGATTTATTAGTACCAAGATGGAATCCGTGAACCGTCTTTTCCCAGTAATGAGGTTTGATGATAAGCTGATAAAGCGCAATCATTGCTGACGTACTCATCAAAACCCAATAAAGAGGGATAAGAAGAACATATTTAGCAAGATCCCATTGCTCACGTTTTGCAACTGCAACCATGTAGGAATACAGGAACAAGAAATTTCCAAACACCCAAGAAAAAACCGCAAGATATGAGTAAGGCGGCTGATAAATTGCCCGCATGATAGGACCAAATGAATCATACGCCGCAAAATATAAAATGGTAATGATCCACATAAGAGGATTCAAAAGGGCAAACATTATTTTCCCACCAACGGTCATTTGAAAAATTAAGTTGTGCCATATACCTTTTTCTTTTACAAACCTTCTATTATTTCGCATGTGTACCAGATAGGTTTGCATATATCCTTTAATCCATCGAGAACGCTGCCGCAGCCAATTCTTCGTAACACTCGTTGCCTCCTCGTAGGTTGTTGAGTCAATAATTGCTGTTCTGTATCCTTTCTGGAAAAGACGCAATCCCAAATCCGCGTCTTCAGTAACGTTAAAAGGATCCCATCCCTCAAGTTTTCTTAAAACTGCCGTATCAAAATGATTACTTGTCCCACCCAAAGGCAACGCGGAATTTAATGATTGAAGACCAGGGAGAGTAAGATCAAACCACAAAGAATATTCCGCGGTAAAGAAACGCGTTAGTAAATTCTGGCGTGAATTATAATAACTCAATTTTGCCTGTAGACATTTAACATCAGCAGGAACTTTTTGGAATGAAACATATGCTTTCTTTAATTGATAAATGTCAGGTATGTCTTCAGCATCAAAAATAACTAAATATTTTCCTTTGGCAAAAGACAAACCGTAATTACATGCTTTCGGTTTGGTTTTTGGTTGAGAATGTGGAACAATGACAGTTCTTGCATAGTATGGCAATGTCATTTCAGAGAAAGCCTGAATTGTCTCAACATCGTCTTCTTCCAAAAGAAACATCACATCAAGCTTTTCTTTTGGCCAATCGATTCTTGCAATACCTTCCAAAAATTGAGGGACAACGTGAGCCTCTTTATAGAGCGGACATAAAATAGAATACATTGGCAGTTTCTTTTCATCAATTTTTGCCAATTCTTCTTCACTAACATGGATATCATGATCTTTGTAAAGACTTTTCAGCATTACAAAAATATTAAAGATTGCGTCTGCAAAATAAAGAATACTTAAAACCGCAACAACTCCTCGTGCTGTCGGTAAAGGAAAGAGAAAAAATAAATATAATAGTAGTAAAGGTGTTGCAATGAAAAAAAGTTTTTGACTGAAGGAAAATGTTTGAATCGCGGAATTTTGTGCAGATAATGTTGTATGTGTAATATATTTTTTCTTTTTGTGACCTACACCAGCGCCTCTCATAGTAGTATCAACAGGAAGTATCGGTAAATAAAATGCCTTTTTTAATTTAATAGCCAAAGCATTGAAACCAATCTCCATTGACTGTCTCAGAACATTAATTTTTGATTCACCATGCATTCGTTCAGAGAAGGTGATAGGTACACCTTTAATGACAAATCCTGCTTGTCTTGCTCTGTAAAGAAATTCAAGATCAAAAGTCCAAGGTGATGAGGGTTCTGTCTGAACGGTTTGGTAAACTTCCTTCGTAAATGCTTTCATTCCAGATTGAATATCTGTCTTCAGACCGAAGAGCATTTTGCCAAAAATAGTTCTAAAACCTTTGCTTAATGTTTTTCTCAAAACTCCATCGTTATAATCTTCTCGTTCAGCAACAACAATGTCTGCATCTTTGAGTCCTTGGACAAGTTCTGGAATTTTTTCTGGAGGATACTGCAGATCACCATCAATCATTACAAATATAGATCCTGAAGCGTTATTAAATCCTTGAATAAGAGAATAAGCTTTCCCTTGGACACCGTTTTTTCTAATTACTTTAACTGTTGGATTGATAGAGATTTGTGAGAGCCATTCAAATGTTCCGTCGGTAGAATTATCATCAACATAGATGATTTCAAAAGAGGACCGGCATTTCGTCATGGTCTTCAACAATTTCTCATGAAAATGTTGAATATTTCCAAATTCGTTATAAACCGGTACAACAACACTTAACGTTATTTTTCTTTTTACCATATCATTTAGCTGCTGAATAAATATAAAAATTGAGACAACAGTTCAATCAGTTATACTGACAAGTATTATATCACAATAATAGCTTATAGTAAAGTGGTAGAATAGTTTTTCGCTATTCTCGGTGCAGTCTTAGTCCTAAGATAGCAGAAACTTTCACAATTTGTCAACAGAGAATTTCCTATAGAGCTGGCCAATAGACTATTTTTTAAAAAATTAGTGCCGATTTATTATTGTGAAAAGTATTGTGTGAAATGTTTGATTAAAATAAGCCCCATAGTTAGTTAATTTACAAAGGCTGCCAAGGCAAGCTTAATATAGGCAAGATTATCTAAATGTAGATTAACCCTCAAGGGAATCATTTTTGTGAAAAGTGTATATATGTGAAAAACACCGTCATTTCAGAATTTTCTTGTAAATTCAAAATAAGTTAAATATAAATATTTATTTAATAATTATTATGGGTTATTGTATATAATAATACTATAGGTATTAGTACTGATAAACAAACTTCTTGACTTAAAAAGAAAAAATAAACTATATTATAGATACATATGTCACAGCCAGTAGAGGCGATAGGACATTCAGAAAATTTTGTTTCACGTGATACTTTAATTAATACAATTAAAGCTAAAAAAACAAAAGGATTGTCTCTTGCAGCACATTGGAAGAATGTTCCACAAATTATGCCCTGGAGAGGTAATGAAGTGAATACAAATAGTGCTTTTACTAGTAAAGGCTCGTATACTTCACCAGAAGGAGTAAGAATTATAGATCATAGTGAATCAGCAGGTGTAACTGTGCGGCTTTTGAGTCCCGTTGGTGGAATGGTAACGACTTATGAAGGAGATAGAGGTTTACATGATGAAGTTTTACAATTAGCAAAAATTCTAGGGGTGAATGCAGGTGATTATATTAGAAGCAAACCTGTGACTATTCCTAAAGACACTAATGGAACTAGTCCTGAAGAATGGCATCAAAGTAATATGGATGCAAGAAAAGACGAGCAAATCTTTTTTATAGATGCTTACGGAAGAACAAGAAAAATACTACATTCTCGTATTGAGCATACAGGTTTTACCACAGGTGATGAAATGAAATATCCAGTTGGTACGGGATGGGTATCTATAAATGGACAGTATTATCGTGATGAAGGAGAAATGACTGATAAAGATCTTGCATTTTATGATGCCGCATACAGCGCATATCAAGATGCCTTAAAACCTCAAGGAATAAGTGCAAGGACTCTCTTAGTGAGTTTTGCGTATAGAAAAAGTGCGCTACCCAAAAATTAACTTGATTAATATAGTATAGCTGAGCCTGAAACAATAAGAAATTACTAAAGAAATAATATATTTTATAATGAGATTATAATTTGCTCTCAAATCTTCTTACAGTTGCTCCTGTCAATTTTTCAGCAATACCTTTTTCAGACAAAGCTGGAGAGATTGACATAGATTGAAGTATTCCATCCTTATCAATATCAAATAAAAAGGCAAATGATGGTTTTCCTGGAATAGTATACCGAGGGTGAGTAGCAAGGATATCATCTTTCAAATAGATGAGTGTTTCTTCTACTTTGTCACTGCTAGATTCAGCTTTTCTTTTATTAATACTTTCCTCTAATGCCTCTGTTTCTCGCTCATCCATTTCAGAGCGGACTTTTGCCAAACGTAATAATGCTCTTAAACCACGTTCTCCGACATATTGTCTTACGGTACTTCTCGCATCTTCATCTTCTGGATTTTGTCTCACTGCTGCTCCAGCATTCCATAATGCATCCATCTGGCCTAAAAATTGCAATAAAACATCCACTCCTTCTGCCATGGTAGCTTTATTATAATTATTCGAAAAATTTATTTTCCACCCAAACGCAAAGGATTTCTTAGGTTGTCCTTCGGTAGAAATACTTTCTACTGAACCAGTAGGGGAAGATTTATTTACCATCTCTTCAAGCAACGTATGAACAGGCTCCTGTGCAACAGAAAAAAAGGCTGAAGAGAACGGATCTACGTGTTTTAATAACGTATCACTATCTAAGTTTCTCGGATCAATCTTTCCAGTGATCTCCTCTGGTCGAGGTAAAGCTACAGAATGGAAGTGAACAGTAGGGTTGCTTTGTACTCCCCTGGAACGACCATCTCTTTCACGTTCTTTTTTTGAATGGAAACCCACAACTGCATAGACTAATGAGGATCCGTCTCCGATACCTTGTGCGGTTAAAACCTCATCCATTAATAATTTACTTTTTGTGATTCTTTCTCCTAAATTACTTAGTATAGTATTTCTTTTATCATCACTTAATTTATCAAGATCTTGATAGGTAAGCGCGCCATATTCACCATTTCTCTCAGTAATTGCCCAATGAACTATATGAGCAGGCATCTGTTCATTATTCGGTGCAGTCATTTCAAAGGGGGTATGAGAAGAAGCTGCCACCCTTGTCATAAATCTAATGCCATCGTTTTGAGATGAAAAAGGTAAGTGAAGTACATTATCTGGCAAAAATACTGAAGTCTCTCTTTCAATTCCATGATATACATCATTAAAAGAGTTATCTCCTGCATCATTTCGTTTGCCTCCACTTTTTGCATTATATGTTTTGATAGGATCTCCATCCACGACATTTCTTATTTGTTCGGCAATATGTAATCTATTCTCAATCATAAAACATGTATTATACATCACCATAATTTTAATCACCTACAATAATCTCAATTCTTCAAGTTTATTCTTGCAAACTGGGTATAATTTTTATATACTCTTTACACTGCCCCAACATGTATGCAAGCTGTAAAAAAAGTGGCAGAATCTACTCGCAATCTTCTTAAGAAAATTAAAAAAAGAAAAATTTTAACACCTAAAATTTCCTTTGCACACACAGTCATCATAATTACTTGGCTATTTATTAGCTATCAACTATATCCGCATACAACACCACTTGGAGAAGTCAAAGGAATTGCTGACAACAATGTACTAAAGAAAACGGCAAAAGTTATTAATCCTACACCAACATTGTATGTATATAAAAATACATCTTCTTCCACTAACAAACATTCATATGTACTTGTTAACAGTCTAAAAAACACAAATGCCTCATCAAGTGCTCACACGACCGCACCATCTACAAATGGAAGTTCCAGCATTGCCTCTTCAAATAATGCCTCTTCAACACAATCATCATCACCAACAAACACTCCTATTAATGAAAATGAGCCCACACCTACTCTTTTTCCAAGCCCAACGGCACCGATTAGTGTTACACAAAATCCTGTCGTATCGTTAAATCCTGCAGTATCACCAACAACAAACGAAGATAATACCACTCTTGGCAATACTCTCAGTATTCTTGTCCGAACAATTGTTTCATCCGCACCCTCACAGTAAGAATCACTTACCCTTGCCAAAAGAAGATTTCGTTCTCTATACTAGAATAAATGGTAAAAAATGATACAAACATATATAACGGAATGCAGTTCCTCGGATTTCTTTTAGCAGGTATGCTCTCGGGGATTATAACTTCATATATATTTACTGAAAATTTGTTTTTTCTTTTCTTTGGTCCAGGAGTGATTTTTGGGATAGTAATTTCTTTGTATCAGTACATTGTATTAAAGTACAAGCAGGTTGATAAATTATGTGTATTTATTATTGCTTCAACTATTAGTTACTACGTTGCCTTTGTCCTTTACTGGCGTCTTTCAAATATGCAAGCCTCGTTTAGTATTGGTTCTATTGGCAGTTTATTTATCAGTGGTTTGGTTGGTTCAGTGCTTCTTTTGGTGGGATATCGGATTTTTATTGCTTGGCTATCTTTTCGATCTATTTTTCTTCTTACTCTTTGGGGAGGAATACTTAGCCTAGCTTTATTCACGCTTGCTACATCATATTATGTAATACTTGCAGTTGTCGCAAATTATCAATTCAGCGATGGATTTTTAATCTGGCAAACTGGTATGGCAGGAGGTCTCGGATTTATTGGATATAAAAAAGTAAGAGAGAGCAAAATAAGTATTATTGTTCTGCTTTTTTTGGGAATGATCACTCTTATCTTGTTGACGAGAAACAGCCAAAACACAAAATCATTCTGGGATACAGTAAAAAATGATTATCAAA
>Ga0265338_10002207_pt1 | contig 29742 bp, 27 predicted proteins | sample 42126metaG_FD_193579 | JGI IMG/M metagenome (GOLD analysis project Ga0265338, IMG submission 193579) | Rhizosphere microbial communities from Carex aquatilis grown in University of Washington, Seatle, WA, United States - 4-21-26 metaG | ecosystem: Host-associated > Plants > Roots > Rhizosphere...
CAGTAGCTTAAGCCACTGAAAAAATAGGGGCCGTTTCCTATTCAGGAAACGGCCCCTTTTGTCGTATTTGCAGCTTAAGCGATTAGCCGCAGTTCGGGTGGTTCGTTCCGCCACCCTCGTTGTCGGTCGTCCACAGGCAGACGTCGCCAACGATGTTGGTGTAGGAGGCAGCCTTCGCATGGCCGTCGGTGAACTGCACGTTCAGCGTGTTGCCGTTGAAGAGGGCCTTACCAAGAGTAATGGCTTCCTGGATTCCGCCCGAGGTCGCGGAGGCGAGAGGCGCTCCAGCTGCCTCACCACCGGAGAAGCTCCAGTCGGCGTTGCCGAGGTTCTTCCAGTAGTAGATGTATTGGTCCTTCGTGCCGGTGCCGCCAGCAATCTGGTCGGCTTGCAAGAGTTCGCAGGCAACCGTTTCCGTCGCGGCAGGAACGCCGTTATTGACGATACCGGTACATGTCTGACCGCTCATGTGCGATACGTTCTGCAAACCAGACTGGTTGTCGACGTCGAAGGCGGCGCCATAGTAGCTGGCGTCGGTGAGCATGAGGATCGAAGCAGGGCGCGGAACCTCGCTGACCGTGACCGCATTGACGACAGGTCCGCCGTTGAACGGAGCGGCAGGGCTGAGATACACGTCATTATGGCCATAGCTGTTCTGTCCGCCGTAGCCGGCGCCGGTGCAGCCAGCGCCAGAGCACTGAGCGGCCTCAACCGTCTGCGAGCCTGGGAAGAACTTGTTGGTTCCGGCAGGATTCTGGAACATGTTGTAGTTCTTGGTGTACGGCTGCAGCTTGTAAATATAGTAGTAGCGCGACAAAGACGAAGCTTTGTACGCCGTCGTTCCTGGATAGGCTACGATGGACTGGTCGGCGTTGCTACCTAGAAGCTGGGCTTCACGAACAAGGCCGCCGTTTCCATCGAGGTACTGCGGGCACGTGTAGTAGGTGGTCGTGTTGCCACTCGTGACCGAACAGTTGTCGCGGTGCGAGTAGTAGGTGTCGTCGTAGTCGTTCAAGTAGATCATCGTGGCCAGACCAATCTGCTTGAGATTGCTCAGGTCCGCGGTTCTCTTGGCGGCCAACTTGGCCTGTGCGAAAACGGGGAATAGGATTGCGGCGAGAATAGCGATGATCGCGATTACGACCAAAAGCTCGATGAGTGTGAAGCCCTTGCGAGACATATTTAGTTAACTCCTCTGACGTAGTAGCTGGCAACCCCAATGGCGCAGGCTGGTTTCGGGTCAAGCCCTCGATCGTCCCGGAACCACTGGAGTCCTGGACCAAATTGTGAGCCTTACTGGTCGTCAATGAGCCTCTGTTAACAGTCGCGTAACATGTCCTTAACACATCCTTAACCAAACCCCCGCTCTTTTGCAGGGGTGAGAGGGAGTCGCAGGTTTTTGTCGTTTCAAGCTAACTCTTCCGTCCGGAGGAGAGCCTAACTTAATGCGATCCGAAGAGAATGGTCAAATCGTTCAACATCCTTCTCGCCCAAAAGGCGTCTTCATGCCGGGCGCCCTCCTCGATCGTTAAGGAGACCTTGCAGTTTGGATCAGCGGCCTTGACAGACAAGACTAGCTGCTTCGTCAAGTTAACCATCTTCTCTCCAGATGGGTCGTTGTCTCCAGGCTCATCGGTTCCAATGCCGACGTGAACAATCGCGGACCAAGATTTACACTGTGCGCACTCTTTCAACATCTCGTCGTTTGCGCCCATCCATAGTGGCGGGCTTTCGGCAAGCGTCTTTCCAATGACCTGCGGAATTTGAGAGGCGCAGTAGATAGCGGCGGTTGCTCCATACGAATAGCCGCCCAGTGCGGTGAACTCCGGGCCTGTCTTCGTGCGGTACTTGGAATTAATCAGAGGCATCACGTCTTCCGTGAGGAACTTCGGATATAGCTTCCCATGGGGCGCCGCCGGCACGGGCGGTCCGCCTATCGCCTCCGCGTATCCGATGTCGGGGTATGGCAAGAACTCGTCGGCACGGTCGTCCTCAAAGTTCGTGGATTCCAACGTTTGCCCACCATTGTCGATTCCCACGAGGATAATCGGGGGAATGACCTTTTGTTTCGTGAGTTGATCGATCGCTCCTTCGACGTTCACCCGGCTCGTGTCGAAGGTGGCAAGCCCGTCGTTCATGTATAAAACGGGGTACTTCACCGTGCTGTTGGCCGAGTCGTCGTATCCCGGTGGCAGCCATATTCGAAGGTTGCGGGTGTTGTGGAATACGCTGCTTTTCAACGTGATCATCTGGAAGCGCGAACTCGCAGGCATTTGGCAGGCCAAGGCCGACTGGGACAGTGCTCCGAGGGCGAGCGACGTCCACAAGAACGAGCGGATTTCCTTTTTATTGCAGCGCGAAAGCATATGTGATTCGACGCAGTCGTATCTTGTTGGAGTACAAGGGCTGTTTGAATTGGCCTGCCTGCGCCTGACTATCTGTGCTGAAGCGAGATGATGGCGGGTTCGCCCATTACCTGTGCTAAAATCTGATTCGCGCGCGGGTGGTGAAATTGGTATACACGCTACCTTGAGGTGGTAGTGCTCACAAGGCGTGAAGGTTCGAGTCCTTTCCCGCGCACCATCTTTCTCTTTCGGGTTCACGGCGAACCTAAATTGTGCTTCTTGTGGATCTGCTATCGATCTACAGAACCCTCTCAACGCACTCCTGTAATGGTTCAAAGGGGCGCAAGAGCCGCCCCTCAAGTTGTGCGCTGCGCGCAAGAGACTACCCGGCAGCGACGATCTTGTGCAGTTTCCCAGATGCGGTAATGATAAGTATTCTAGCCAGTCTTGCCGATATTTGGATATAATAACAACCATTATGAGAAGGGTGCCTACGCCTCTGCCAAAGCTACGTCGTGCAATGGATGAAGTTGGCGAGAACATTCGGCTTGCAAGGCTCCGCCGGGACATCACCGCGCATCAATTGGCCGAGCGTGCCGGCATCTCTCGCACAACGCTACGGTTGATTGAAAGGGGCAACGACGGAGTATCGTTCGGCGCGTATGCCACCGTCCTGTTCTGCCTGGGGCTGGAGCAAGAGCTTGCGGCCCTCGGCCGCGACGACGAACTGGGCCGCAAACTTCAGGACGCCGGTTTGAGCCTTGCGCGTGGGGTCGGTCGCCGACGGGCAACTTCGAAAGATGATCGTAAATGAAGGAGATTATTGTCTACGCGGCGTGGCGAGAATTGGGAGAGCCCCGCGTGATGGGTCGGTTAATCGGCACCCACACTCGGGGACAGGAAATCCTCTCGTTCGAGTACGACCCTGGCTGGCTCCGCGACGAACACGTGCACCATCTCGATCCTGCACTTCAGCTATTTGCGGGAACCCAATATCCTAGCTCCGGCAGTCCGAACTTCGGAATCTTTCTAGACTCTTCACCCGACCGGTGGGGAAAGTTCCTTCAGGACCGGCGTGAGGCCCAACTCGCCCGTGCAGAGGGCAGGGCTACGAGAAAACTTCAACCCACAGACTATCTACTCGGCGTCCATGACCTGCAGCGCCTGGGTGGGCTTCGATTTAAACTCGATGTCTCGGGAGACTTCCTCGCCAACGATTCGCCCATGACCGCGCCCCCTTGGGCCAAACTCGCCGAGCTTGAGCATGCCGTCCGAGAGTTAGAACGAGACCCTAAAAACGTTGGCGCCACCTACTCAAAATGGCTTGCAATGCTTGTGGCGCCCGGCGGATCTCTCGGCGGCGCCCGGCCGAAGGCCGGAGTAGCTGACGAGTCGGGGCGACTTTGGATTGCAAAGTTTCCGGGGCGAACCGATCTCTGGGACGTCGGAGGCTGGGAGCTCATCGCCCACAGGTTGGCAACTGACGCCGGCATTGTCACAGCATCCTCAACCGGACGTCGATTGCGGTCCTCGCACCACACGTTCCTAACCGAACGATTCGACCGAACAGCTACCGACGAAAGGATTCACTTTGCCTCGGCAATGACGTTGCTCGACCGGAACGACGGTGATGACGCTTCTAGCGGCGCGTCCTACTTGGAGATCGCGGAAGTCTTAGTTCGACTTGGAGCAGACCCAGGCGAAGACCTGAGACAACTCTGGCGACGAATCGTCTTCAACATCTGTATTTCCAACACGGACGATCACTTGAGAAACCACGGCTTCTTGCTCTGCTCGTCTGGATGGCGCCTGTCTCCTGCGTACGACATGAACCCCGTCCCTGACTCGGAGGGGCTCAAACTGCTGATCTCCGACAGCGACAACTCCCTGGATTTGGATCTGGCATTGGAAGTTGCCGATTTCTTCCGGCTGTCACCAGCAGAAGCGGGTCTCATCCTTGAACAAGTGATCGAGGCGGTTCGGAATTGGAAACTGGTAGCACGCTCCATCGGAGTCCCGCCAAACGAAATTGATGAAATGGCTCGAGCCTTTCATCTTGCCGGGGAACCGAAATAGCCACCCTGTACCCTCTACCCTCTACCCTAGAAGAGCGGACAGGTCGTAGCTAAAACTCTGCCCCGAAGGAGCGGCCCGCGTCACGCCGGTGAGCACAAGATGGGTGTCGACTCCCGCGTTCTGGCCGCTGACGATGTCGGTCTCGTACCGGTCGCCTACCGCTAAAGCGTCTTTCGCGGCGACACCAGTGTCCGCCAGTATCATGCGCAACATCATGGGGTCCGGTTTGCCGATCACCAAAGGGGCGACCCCCGAGGCGGTCTGAATCGACGCCACGATCGAGCCGGCGCCGGGTTCGACGCGGCCGTTCTCAATCGGGTACGTGGCGTCCGTGTTGGTGGCGATGAATTGGGCGCCGTTTACGATTTGTTGAAGCGCCGAGTTTAACCACCGATAGGTGAAGGAGTGGCAAATGCCTGCCACCACCGCCTGAGCTTGACCGTTCTCTACTTCGTTTGAGTTGGCGACCTCGGCGCCTGATTCCAAAAGCGTCTCCCGTAATCCCGGTTCGCCGACAAAGAACAACCGGCCGAGGCCCTTTTCCGCGCACACCTTTGCCGCGCCGATTGCAGACGAATAGATCTCATCCGATTTCGGTTCGAACCCGAGGCGCTCCAGTTTCTCCATGTAAAATGCGCGGGTCTGCCCGGAGTTGTTGGTGAGAAACCGGATCATTGCGCCCCGCTTTCGAAGCTCGGCAACCGTTGAAACCGCCTCAGGAACCGCTTCCGAGCCACGGTAAAGGGTGCCGTCAAGGTCAAAGACGTAAAGGCGATACAGCTTCACGAGCGGCGCATCACCACGAAATCGGCGGCGGCGCGCAACAGGTCCACGCTTGGCCCATTTGGCAGCCGGTCAAGACTTGCCTTGGCCGTCTCCACGTGGAAGAGCGCGGTTTCTTGGGCCTTTTCGAGGGCGCCCCTCGACTCCATCCAGCGGCAAATCATCCGGATCTCATCGTCGGTAACCCCGTTGCCAAACTTCTCTTCGGCGTGGTCACGCTCAGAAGCCGCAAGGTGCGGCCGCAGGTAAATGAGCGGCAGGGTTGCGCAACCTTCTCGAAAATCGGTTGCAAGCGGCTTGCCCGTCTGACGCTTGTCGCCGGTATAGTCGAGCAGGTCGTCCACGATTTGGAAGGCCAGGCCCACGTGGTGGCCATACTTAAGAAGCGCAGCCCGATACTCCTCTGCAGCTCCTGCCACCCGGGCCCCCACCTCGCAGCAACACTGAATGAACGAAGCGGTTTTCATTCGAAGGATTTCGAAGTGCTCCTCCTCTTCGAGGTCGAACTGGTCCCGGCTTTCCAACTCCCTGACTTCGCCCTCGGCGAGTTCCACGACGGCGGAGGAAACGGCCCGGATGATCTCGAGATCGCCGTCCTGCGCCAGAATCGACATCGCCTTGCTCAGGAGCACGTCGCCGGTTAGAATGCTGGCGGTGTTGCCAAACTCTGAGTTCGCGGTGGGGCGGCCGCGGCGCGTGGCCGCATGATCGATCACGTCGTCGTGAATGAGGGTGGCCATGTGGATCATTTCCATGCACGCGGCAAGCTTGTGGGCTCGTACTGGATCGAAATCGGTTCCCGCCGCTTTGGCCGACAGGCTCACAAAAGCTGGGCGCAGCCGTTTGCCCCCCGCCCCCAGCACGTGCTCGCCGATCGACGACACCAGCCGCACCTGGGACCGCACCTGCCGCGTGAGCTCGAGCTCCACCGCCGAAATCTCGGCGCCGATCTCGTCCAGCGCGCCCGGATCGACGAGGTTTTCGCTTAGCACGGGAAAGCTCATCGTTTCGTCCCCCAGTGCACGCAAATGTTTCCGAAGAAGAAATCCTTCCACCCAACCTCGGCAAATCCGGCGCGCAACATCGAAGCCTTCAACTCCTCCCTGCTCTTGAAACTTGCCGTGCTCTTGGGAAGGTATGTGTAAGCTTTGCGCTTGCGGAAGAGGGCGCCTAAGATGGGCACCAAATGGTTAAACGCCCACTCCGAATAAGATCTAACCAAATGGTTTTGTGGCCGAGCCATGTCGAGGGACACGAATCTTCCGCCGCTCACCAAAACCCGGGCGATCTCCTGGTGGGCGAGATCCACGTCGGGCACGTTGCGTATTCCCCAACCTACGCTGACCGCGTCGAAGGCGCCTGCGGCCAGTGGGATGCGCCCGGCGTCGGCGAGGAGAAGGCCGCTGGCCCCTTTGTCCGTCGCCCTTTCAAGCATCGGCAGGCAGAAATCGGCGCCGATCACCATTCCCTCGACCCCAACGGCACGTCGCAGCGGCTTCAGAAAGTCTCCCGTCCCGCTGCACATATCGAGCGTTTTGCTGCCCGGCTTTAGCTCGAGCCGCCTGGCCGCCCAGGCGCGCCAGCGCTTATGTAGAGACAGGCTCATAAGGGCGTTGCAAAGGTCGTACGTCGGGGCAATTTCGGCGAACATGCTCTGCACCGCCGCGCGTTTTTCCTGGCCTTCGGCGGTCCAGGGCGCTTGATCTGCGGAATTGGCGTGAACCATTTGAGACGTACCCGGTTATACCCCCTCACTCCGCGAACTTTCAGAAACTATTGAAAATTGCGCCTTACCAAGCACGCCCATATTGAACCGGGGCCGCGATATCCTGGCCAAGCGCCTTCGCCGCCCTCCGGGGCCAGTACGGGTCGCGCAGCATCTCTCGGGCGAGAATAACCATATCGGCCTGGCCGGTGCGGATGATGTGATCCGCTTGCTCCGGCGAAGTGATCATCCCGACCGCTCCTGTAAGCACGCCGGTCTTTTTGCGAACCGCTTCCGCAAAGGGCGTCTGATATCCGGGCCCAACCGGGATTTCCGCCTTGGCCGTGTTACCTGCCGACGAGCAGTCGATAAAGTCCACGCCCAGCGGCTTGAGCTGCGCGGCGAGTTCGCACGACTGTTCCACGTCCCAGCCGCCCTCGACCCAGTCCGAAGCTGAGATTCGAATGAAGAGCGGCAGCCGTTCGGGCCAGACCTTTCTAATGGCGGTTGCAACCTCCCGCACGATCCGGGTTCGATTCTCGAACGAGCCGCCGTACTCGTCGGTCCTCAGGTTGGATAGGGGCGAATAGAACTCGTGCAGTAGATAGCCGTGGGCGCCGTGAATCTCCACTACTTCGAATCCGGCGGCAAGGGCGCGCTCAGCCGCCTTGGCAAACGCGGCGACTACTTCGGCGATCCCTTTCTTATCCAAGGCTTCAGGCGTTTGGTAGCCTTCCACGAAGGGAACCGGCGATGGCCCAACGATCGGCGACCAGCCGAGGCCTTCGGGCCCAACCGGCTTCCCGCCATCCCAAGGCCGCGCCGTGCTCGCTTTCCTACCGGCATGGGCAAGCTGCGTCCCCGCGACCGAGCCGTGTGCCTTGATGAAGCGCGTGATTTTCGAAAGCTCGTCGACATGCTCGTCTAGGTAGATCCCCAAGTCCTGTGGGCTAATTCGACCCCGAGCCTCCACCCCATTCGCCTCGGTGAACACAAGCGCCGCCCCGCCCACCGCGCGGCTGCCCAGGTGAACCATGTGCCACTCGTTGGCGAACCCGTCCTTCGAACTGTACATACACATCGGGGAGACGGCGATGCGGTTGCGAAATTCGATATCCCGGATGCGAAGCGGAGAGAATAGATGTGCGCCCATAGATATGGTTTTACGCGCCCATGACCGAATCATTCGCACGGGTCAGAGCGTTGGGGAAATCCGTGGTGGCGCACCCTCTCAGGGTGCGAGTCGAGCAACGCTCGACCATCCCCTGAAAAACAAGGCACTCCTACCGCCGGTCGTTCGCGAACGACCTTAACAGCATGCTCTGCGTGTCCGCGATGAACTCGCCTTCCTTAAGCTGGTCTGCCGCCGACCAGCCAGGCCTCCTCCCACCACGCAAGCCGTGGAACGTCGCCCTCACGTCGTCCACAACCATGGATGGCCTGATGAACCGAACCAAGTCGGCGGCTGCATATTTACCGTAACCGAAAGAGCTGAGGTCCGCGCTGTGGTCGCCATTAACCGCCTCCTTGACCTCGCGAGTGGCGAACTCGACAGCGGTTCCATCCTCGGTCGAAAAGGTCCACCAACGCCCGTCAGGCGCCTGCCCATACTCGGTCTCCGGCGAAACAAGGCTAGAGTGAGCCCACTGAGCGTTCCCACCTTCGCGTCCCATCCAGTGGCCATGATGATGCCGCCGCCCATGGTGATGATGGTGGTGGCGATGATGACGGTGGTGATGATGGCGCGGCCCTGCGGCAAAGGAAAAGCAGCAAAGCAAGCCGAGTACGGCCAGCATTAGGGCGAAACGGAGCATCTTGGACATTCTTGAAGAGACCTCTAAGAGCGCATTTTACAATGCCCGGTAGTTGTACCAGGGCTAGTACAATTACGGGGTTGGATAACGAGGGAGGGGAAAAGGGCGGCAGCACAAACGATCGACCGTCGCATGACACGTCACCCGTCACCCGTCACCCAAGAAGATATAATCTGCCAGGCCCGGGTGGCGGAATGGTAGACGCAGCGGACTTAAAATCCGTTGATCGCAAGATCGTGCGGGTTCAAGTCCCGCCCTGGGCACCACTCGAACTCACTAACCGACACTCTAATCGAGGCATCATTCCGCGCATGCGGTTGGCGACGCCCAGGAATCGGCCCCGAAACTAGCGGGCTAAGCTCTGGGGCCTATCAAAAGCCGCTCGGTGGCACGGGAATTCCAGTGTCCCACAGTTGCTCTCCTAAACCGCGCGAGAGGCTTTTTGCATGACCGTCGGCAAAAGCGTAGTTTTGCATGGTGCTGTGGATACCTGCGAGTTTGACCGCTTTGCTGACGTCGAAGGTTGGGTTTGAGGGAAAGATCAACGCGATCTGGTGAAACAGGGCGTAGTTCAGGTCTCCCAAGGGGACTCCGCTCGGCGCTGGGGCCGAACCGGTGGCGACGGGCGTTGGGACGCCTGTCGGGGAGTAGTCCCCGGCCGAATCAACGGTAAATTCCTCCTTATAGGCGCTGTATTCGTAATTACCAGCGCTTAGCTTCCCGACGATGCGGAGCGAATCGGCAATGCCAGACGTAACTATGGGAGGCGAAATCACGGCGGGACAGGGATTTTGCCATACGGCACAGTAATCAATCGTTTGTCCGCTTGAGTTTTGGGAGACAGAAGTTACTACCCAGCAACCCGTAGAAACATCCGCATCGGCATGATCGACTTTGTCGCTAGAATCCGCGTCTGAATAGAGAGCCGTTTGAGCTGGATTGGTCACCTCAGTGGTGCTATGTCCTCCGAGCACGTCGTTGCCCCGGTAACCAAAGGCGCCGGGCACCACCGGGCAAGACCATATGGCGCCCGTCTTGCTATAAGGCCCTAGATCCATAGGAAGATTTTCCATCTGGAAGAAGGTCGGAGCGCTAAAGGGGTCGTTGGCATCGGATAGCTGCACATCCTTGATCCAAGGATACTGGTCGTCGTTATCAGATTCGTAAAGAGCGGTGGCCAAGCCGATCTGCTTAACATTGCTTAAGCATGCGGTTTTTTTGGCGGCCGCCTTAGCTTGTGCAAAGACTGGGAATAGGATCGCCGCCAAGATCGCGACGATCGCGATGACGACGAGCAACTCGATTAGAGTGAAGCCATGCTTTGAGTTCATGAGCGTATGTTCTCCATTTGGTTCGCCCCGAAAATTCAATAATCTCTCAAACTTACGGGAGCTTAGTTATCTATCTTTAAGCAAGATTCTTGACAATTCGATTGAAGCAGCGTTACGTGGATCCGCGGACGCTAGCATCAGAAATCGCTAGGTGGCACGGCGATCCCCGTATTCCAGAGTTGCTCGCCTGCGTCGCGGGAGAGGCTCTTGGCGTGACCGTCAGAAAAGGCGTAGTTTTGCACGCCGCCGTGGATGCCTTCGAGCTTGATCGCTTTGCTGATGTCGAACGTTGGGTTTGCGGGAAAAGCCAAGGCAATCTGGTGGAAGAGCGCGTAATTAAGGTCACCTATCGGAACTCCGCTCGGAGCGTTTGCCGACCCCGTGGCCACTGCAGTTGGGCCCCCATTCGGAGAAAAGTTCCCAGCCGAATCAACGTTGAACGCCTGCTTATACGCGCTGTACTGGTAGATTCCGGCTGTTAACGAGGCGATGATACGAAGCGAATCGGCAACGCCAGGATTCGGACTCGGCATGGGTTGCGGCCCGATGATGTCGCAGGGATCATGCCACTCGACGCAGTAGTTCACTATGGCCCCTGTGTCTGGGTCGGTGGATATGTCTGTATAAACCCAACAGCCAGAGGATAGTGCCTCATCGGCATGACCGACTTTGCTGCTAGAATCTGCGTCTGAATAGAGAACCGTTTGAGCTGGATTGGCCACCTCAGTGGTGCTATGCCCTCCGAGCACGTCGTTTCCCCGGTAACCAAATGCGCCGGGAACCACCGGGCAAGCCCAAACGGCGCCGGTCTTGGTATAAGGACTCAGGTCTACGGGAGTCTCCTGCAACCGGAAGTATGTCGGCGCGCTAAAGGGGTCGTTGGCGTTGGACAGATTCGTGTCCTTAGTCCAAGGATATGTATCGTCGTAGTCAGCCTCGTAGAGTGCTGTGGCCAAGCCGATTTGCTTGACATTGCTTAGGCATGCGGTTTTTTTGGCAGCCGCCTTAGCTTGCGCAAAGACCGGGAACAGGATCGCTGCCAGGATCGCGACGATCGCGATGACGACGAGCAACTCAATCAGAGTGAAGCCATGCTTTGAGATTGCGAACATATATCCTCCGAAGTTTTCGCCCCAGACCATCGGCATACGGCAAATTTACTAGGGACTATTAGCCATCATACAACAGCTTTTTTAGAAACGAAAATAATTCATATCTTTGTAATGAAAATATTAAATTCCCCGGCTGGCCGGCGGCCCGCATAAGGCGTTACAAGCGCTTGGCGGGGCTCGGACGAGTCCCACCCCTTGTGCGCAGCGCGCGATAGTAGTTCCCCGAGCGCACGCTTAGAGTCCAACACAATCACCGATCCGATATCATCCTGCCGAGCCGTAGTTAAAAGTTAGCGGGGTAAAAGGTGTTGCATTGAACTTCGGCCAGGCGCCATGCGATAAGTTAGCAATTCTCGGTTCCGAGTGCGAATCCCAAACCGGAACCAATAGCGCTTGGGTGCTGGCCGTCGCCATCCTCGGTTCGAGCATGGCTTTCATCGACGGTACCGCCGTCAACGTGGCCCTCCCGGCCCTTCAAAGCTCCCTCAAGGCATCGCTGCTCGAAGTGCAGTGGGTGGTGGAGTCTTACACGCTCTTTCTGGGGGCTTTGCTCTTGACGTGCGGGTCGCTTGGCGACTTGTTCGGGCCTCGAAAGATCTTCACCTTCGGGGTCGTCTTGTTTGCCGCCGCTTCCGCTTGGTGCGGAGTTTCCCCGGACGTACACCAGTTGATCCTGGCCCGAAGCGTGCAGGGTATTGGCGCGTCGATGCTGGTTCCCAATAGCCTGGCCCTGCTCAGCGTCTCCTTCTCACGGAAAGATCTTGGGGTGGCGATCGGCATTTGGTCGGGTGCGACTTCGATCACTTCCGCTTTGGGCCCGGTGCTTGGAGGGTGGTTGGCGCAGCATGCGTCTTGGCGATGGGTCTTTGCGATCAACGTTCCCATAGCTTTCGTCGTTTTCGTCTTGGCGCTTTGGAGAATCCCAAACTCGGCGCCGAAAGCCGGCCGCGCGCCGATCGATTGGACGGGAACCGCCTTGGCGACGGTTGGGCTTGGGGGCCTCGTTTACGGGCTGCTCCAGTCGTCCTGGCTTATCGGGTTATGCGGCCTTGTCGCGTTGATAGGATTCGTGGTCGCGCAAAGCCGGGAGCGCGCGCCTATGCTCCCCCTCACCCTTTTCCGTTCGTCGGATTTTAGCGGCACGAGCCTGCTCACCTTCTTCCTCTATGGCGCCCTTAGCGGCGCCCTGTTCTTCCTGCCGCTAGACCTTGTTAAGGTCCAGGGTTATGGGGAAACCGCGGCGGGGTTGGCCCTCCTACCTCTCATTCTGCTGATGGCCTTTCTATCCCGTTGGTCCGCACGCCTTCTCGATTGGCTCGACGCGCGGATTCTGTTGATTGTTGGGCCACTGATCGTGGCGGCCGGCTTTGGGCTTCTTGCCGTTCCGGGGCTTGGCGGGTCGTATTGGACGACCTTCTTTCCAGCCGTCATGGTCCTGGGGTTTGGGATGGCGGCGACTGTCGCCCCGCTTACGACTACTGTTATGAGATCGGTCGACCAGAGCCGTGCGGGCATCGCCTCGGGCGTGAACAACGCCTTATCGCGAATTGCTGGTCTCCTGTCGATTGCTTTATTTGGGCTGCTATTGAAGGCCGTTTTCGACCGCCATTACGCTGCGGCGAACCTTGGAGCGAGCGCTCGGGAGATCGAACTGCAGTGGTCGTTGCTTGGCGCCGGTGGCTCCGAACTCGCGGTGAAGCAATCTTTCGTGGCAGGGTTTCGGGCGGTGATGTGGCTATCGACCGCTCTCTGCGTCGCAAGCGCGCTGACTTCGATGGCGTTCATTAAGAAGGCCCGCAAATGACGTGGTTATCCCAGTTGTTCGCATCCAACGCTGGGCTTTCCGCATTCCGGCAAGGAGTTCGATGTAAATAGGGCCCCAACTCTCGAATTTCGGTCAAAAAACATCGAAGGATGACAGCCGAAAGGACGACTCGCATAAACGATGTTGTTGCAGTACTATGCCATTAGCGGCGCGACTGCGCCTTCTGGCGGAAGTTCATGAAGCGTCTAACGATCCTCTTTCTTTTCCTTCTCGCGCTTATTCCCCTTGCCGGAGCCCAAGCGGGGCCGCTGACCGTCAACGTCAGCCAAAGGCTGGGCGCGGGCACTGTGCCTGACGGCACCGCCGTCAAGGTGTTCAATAACGACGGCAGCAATCTCCCGGGCACACCGAAAGAGAATACGGCCTCCGGAACCGCTTACTTCCCCAGTGTTTCACTTCCTACGAACGGCAACACAGGATACGAGGTTGTCGTTTGCCTGCCCAGCGGCGCGCATGGCGTCCAGGCCTCGACCCACAACGTGGCGCCCGGATCTTCCATAACCGTCTATCTCAGCGCGGTCGAGCCCTATGTCTCGCAAGCCACTACCTCGGCGCCGCCAGTCGCTTTCGCCGTATGTACGATCCTCAGCAATAAAGAGAACACCGGCGTGAATGGCTACGGCGCGCCCGTTTGGCTGCCCGACGGGTCGTACTCGGAGGCGTTTTCCATGGCGCCGGGGGTACCCGGCAGCCAGAGCTTCGTGCTTGGAAGTTCGTGCTCTTCCAACCTGGCAGGCGAAGCGGGTTACGTTCGGTTAAGCGCGGGCCTCACGCGCATCGACCTCACCGCTAGAACCAGTTCCGGCGCAACTTTCATCCCCAGATCCGGCAACTGGGCGATCTTCCCCGAAGCCTTCGATTTGGCAATCAACGGCGAGCCGATCAGCCCAGCGTTTTGGATGCCAAACGGCTGCTTTATCGGCTACCTTACCGGCGCCGCTCAGGCGGGAGCGATCATTTTTAAGCTTGGATCGACGCCCATTTCGAGTCCAACCCTTAACATCCCAGTCTCCGCAACAAACGGCTGGCTGATCGGCCAGGTCACCGACCTGAACAACGTAGCCCTTAGCGGGTTCAACGTTGCGGCAGAGCTCTCCGGGGCAAACGTGGCAACCACCACCACCAATACCAAGGGCTACTATGTTCTCGAAGCCCCGGCCAAGGACTACACGGTTGAGTTCTGGGATACGGCGGGCAACTACATTCCCACTTACTCTCCTCAGAACATGCCCGCGGGGACAGTCGAGACACTCGACATGCAGATGGCGCCCTACAGCGCATTTATCGGCAATGTCGTGGATCAATTCAACAACCCGATGGCCAATTTCACCATCAACTTCATACAAAACGGAAACACCGTTGCAAGCGTTAACACGGACAGCAACGGCAATTACAGGGAGCAGTTAGCGGCTGGCACATACTCGATCGCCTACTTCGACGGCGCGGTAACGGACAATGTCGGGAACTTCGATTTGGCAGTCGGGCAGGTGGAAACGGTGAACCTTGGTATTCCAACAAAGGGCACGGTCAATGGCCAAGTCGAAGTCTATGGGTACGAACCATCCCTTCAGCCAGTCAGTCCCCTACCGTTCGCCACCGTCCAGTTCATCCGGAACGGGTTTGTCGTCAACCAGACAATTACGGATGGCAACGGAAATTACTCGATTGCGCTGCCGGTGGGGAGCTATCAGGTCACCTTCCCAGAGGCGCTTTATCGAACTTTCCAAACTTTTTCGACGACGGTCGCTTACGGCGGAACAACGTCGGTCTCGGTCACCATGTTTCAAGACCCGGGCAACATGTCCATACACGTAGAGGACCCCACCGGGCTCCCCGTCTTCGGAGCGGCAACCTATCTGTTCTTTGGCACCGGCCTGCCCGAGTACAGCGTGGGTTCAACCGATGCATACGGGAACAATACTGCCATTAACCAATACCCGGGCTACTACTATGTCGAGGTGCTTGCGGAGAATAACACGCTTTTGCAGACGACGCCTTCGGCCACCGAGCTTGTGACCACCAACAACACCACCTCCTACACGATTACCTTGCCGTTCATAGCGCACACCGGCACGGTCCTCGTAGGGCATGTACTCTCTCCAAGTCATCCGACCGGCGTGTCCGGTGCATCGGTCTCGGCGTTTCTATTCCCCTTCGGCCCAACTTACAATATAAGCACCGACGCCAGCGGCGTATACCGGATATTGATCCCTGTCGGTGGAACCTACGAACTTACGTTTTCCGACGGGACGGGCTTCTATTCTGGGTTCTTCAGTGTCGGGGGTAACTATCAGCGAATCGATTATTCGCTTCCCCAATAGAATGCAGGTCGCACGCGATTAGGCTTACGATGGGCTATGCGTAAGCCATGGGTTCTTACTGAGATCCTCGTTGTCGCCCCGATGGAGCCTCGCGTTGGTGTTCGGACGGTTAGTCCGGTTGGTTTGACCCCAACTCCATCTTCCACCGGCCCGGCTGGGTGGGTATCGTGGCTTTCCCGGTCCTATCGAGTTCAAGTTGGTACTGCGCAAGTTTGACGCCCTCGCTCTTAGCGATGTGGAAGCCGACGAGAGCGTAATAGGCCCAGGTCAGGCAGATCAGCGATGCGAACAGGCGGGTGAAGTTCAGGCGGGTCGCAAGGAGGTACCAGCCTACAGACCATAGCACCCCGAGTCCCAGCAAAAAGAAATAGCGCTCGCCTTCGCCCGGCGTTGCGAGGCCAAACCAGGTGTTGCCGCTCCGAAGCGCGGTGATGAACGCGAAGAAGCCTAGCCCGATAACCCCCTTTAACAGATTCGGTCCCTTGACCAGCCCCCACCCAAGCAACCCTAGAGTAGCGGCGGCGAAGGCGCACTGCTGAAAGTCGGTATAGATCGAGTAGGGTCCGATGCTTTCGGTGCCCATGAGGGCGCCGGTCGTCACCTGACCGGTGATCATTCCCACAACCGTCTCCAAATGCTCTTTGCCCTTGGCGACGAAGCCTTCGGCTCGAGGCTGAGTAAGCAGCATCGTAGCCTGCAAGGAAGCGCCTACAGCCATTGCGACCGCTATAGCCCAGGCGTATCCGGTTTTGGCCCTGATCGCACGCCAAATGGCGAATGGTGAAAGCGGCAAGGCGAATGGGCCGGTAGCCGAGATCAGGGCTGCAAGAAAAACTTCCCAAGTCTTGGCAACGAGCTTTGGCGGAGGTTGGGCGGCCAAAAGCGCAACGCCAAAAATGGCAAGGTACCACTGAAGATGGGTCACGTTGCCATAGAGCTCGCCGGCGTTCGCATAGAGCACGATGGAGAGCCCCAGAATGAATCGATACAGGGCAGGCCCTTGGTTCGAAAGCCTGTTTGACAGCAGAAACGCGGCGCACGCAGCTTCGATAAACACGCTCGACCAAGCCAGCGCATAAGGGCCAAGGGTCAACGGCAGTTGCACGGCGGCCACGGCGATGATCCGGGGGAGAGTATGCAGGTAGCCCGCGTGGGTGATGGCAAGCGAGGACCATCCATGCGCGAACGCCTGCGGGTAGAACTTGCTTCCGTCTTCGAAGTAGAAAGCGGGGTTCATCAGGAACGCGGGCGACCTGGCGATCAGGATCAGAGCGAAGATCACGAAGCCCTTCAGCGGGGTGAGGCCAAAAGGCGGACACTCAATAGGCGGGTTTTTGCGCAGCCCCCAGGCCCAAAGCGGCTTTAGGTTTAGAGGCTGGGTTACGAGTCTCTTTAACGCCATGGGACCGCTCGCATGCTCTTTATTCCTAACGACTCTCAGTATAGGTGAACTCGGTAACCGCCAGGCGCGGCAAACCGGGTTAGGAGACTAGCCGATGTCGTCAGTCTGGATCGGCCCCGGCTACTCTGACTCCGGGCTAAATCGGAATCGAAAGTCGCAATGGCTGGCCCCTTGCATGATCGTTTGCGTTCGGGTGAGCTTGATTCGCGGATCGTATCCTTCGCAAAAGCTGCCGTCTCGGTTGCAAGAAAGCAAGTGCCCGATATCGCCCATCCCCATTTCGCGATACATCTCGGCGTAGCGGCAGCGCGTCACGTTGTAGCTCAGTTCGGTTTCGGACTGCGCTATTGGAACGATGGTGAGCGCGTCGCCTTTGCGCCAGTGCGGCTTTAGCGCCGCAAACCTTTCCAAGTTCGGCCCCTCGGGCTCCGCCTCGGCAAAACCACGCGCCTCGCTGATCGCCGCTTGCTTAATCGCACTTCCAAGAATGCGTTGTGCGGCATCTTCGCCCAACTCCGCTTTCATCGCCTCGTAAATCGGCTTGATAACCTCCGCCTGGGCGCGTCGCTTCTCCAACATTCCTATCGTAGGTTCGCTCATATCCAAATTATGAATGCAGTTCCGCTTGGCTGGCGGACTCAAGAAGTCCGTGACCTCTCTTCCTACGAAGGGTTCCGCGCGTAACGCAAGGCAAAGCTCCAAAAAGCGGGCCACCAAATCAGATCGTTGGTCAACAGGGTCCATCCGAACGACCATGGCAGATCGCCGCGCAAGGCGAAGTAGAGGAAACCAACTGGCCCAAATGTCTTTCCGGCGAGGCCGATCCAGATGAAGCCGGAATAGCGGACAGGGTCCTTTGCAAGCAAATAATAGCCGTACGCATACACGCCCACGACCATGCCGAGAGCCTGAAGAATCGGCGCGGGCTCGACGGGTTTTATCCTCAACAACCCGCAAAGGTAGTTAGGTGCGAGCACTACGACCACGCCCCACACCAGGTTGTAGACGGCCGCCACATAGAACCAGCGACGGTAACCGACCATGGGGTCATTCATGGGCTGAGGATGGCCTTCCCAGGCTCGATGCGAGGTCACGAATCCCGGAGAGGAGAACGCCGATCGCGATGAGGCTCAAAACCCACGCTGGGAAACCATGGTATTTAGGGCCAAATCCTGCCGGCAAAGCCCGCCAGTAGTACATCTCCGGCAGAAGGTAGGCGAGAAAGGCGCCGTAAACGATGCCCATGATCGCGTGCATACCTCTCTCACCCGCTGGCAGTTTGCGAATCTTGTCCTCCTCGATGAAATCGGAAATCGTAATGCATATCTCCGTGACAAGCAAAGCCAGGAGCACCCAGGCAAGCCAGCCGTCCCAAGTAGCCCAGCCGAGACTGCCGATGATCACCGCATAGGCGAAGTCCCGAAATGCATGCAGCTTGAGTTCAAGGCCAGTGTGATCCCCATGAGCAAGCTTGAGCTTGTACTCGTGGTAGTAAAGCGTGTCGAAGGCGCCAAGACATGCTTGGACCATGAGAATCCAAACCGCTACGTTCATTCGGGCGTCAGACATGCTTCGTACTCCCAGATTAGCCCAAAGATGGGCGCAACCGTTGTCACGTGAACTCGCCAACCCTCGCCTTCTGGCGACACTTCGCCCGTGACCAGTGGCGCCAAGGGCCACGGCAAGGGAACGCCAAAGAGGGAGAAGCGCTTTGTGGCGTAGGTCAGTGTCCGTTCTGCCCAGATGACCTCAAACGCGATACGGAAGGCGCCGATCGATTCGACCATGCGGTTCTCGGTAAAGGATTGAAAACTTGACCACTCCTCCTCTTCAAACCACCTTTGCCAGAGGAGCCCGCCACCTGACTCAACGACTTCGATACGAACTCTCTGGCCTCGACCTTCAGACGGAAACCGGACAAGCCGCGAAAACAGCCTGCCCCAACGGCCATAGCGAACATTGACTCGGCCGCTAGCCTTTAGTGGAGCGGAGTGGGCGGTTTGAAGCGGCTCCGGCAGGTCGGACCATGCCCGGCCTAATAAAGCTGCGTAGGACGCCTCGGCCATTGCCCGAACCATACCGCAACGCCTGGACACTGCAAGCCTTCGCGGTTAGTTCGGAGGCTGGGTCAGGAGTCGGCTTTGTCGCCATTGAACTGCTCATACAGTCGCCGCAGGCGGGAAGAACCGTTCCGCCAACAGGGCCAGATCGTCTTGCTCTCGGGCGTCTTTCGTTGCCAACGCCCAGAGAGACCAATCGCGCCGGATGGCGTAGACGCTGGCAAAGCCGGCCGCCATCAGTGCCGACCCCAGAGTCCTGCCCGTGAAACCGCCCTTATGAGTCATGAAAGAGTTTCCCTGCTGTATCGCGTGCTGGTGCCCATAGAGGATGTCGATTGGCCGAATCGGACCGGCCGGGGAAATGTACAGCGGATCCATGAGGAGGTCGCGGGCCACCACTTCGCAAACGCTCTGCAGATCGGGGCAAGTGACGATCGCGAACCCGTCCGGCTTGAGAACCCTAAGAAACTCGCCAAGGGCGCCCAAAACTTCAAACGGATGGATATGCTCGAGGTTGTGGGCGGAAAAAACTGCGTCGATCGAAGCAGAATCCACCGCGCTCATGTCGGTGATCGTCCCCACGACGTCCGGTTTTACCGCCGCGTCGATGTCGAGCCGGATCTCTTGCCACACCGTTGGCGAGCTAAAGCCACGCAGGTGTTGCTGAGTAACGAGACCGCATCCAACATGGAGAAGCTTTTTCATAGGGGTAGTTACAGTTGAATGGCGAATGGCACTAAAGGCTACCATTCGCAAACGGCGAACTTACAAACCGCGCTCCGGACCCGAGGCAGAACAGTCGCTCCCTTCACGACTGGCTAACGAAGCGCGCGTAGCTTTCGAAGGGCCTCGGCGGCCGCTTCCACCACATGCTCGCCTTCCATGGGGCCGTTGAACGAGAGCGACGCCTCGTATCCGCCGTGAGAATAGTCAACCGGGTCGAGAATGTAGCCTATCCAACCGTTTACGTGGCTTACCACCAACACGGACCGAAATCCCATCGCCAATCCGGCGGCGCGGATGCGACGTCCGAGGTGGGAGGTTGGCTCGCCGGGAACGCCTACAATCGCGAAGTCCCCGAACCGTAAGGCGGTGATCGAAGCGTGGTCGGGAGCGAACTTCTGGACCATCGTCCACGCGAGCGCCTCCGGCGCCTTGTAGTCGTGAATGAACGCGGGGCTTGGCTTTGGCGGGTCCATCACGATTGGCTGGTCAACCGAACCTGTAGGCTGAGAGTCTCGCCATGCGATATGAATCCTACGGGTCGACTCCCAGGCTTTGGTCAGTGATGCGCAGAAATTGTCGATTCTCTCCGCATCTGAGTTCCCAGGCGCCTTGGGGGAGACGTCCCCAATCGCGCCGGTTAGAACGAGAAGAAGCCACGGTTCGTAAGCGGGTTCGAAGTCGTGCGAAAGCTTGCCGGGCCAGTCCCCACTCGTTTGGTTGTGATCGGATCCGTAAAATACAGGATGGGCGGGATAAGAGAGAAAAAGCCGATTTAGGAAGCCGTTCCTAATCATCGCCAGCCCTGTGCCAATCTGTTCGGGGTCTGCACCCGGCCGCCTTCCCCGGTTCAAATCGGCGGTGAACTCCTGGACTTGGAGACTTTCGCACGCTACCCTCGGTTTTGCGAGCGCGGCCGTAACCGTCGAGGCGATCTTGTCCGCGTACCACGCAAGCCACCGATGGCGGAATGATGCAACGCCGGGGATCTTGAACGTCATCCGGCTGTTGAGCAACTGGCTGTCCGGCGCGGAGTGAGTATGGGTTGCGGTCAGGAAAAGTCGAACGTCGCTCCGAATACGCTTGCGGACTTCCTCCGCCAAGCTGTCCGGAACGGTGAGCATCTCCACGCTCACGAGCGCCTCATTCCAGGATCCCCTGGAAAAAAGAATGCAACGGGCAAAAAGCGGTTCGCCACCCGGTTCCATATCTTCGCCATGGCGAGCTGTGTAGCCGCCGAGGGGCAAAAGCTCGTTTGGCGTGATGTCTGTTTTGGCTTCCCTTATATAAAGTGGGCCGGCCGCCAAACCACCGGTCTGTTGCTGCGCGCATGCAACCGGTTTGGCGATCGGCACACCGTGCGCCAGCGAGGCGTATGAAGAAGCCAGACAGAACATGGCCGCCAAGATCATCGGTATCAGTTTAACGTCCAACCTTCCTGCCCGTGCCATGCGTCTTGAACGTAGTATTCTGCCAGAATCCGTTAGCGATGAGCTTCTCCATCCAGATTGCTTCAGATCTCATTACCGTTGAGGCGGGCGACAGTTCGCCGGTCGACCTTACGCTGGTCAACCGTGGAGAAGAGGCGGATCGCTTCGAGATGCTGGTCGAGGGCCTCGACCCCGAATGGACGGCAATCCCGGTTCCGATTTTCCCAGTTGGCGCAGGCGAAACTCAAGTCGAGAAAATCTTCTTCAAGCCCGGAAGGGCGAGCGAAAGCCTCGCCGGAAACTATCCGTTCGTGGTGAAAGTCCGGTCAATGAACTCCGGCGAGAGTCGCCAAGTTCAGGGCGTGGTTCAGATCAAGCCCTACAATCACCTGAGCATGGATATCGCCCCTAAAAAGGGATCCATCTCGCCGGTTCACGGCATGGAGATCTTCCATGCGCTCATCATGAACCTCGGAAACACCGAGCAGACGCTTCAACTTTATGGAAGCGATCCGGAGGACGCCTTCGCCTTCGAGTTCGAGCAGGAGCAGGTGACGGTCGGCCCGGGCCAGCAGAAAGAAGTCGAGATAAGGGCTACGCCAACCAGCAAGCGCCCATTTTCAAGTCCGAGGTTGCACGTATTCACCATCAGCGCCCGAAGCATCCAAACGCCTTCTTTAGTGACTACTTCACAGGCGCAGCTCGAACAAAAGCCTCTGGTGACGCCGGTTTCGATGATCGTCGTCGCGATCGTTCTCCTGCTCGTCTTCTTCTGGTACCAGTCCCGTCCCCAGCCGCCCAGGATCGACTCCCTCAGCCTTGATCCATCAACCGCAAGCTACCTTGTGGGCGACGAGGTAACCGTTCACTGGAAGACAACGAACTCGACGGGCGTGCTGCTGACGATCGACGACCAGCAAACCAACGAGGCCCCCGAGGGGACGAAGACGTTCACGGCACAGCAGAGCGGAAGCGTGCAGCTTGTCGCTCTCGAAGATAAGGAACAAAGCCGGCCGATGATCAAGAGTTTTGACGTCAAACAACCCGCGATCGAACCAGATCCGGTGGTCGACGAGTTCGAGATAACACCTCGCGAGGTAAACGTCGGGCAATCGATCCTGATTAAATACAAGACGAGCCACGCCTTAAAGGTCGTTTTGGAGCCCACGGCGACGGTTCTCGACCCCAACTTGGATTCCTACGAACTGCCACAGAACCAGCCGGGCAACCCGAAGTATTGGATCGTCGCCGAAAGCGCGACGAACAAGACTACTAAGTCGCGCCAAATCACAATCAAGGTTGCGGAGGCTAGCGCGGCTCATGTCGTCTTCTTCGACGTCCAGCCCCGTGAAATGGACTCAGGCGGTGGGCCGGTGACGGTCAAATGGCAAGTAACCGATGCGGCGAAGATTCAAATCTCCGCCGGAGACAAGACGTCCGACGCTCCGGAAGCTTCGGGAGAATCCAGCGTGAACGTTGACAGGGACACGGAGTTTTACCTCACCGCTTTCGACACTAAGGGTGTGGTGACACGGAGCCAGAGAGTCCTTGTGAAAGTGAAGTCGGCGCCCCCACCCGTCACGGAGCCGTCAACGCCAGAAACCGGCGGCGACAACAAAACGCCTGACACGACAGGCAATAATAATCCACCAGCCCCAACGACGGCTGGCGGATAAGACCTTGCCAAGAGCACTTCTCAGCGTAACCGACAAAACCAACATCGTCCCTTTTGCCAAAGGCCTTGCCGCCCGTGGCTATGAACTTGTGAGCACCGGTGGTACCGCAAAGGCGCTGCGCGAGGCGGGCTTGCCCGTCTGCGACGTCGCCCAAATCACGGAGTTTCCAGAGATGCTCGACGGGCGGGTGAAGACGCTCCACCCGATGGTTCACGGAGGCTTGCTCGGCGACGTGCGACTCGAAAGCCACCGGAGCCAAATGGCGAGCGCTGGAATCCAAGCGATTTCCATCCTTTGCGTGAACCTGTACCGGTTCGAAGAGACGGTTGCCGGGCCGCATAACCTGGACGAAGCGATCGAGTCTATCGATATCGGCGGCCCCGCGATGATTCGCGCCGCGGCCAAGAACTGGCGCAACGTGCTCGTCGTGGTGAGCCCGGACGACTACGATTCCGCGCTCGCGAACGAAGCCGACGACGCGATGCGTTTGGGCTTCGCGGCAAAGGCGTTTCGGCACACCGCGTTTTACGATTCGATGGTCGCCCGCTACCTTACTGAGCAAACGGGCGAGAACCCCTACCAGGAAACACTGACGGTTGGAATGCGCCGCAAGCTGGCCTTGCGCTACGGCGAAAACCCTCACCAAAGCGGTGCGCTGTATACTGATCCGCTCAGCCCAGGGCGGGGCATCGCTTACGCGACGCCGATTTGGGGCCTCGAGGTCGGCTACAACAACGTCAACGACGCGAACGGCGCCTGGAACCTGGTGAACGATCTGCCAACTCCCGCCTGCGCGATCACGAAGCACGGAAACCCTTGCGGGGCCGCCATCGGCGCTTCATTCGCAGAGAGCTTCCGCCTTGCGCGGGACGCCGACCCGATCTCCGCCTTCGGCGGAGTCGTCGCGTTCAACGGCGAAGTCGACGAAGAAGCGGCTGCGGCGATGACCGAGAAGGGCAATAAACTCGACGTGGTGATCGCAACCGGTTTCTCACCGGTTGCTCTCGAGATGTTTAAGAACCGGAAGGGTTGGGGGCAGGAGGTGCGGCTTCTTCAAGCGCCGAAGCCTTCGACGGACATTTCTCTTACGGTGCGTTCGGTGGGAGGCGGGTTCTTGGCGCAGGATTCCGACCGCGACCCCGCGGACTTGGATTTGCTCATCTCATCAGGGGCAATGCCTTCCTCCTGGAAGGTCGCCACCGAGGTGGCGCCATCGAAGTCTCAACTTCAAGCGCTTGGCTTGCTGTGGAAGATCATCCCTCACGTGAAGTCGAACGCCATCGTTGTGGGAGTTGCCGGCCGGTTGCTGGGAGTGGGCGCCGGTCAAATGAACCGCGTTCAGTCCGTTCGATTGGCCTTGGAGCAGGCGGGCGATGCGGCCAGAGGGGCGATGCTGGCAAGCGACGCATTCTTCCCGTTCCCTGACAACATCGAGGTTGCGGCCGAGGCGGGAATTGCTGCCATAGTGCAGCCGGGGGGCAGCAAGAAAGACCCTGAGGTGATCGCAGCGGCGAACGAGAAGGGTATTGCCATGGTGCTCACGGGGGTAAGGCATTTTCTTCACTAGGAGAAGGGTGGAAGGTGAAAGGTCCATTGGCTTGGGGGTAGGGAGGCATTTATGTTTGGATTGATGAGGTCGTGTTCCTGTAATAAAACGCCCGCTCAAAAGGAGCTACAGCGCCTTCACTACTGCGGGACTTGTAAGACGATCGGGCGGCTTTATGGGCAGAAGTCGCGGATGCTGTTGAACTACGACGCGGTGTTTCTGGGCGAGGTCCTGACCGCTTTAGAGCCCTCTGCGATCGAATTTGCGCCTGCTTACCTGTCCAGGAACTGCCTCGCGATTCCGCGGGCTGAGCAAATGCCGTGGGCGTTGCAGTACGCGGCGACAGCCAACGTTGTTCTCGCCCAATTTAAGATCTCTGATCACGTGCAGGACACCGGCTCGAGGCTTTTCAAACTTCTGGGCCGGATATTCTCCCCTCAATTTGTCAAGGCGAATCGGGCCCTTAGAAGTTGTGAGTTTCCGGTTGACGAGATGAAGTCTCTTCTGTCCCTACAGATTGAAAGGGAGAGGGAACCTTCCCCAACCGTCGACCGGCTCGCCGAACCAACCGCCCGGGCGAGCCAACTTGTATTTCGCCACGGCGCGCTTCGGACCGGAGTGAGCCCAGACACCACGGAGACGATGGCAAGCCTAGGCTCTGTGTTTGGGCAGATCGCCTACCTCGTGGATGCGATTCAGGATCGAAAAGAAGATGCCAAGAAGGGGGCGTTCAACGCGCTGGGCGCCATCGGGATCTCCGAAGTCGAGGCCGTGGCCCTTCTAAAGGACAAACAAAAGGAGATGTTGGGTCACCTTCGCTCCCTGCCTATCGACGAGGAACGGAAAACCACCTTCGCCTCCCGTCTACGAAACAATCTGGCCCCGATCCTGTTCGAGGGAAATGTTCTTCAAATGGGGCGGCGTTGGGTACGAACCAGCAGCAGCGATCCCATTAGAACTCCTCGGTATCGCAACTCCAACTGCTGTTGCAACAACTGCGACTCAGGCGATGCATGCGATTGCTGCGGCACCGCATGCTGCGTCCTTCAATGTTGCGATCCTAGCTGCTGTTTCTGTGGCTGACGGAATGGATGTTGCGGGTCATCCGGCAACGAGTGAACCTGCTCGATGAAGTGCCCCTTACGAAAAGATGCCCCAATTCCCGCAGTAACCGAAAAGACTGGGTCTAAGAGGGTATTCGCCCTTGCTGAAGAGGGAGCATATGTTCCAAACTAGTAGCTCGACCGATCGGAGTTGCTGAGCCCGCTACTGTACTCGCGCTTTGTTCGCGGGAATATCTAAACCCAACGTTTCCAATAAGGAGATTGCATGCCGACACCTACCGTTCTCAACGTGGGTTTTTACAACTATGTGATGACTGAGAAGATCGTTGCCCTCGTCAGCAGCGAATCGGCTCCGATGCGCCGGCTCGTGCAATCCCTGCGCAAGACCGGTAACCTGATCGATGCGACCCAGGGTAGAAGGACCAAGGCAATTATTTTCACGACGGGCGATTCGATTATCCTCTCGGCCATTTCCCAGGAGACCCTGGCGAAGAGGCTAAACACCGGCGAAATCGTGGGCGATGACGAGTAACGGAAACGGCTTCTGGAAACAGCTGGCGAACAGCTTCGGTAAAGATATCGGCATAGACCTAGGCACCGCCAACACGCTCGTGCACGTAGCCGGACGCGGCGTGTTGCTCTGTGAGCCGAGCGTGGTCGTAATCAGCAACGACAGCGGCGAAGTTCTCGCCGTGGGCGACGAAGCAAAGCAAATGGTGGGGCGGACGCCTGGCGACGTGAGCGCAATTCGCCCGCTTCGCCACGGCGTCATCGCCGACTACGACCAGACCCGTGCGATGCTGCATCGCTTTATCGGCAAAGTTTCGCGACGGCCCTATTTTCGTCAGACCGTCGTCGTCGGCATCCCAAGCGGGGTGACCGAGGTAGAGAAGCGCGCGGTGCTCGAGGCCACGCGTCAGGCTGGCGCCACGAGGGCGTACGTGATCGAGGAGGCGATGGCCGCCGCCATCGGCGCCGGAGTACCGGTTCACGAGCCCATGGGCACGATGGTTGTGGATATCGGCGGAGGTACGACCGAGATCGCGGTGATCGCCATGTCGCGCATCGTACACTCGAACACCCTGCGGATCGCAGGCGACGAGCTTGACGAAGCGATCTCCTCGTTTGTTCGAAGGGCCTTCAACCTCGCCATCGGCGAAAGAACGGCCGAAATCGTAAAACTGACCATTGGCAGCGCCTACCCATTGGACCGTGAAGTTTCGATGGAAGTGAAGGGCCGCGACGTGAAGACGGGCATGCCCAGATGCGCGATGATCACAAGCGAGGATATCCGGGTGGCGATGGCGGAGCCCATCCACTCGATCCTCGAAGCGATCAAGCTGACGCTTGAAGCAACCCCTCCCGAACTCGCCGCCGACTGCATGAATAATGGCATCGTCCTCGCCGGCGGGGGCGCCCTGCTGCCTGGCCTTGCCCGGCTTATCGCCGAAGCAACGGAAGTCGACGTCAAAGTCGCCAAAGACCCGCTCACATGCGTGGTTAACGGCACCGGCAAAGTCGTGGAGGCGATGCACGAAAGCCGGCGAGTGCGCAAAATGCTGGAGCGCTCATCAAGGACCTGAACGAACGGGGGCAAAAAGACTGGCTGTTGCTGATCGCGTTAATCGTTATCGGCATCATCGCGGGGCAGTTACAGAGCCGATTGCGAAGCGCGGGCCGAACGGACTTTGTCAGTGCCACGCTTCGGTTCACGATCGAGGGCCCCGCAAAGCTTGTGGCAGGGACCATCGACTCGTTCACCGATTTCACGTCCGGCATTTTCCACTCTGGTCGGCTCGCTGCAGAGAACAGGCGGTTGCAGAGTTTGGCCGACGCGGAGAAGCTATACAACGTTCGCCTTGGCGAACTGCAAATGCGGGTCGACGGTTTGGAGAAGCTGTTGCGAGTGGACGTACCGGGCCGCAAGAAGATACCTGCCAGGGTCATCGGCGTTTTCCCAGATGAGAACCGCGCAACGATTAGCGCAGGTTCGACAGAGGGCATCGTCGCAGGGATTCCGATCGTCGCGCCTGAAGGCCTGCTCGGCATCGTCCAAACGGTCGATGCGCACACGTGCCAGGCGGCGTTTGTTTGGTCCCCTTTGCCTTTCCGGATCGGCGCGGTTGTGGCCGGCAAGCCGGGCGTGGCCGGGCTTCTTCACGGCGACGCCCCCGACCGGCTCATTCTTGACCTGAACATTGATGCACCGGTTCAAACCGGCGACCTTGTGGTGACATCGGGGTTCTCAACCAAAATCCCCCGCGGAATACCCATCGGCAGGGTTGTCCAAGTTCAACAGGACCAGGATTACGGCACCGCCCGTGCCCAGATTTTTCCAAACGTCCAGGTGGGAGACGTTCAAGAGGTTGTCGCGTTGCGATGAACCGAACGAGCCTGATCGTAACCTCCGTGGTGGGGCTGTGGATTGCGATCGTCCTTCAGCAATCCGTAGCGGTGAAATTGGCGATCTTTGGCGCGAGGCCCGACTTTTTGCTCCTGTTCGTGGTTCCTCTTTCGCTCATGACGTCGAGGGCGGGCGGCGCGACCCTTGGCTTCTTTGCCGGCTTGCTACACGGCGCGGCAACTGGGGCGTTCATGGCCCAATACGTAGCGAGCCGGGCAGTGGCGGGCTTCATGGGAAGCTGGTCCCGAGGCATCGGAATGCACGTCAATTGGGGGGTCGCTTCGGTCACCACGATCATCCTGACGGTGGTTGCGCGGCTGATCTTCATGTTTCTCGCCGCTCCACCGGGAGTCCTGAGGTTTCTGGGGGATACAATAGGATCGGCAATGTACAACGGCGTTCTTGCGATCCCCGTCTACATGCTCCTCCAGTGGGTTCTTAACCCCAAGGTCAGGTCCGGCCTAAGGTAAACAAAGTATGAGTCACATAAACGTTCTTGACATGGCCCGCGAGCAGCTAGCCGTAGCGGCCCACTATCTCAACCTCGACGACGGCTTGCACCAAGTGCTCGCCCAGCCGAAGCGGCAGCTCATCGTCAATTTCCCCGTGGTGTTCGACAACGGCGAGGTGCAGGTTTTTCAGGGGTACCGCGTTCAGCACAACAGCAGCCGAGGTCCAACGAAGGGTGGAATCCGCTACCACCCCGACGTCGACCTGGACGAAACCACTGCGTTGTCCATGTGGATGACCTGGAAATGCGCGGTCGCGAACATCCCGTACGGAGGCGCGAAAGGCTCGGTCAAGGTGGATACCAAGCTTCTGTCGAAGCGCGAGCTGGAAAAGCTGACGAGGCGCTACGTAACCGAGATCAACATCCTGCTCGGCGAGCGTAGCGACGTTCCCGCGCCGGACATCGGAACGACGCCTCAAGTGATGGCCTGGATTATGGATACCTTCTCAATGCAGTCCGGTTACACCGTTCCCGGCTGCGTCACCGGTAAGCCGGTCGAACTTGGCGGATCCGAGGGGCGAATCGAGGCTACCGGACGTGGAGTGATCGTCGCGGCCGAGGAAGCGGCTAAGGTCGTGGGCATGGATCTCGGCAAGGCAAAGATTGCGGTTCAGGGATTTGGAAACGTGGGCGCAATCGCGGCGCGCATCGCCGAGGAAAGCGGCGCCACCATCGTCGCGATCAGCGACGCGAGAGGCGGCATCTACAACCCCAAGGGCCTTCCGATTAAAGAGCTGGAGCGCCGCTACGCGGGCCGTGAAGGCGGAATCTGCGAGTACAAGGACGCTCAGCAGGTAACCAACGAAGAGTTGCTGGAAGTCGAATGCGACGTGCTCATTCCAGCCGCCATCGCCGCGCAGATCACCGACGAGAACGCGGGCAAGATCAAAGCGAGGCTCGTAGTCGAAGGGGCCAACGGGCCCACAACCCCGGCGGCGGACCACATCCTATCCGATAAGGGCGTGCTCGTGGTGCCCGACGTGCTCGCCAACGCAGGCGGCGTCGTGGTGAGCTACTTCGAGTGGGTGCAAGACCTGCAGAACTTCTTCTGGGAAGAGGACGAGGTCAACAACAAGCTCACGCGGATCATGAGGAACTCGTTCGCCAGCGTCGAGGCAACGATGCGCCAGCACAAGACCGACATGAGAACGGCGGCCTACATCATCGGCGTGAAGAGAGTGGCGGAAGCCACGATCACCCGCGGAATCTTCCCGTAGGATCGTTTATCCGGCGCGCCAGGCGTGAGCTTGGCGCGCCTTTTTTTATTCGGGAGGTTGTCACCATGGCGACAACTCAACGAACTTTTCTTCTCCCTCGAGGAGAATTTTAAGTCCGCTTCCGGCCACTGACACCCTGGGGGGTCGGTTTGGACGACCGATTCGAGGCTGGAATCATTAAATTCGATTGCCGCGTCCAATATGTTCTAGACCGTTATGGGTTTGAAGAGGTTTCCGATGGGCGGCTAGCTAGTTGGGGTGGGCGTGACATATGGAGTGCGCGGGCTCGGAGGCTGTTGCATTGACCGAGTTTGTCACTCGATCGAATTGGATGCCGCCTGGTTTGAGTGCGACGTGACGGCTCAGGGCGCGTCGGGATTGGGCAGAGCTCGCCTGT